>JAABUQ010009739.1_pt1 | contig 12867 bp, 9 predicted proteins | sample 5560001 | NCBI WGS metagenome assembly JAABUQ01 (sample SAMN10711888, study PRJNA513371) | rock metagenome | isolation source: Antarctica rocks | place: Antarctica: Victoria Land, Finger Mt nord | collected 2015-12-18 | reverse complement strand
TGGCAACACCACCACAGGCACCACCAGCCTGCCGGTCAACACGCAGGCCCTCACGGCAAACGCAACGTCCGAAGTCGTCCAAGTCGCCACAGACGTGGCCTTTACTAACCCCGTCGCGGGCAGCCCGTTTGCCGTCCCGACGCCGGGCACGGCGGTCAATGTCACGGGCCTCACGAGCGGTCAGACTTACTCTCTCCGCATCGGCATGGTCGGCGGCAGCGGCACGACCTATGGCCCGGCCCAAACGGTGAAGTTCGACACCACCGGGCCGGTGTACGTGTCCACTACCATCTCGGCTTCGGGCACGCAGGTGACGTTCGCGAACACCGCCTTTTCCCCGCCTCTGAAAGCCGGCGCGGGCACTCCGACCCTGACGCTCACAGGCGGGGCGTGTACCCTGTCTAATCCCATTTATGGGGCCACGACAGTGACGTTCACGACGAGCCGCACCATTCTGCTACGAGAAACTGGCACGGCCACGATTCCGGCGGGAACCTACACCGACAGCGCAGTGCCCACCAATAATGCCGCGGCTGCCGTGAACGCGCAGCCCATCGCCAACAACAGCGCCGTGCCGCCGCCACCCGCGCCCGCCAATGAACAGCACTTCTTCTCGACCGGCACGCTGAGCGCCACTTATCTGGACCATAACACCAACTTGCCCGCGACCGCGCCGTTCGGCGAAGTGCAGGGCATTGACTTCAATCTGGACTGGGCGGAGCTGCTGCTTTTCGATGCGGCTCAGATCAGCATTTTCGCAACCGATGTCGCCTTCCATGACGGCAAATTCGTCATCAAGGCCCAGCACGTGGGCATCACTGCCGACCAGCTTTGCTTTATGGCGGGCCTCCAGCTCAACGTGACGCAGAACCCGGTGATCGAGACGATCAACGCGATTGACTTTCCGCAAACGGCGTCGCTGGTCTTCGTAGGACAGGACACGCGCGGGCGCACCGTCACCGTGACCCTGAACCGGGTCGTTGCGAAAGGTTTTTCGATCCCCTTCAAGCTCAACGACTGGGCCATGGACGATGTCGAATTCCACTGCATCAAGGACGCAAACGGCGTCATCGGCACCGTTGCAATGGCCCGGTAAATCAAGATGCGCAGGCAAATACATTTCCCTAAACACTAGGGAACACAAGCTTCCCCATTCGGGGAACACAAGCTTCCCGCTGCGCGCCGCTGTCCTGGCGCGCGGCGGCGGGGAGAACATTCAGCCATAGCCCCAGGAGGTTATTTTGACAGACAACACAACTTTGGCCGACGCACTCGCACGGCCACGCACACTCACATTCGACGGCAAAGAGCGCACCGTCCGCGTCCTCAACTTCAACGATCTAGCTGACCTGGAAGAGAAGTTCGGCGATCTGGACAGTATTGACACCGGGCGAGTTGTCACCCAGCGCTACATGATCTGGTTCATCCTGAGCCGCACCGACTCGGAGCTGACAGAACAGCAGGTCGGCGAGAGCATGACACTGGACAAGGGCCGGGAGATCGGCCAGTTCATCAAAGAAGTTTTTGCGTTGTCCGGCTTTCGTCCCTCTGAGGCAGGAGTATTAGAGGAGACGCCCAGCCCAAACGCACCGGAGCCGGACGCTGCCGAACCGGCGACTGGCTCCGAGACCTCGCCCTCTTCCTCATCCTCGCGTGTGGCCAGTCACCGGAAGAAGTAGGGCGCATGACGGTTCCCCAGGCGCGGCTTTTGCAGGCCGAATGGCATAAATCGCATCCTACCGCCCGGCTCATGGACTTGATTTATTGGTTTATGAGCAAAGGCAAGCGGCTGTGGGGAGGCGAGGACAAGCCCAAGCAAGTCTCCGAAGAAAAAACCGGTTCCGTCAACGAAACAATGGCCCAGGTGCTAAAGCGCATGGGCTGGCAGCCCCCACCAGGGCAGCACCCCCTCACGTAAACCCCCATGCCCGATACCGTCAGTTTAGGAACCATTGGCGCGAGCGCCGGACTCGACCTGCGCCCGCTGCAGACGGCTGTCAAAGAAGCCGCCAAGATGCTCTCGGGCCTCGCCGACACCATGAAAGGTATCGGCGACCTGAAGTTTGCCGGTCCGGTCTTAGATCAGCTTGAAAGCATCGGGGACACGGCACGGATTGTCAAGGACGACCTGCGCGGACTGCGTGGCGCGCTCCAGGGCCTCTCGAAAGACCTGGGCCTGACCAAGATCAGCGAAGGGATTACCCGCATCGGCGTCAATGCTGTGGAGGCGTCCGGTGGCCTGGAAGACCTCTCTCAGGGCCTCAAGCTGGCCGGGGACGCCGGCAAAGGGGCCGGAGATGCCTTTGTCGGTGTCAAGGACACGCTGCGCGAAATCCGCGACGCGGCACGCGGCGGGGCCACGTCTTTTGGCAGCCTGGCGACAAAAATGGGGACTGCTGGCGAGGCGGGCACGGGCGCGGCGGGCGGGATCGGAGCCGCCGGAGATGCGGCGGAGCTTGCTGGCGGGGCCGCTGAAGCGGCGGCGGGCGGGTTCGGCGCGCTGAAGGCCGAACTCGGCGGGGTCGCCGGCGCAGGCAACCGGGCCGCCATCGCACTGGAGCGCGCCACCAAAGCCGGCAAAGCCGGGGTAGGGCTGGGCGCGGCCAGCGCGGCGGAAAGCGCGGCCATAGGCGGTCGCAGGCCGCGCGTTGTTCCCGTGCCACATGTTTCTTCTGCCCCACGCGCTGCTGCCGGCGGCATGATCGCCTCTCTGGGAATGCCCATGCTGAAGGGCGCGGGCGTACTGGCGGAGATTATGGCGGCGGCAGGTTTGGGCAGCGCGGCCTATTCCAGCTCGTTTGATGTGAAGGCGCAAAAAGTGATGGGCAACACGACCCTCACGGCGGCGCAGCGGGACGGCATTCGCAAGAGTGTCCTGGCGCAGATGAAGGCCGGGTCGCCCGTGCCGGAAGACCAGCTCTTTGCCGGCTACATGCACGCGGCCAACTACGGCTACACCGGCAAGCGCGCCGACCACTTGATGGGCATTGCAAGCAGCCTGGGGATCGCCACCGGCGCGCCCGTGGACGTGCAGGCGGAGGTTCTCGCGGGGCTGGCGAACAAAAACGCGTTCAATATCCCCGACAGCAAGCTGATGCCGTTCGCGGAGTCTACCCATGTGACTGCTGCTGGATCGGCCATGACGCTGGAAGAGTTCTCCAAGCGGTCAGCCAAAAGTATGGGCTACGCGGCGCGCTTCGGCATCAAGCCGGAAGAGGCGAAAGCCGCGTTCAGCACGATGGTTCAGAGCAAACTGCCGCCCGCTCAGGTGGACACACAGCTTTCCGGCATTCTGAATGCCCTGGCAGCGCCGACCCCCAAAACGGTGAAAGCCGCAATGGGCATCCAGGCGCGAACCGGCGTGGACTTGCTTCCCTATATGGGCGTCAAAGGGCTGAAGAACAATCAGATCAGCGGGTTCCTCAAAGCGCTTCAGTCGCCAGGGATCACCGAGCAGGACGTTGTCAACCTGTTTCCCAACAAGCAGGGACGTTTGGGCGCATCGGCCTTGTTCCAAAACTACGGGACGTTCGGGGACAAGCTGAATGGACCGCAAGGAACCGGGACGGCGATGCGCGGCCAGGTTCACAACATCAACAGCCTGCGCCGAGATATGATGCAGCAGCCCGGCATGGCCGCGCAGTCCGAGATACAAAAGACCAAAGCGCTTGCGGTGGTGGACGGCAAAGGCTTGCAGAAGGACCTGGCCGACATTATTCACCTGCTGGGGCAGGCGGCGCGCGCGGCCCTGAACGCGGCCACGGCGTTCTCGGCTCTGCCCACCCCCATCCGCAAAATGATTGAAGCGGTCGGCCTAGTTGGACTTGCAGGCCGCGTGCTGGGCGCGCCGGAGATCAGCCTGCGGGGCAAGGCCCTCGGCGCAGACGTGGGCGCGCGGGGCGGGTTGCTGCCTGGCTTCAAGGGCATGTTCGGGAAGGGCATGTTCGGGGGCGCGGCTGCCGCCGGAGCCGAAGGCGCGGGCCTAGCCGAAGGCGGAGCGGCGGCAGGGGCAGGAGCGGGCCTTGCGGCCATCGCCGCCCCCCTGGCAATCGTGACGGCGGCGGTCGTGACGTTCGGCATCGCCTGGCACACCAATTTCGCCGGCATTCAGCAGGCGTTCAAGCCGTTTTTGGACGACGTGCGGCAGACGTTTGGCGGGATGGGCAAGACCATCGGCGAGTTTGTCACCTCGGCTCTGCCGGTTGTCAGGAGCTTCGGAAAAGCGGTGGTGCCGATCTTTGCGTTTGCATTCTGGGAGATCGGGGCGACCTGCAAAGCCGCCTTTGACATCATCAAAGGCGTAGTCAAAATCGGCCTTGCGTTCATCGAGGGCGCGTTCAAAATCGGCTTGGCCCTGCTGAAAGGCGACTGGGCCGGGGCCTGGACGGCGATCAAAGAAACCTTCTCGAAGCAATGGGCGGCCATCATGCAGGCGGCCCGCGCGGTCGTGCCCGAACTGGTGGCCTGGGTTGAAGGACTGGGCACGCAGCTCAAGGCGGGCTTCAGCCGCCTGGGACCGGACCTCAAAGCTGGCTGGGACAGCGCCGTCGCGGGCCTCAAAGCGACGTTTGCCGACAGCGGGCGCAACCTGATCTCGCAGTTTGGGGCGGGCCTGAAGAACGGCCTGGCCTCTATTGGGCCGGGCATCAGAGCTGCCGCGCATGGACTGGGTAGCCTGCTCCCCGAAGGGGTGCGGGTTGCTATCGACAGCCACAGCCCCTCGCGTGTCATGCACAAAATCGGGCAGGACGGCGGGCAGGGGTTCATCAACGGCATCCTCAGCAAAAAAGGCGCGGTGTCTACGGCGGCGAAAATGATTGCCGAAGCCGCCAATCTCGGCGTCGTCATTAAAGAGCCGGGCGCGAAGAAGGCCCACAAAACGGAGGCGCAGCGGGCGTCGGAGAAAGCCGCCCGGCACGCCCATTCGGAGGCTGTCAAGCACGGCCATCAGGTGCATGCGGCGGGCGAGTATGCCGGGGGCGTCGGGGAAACCGCGCAGCAAAAGGCGACCCACAAGCTCGGCGAGATGCACGCGCAGGGGCTGATTGGCAAGCAGCAGTATGACGCCGCGATGGAGCGCCTTCAGGCGCAGCATCATGCCAAAGCGGAAAAGGCCGAAGACGGTCATCTGAAGCGGATGCAGGGCCTGCACCAGCAGTTCAAGGCATTCCTCACCGGCCTGGCCTCGTCGGAGGCATCGGCCAAAGGGCGGGATGCCAAAGCGACCAAAAGTCAGAATCTGACCAAAGCGCCGGACGCCCTGGCCGAGGCCCGCGATGCCCGGCTGGGCGCAGCGGGCGACGCATTCGACCAGGCACTGGGCAAAAACAGCGCCTTTGAGAAGAGCGGGCAGTTTGCTCCGGCGCAAATCGAGGCGGCGAGCCGGGCGGCGGTGGATGCCTACGTGGCTGAGTGTCAGGCAGCGCAAGACGAGTACGAGGCGGCGGTTAAGGGCCAGGCGGCCAAGGCGACGCAAAGCGTGGACGCGCTCCAAACGGAGATCGCCAAAGCCACGGCTCATGCCGCCGGCCATGTGTGGAAGGACGGCGAGGCGCAGGCGCGCGAGTATTTTGATGGCCTCCGTGCTGCCGCACTGGACAGTTTTAATCAGGTCGAAGACCGGATCAATGCCATGCCAGGCGTGTCGGAGAAGCAAAAGGACGCACTGCACGCCGGCAACCAGGGAACGTACAACGCCTCTGTTGCTGATCTTGGAATGCAGGAAGGTGACGCGGCGGCAAAGCGGAAGATGGACAGCCTGCGCACGGCTCACGACCAGGCGCAGGAGACGTTCGGGCAGGACGACAACCGCCAGAGCTATGCTAACAGCCTTGGGGGCATCCTGGGGCAAATCCCGCAGGACGCCAGCCCGGAAGCGGAGCGGATGCGCCACGAGGTGCAGACACAGATCGATAAGCTGGGCAAAGATGGCAAAAGCACGGTCAGCGAGCTTGGCAAAAACGTCGCTGACAGCTTTGGCAACGCCTTCGAGCAGGCGATGGGCCACGCCAAGAAGTTCAAGGGCTTTTGGCAAGAAATGATGCAGGGCCTGAAAGGGAGCGCGCAACAGGGCATGCTGGGTTTCGTCACCAAAGAACTGAAGGCCGGTGTTTTGTCGCTGTTCACCCGCAAAGAAAAAGGCGTGATGCCGAACTTCGGAGGCGCGGCCTCGGTCGGCGGCTTCAATGGGGGGAGCCTCGCAGCGCTCAGCGGCCTGCCCGCCGGCAACCTGCTGAACACCGGCATGGGCGGGTTTGGGCAACTTCAGGGCATCAACGGGGCCATCGGGGGCTTCGGGGGATTTGGTTCAAGCCAGGGCGGGGCGGGAGGCATGATGGGCGGTTTGTCCAGCCTGCTTCCGATGCTCGGTCACGGCGGGATGCTCGGCGGCGTGCTGGGGCATGGCGGTCTGGCCGGCCTGTTTGCACATGGCGGCCTGATGACCGGCGGGGGCGCTCTGGGCGGCTTGGGCGCGGCCCTACCTTGGGTCGGGGGAGGACTGCTCTTAAACAAGCTGCTGGGCAATCCGGTCGGCAAGATGTTCAAGAAGCTGCACTTGTTCTCAGGCGGGGGCATTGTGCCCGGTGTCGGCTTCCACGACAGCGTGCACGCGCTTTTGAAGCCCGGCGAAGTGGTCTCGAACCACGAGCAGCAAAAGACGCAGGCAAACGGTCTCCATATCACGGTCAATCACCACGGCGATGTGTACGGGCACGAAGGCAAACAAAGCGCTGCCTCGGATATGGCTTGGCTGATCAAGCAGCAGCTTCCGGTGGCAACGCCAGGGACGTAAGAGCACATGGCCTATAGATTGCGCTTCGGCGCGTATGATTTCCCGTTGACGCTGCGTCCTGCCGAAGAGCAGGGCAATCAGGATTTGGCAACGCAGGAGCGTCCGCGCGGAGAAGGGGGCATTAGCCAGGTCGCGCGCCGTCAGGGAACGACGCTGCCTATCCGGGGCGAGTTGACCGCCCCAGATGCCGACACGCTCAACACCATGCATCGAGCGCTGAAATCCGCCGTCTACAGCGGCAAGCAGCAACTCTGGTTTGGGCGTGACGATTGCTACTACCGCGATGCGCAGCTGAAATCGTTCTCCACAAGTTATGACGAAGGCAAGCTGTACGGCCTCTGGGCTGCCTACAGCCTCACCTTTGAAGCAAACGACTATCCACTCGCGTTTGATGTCGCGCCTCAGACACTCCCGTTAGGGGCGGGGGCTTCACCCTACACCATCACGCCCGTGGGAAATGCCTCTGTGCTGCCGACATGGACGATCAATGTGAATGGGGGGGGTACCTGGCCCATCAGCCTCTCGAACCAGGCGACGGGGGAGAGCTGCTCGCTGATCGGCACTTTTGCGGCGGGCGACGTGATTGTCCTAACCCGCAACGGCTACACGGTCACGCGGAACGGAGGGGCGGAGTTCGGCTTGCTGTCCGGGCGCATCCCCACGCTCATACCCGGCCCTAACGTCGTCAGCCTGACGGCGGGCGGCGGCGTGACCCTGGCGGCAGGGAGTGTCAGCTACACGGCGCGCTGGACTTAATCAGGCTGCCCCCGGCAGTGTCATCATAATTCTGATTTCATGCTGCCGGCGAATCTCAACCCGCGCCATCTTCTCCGCTTCCACGGCGTTGTTGGCTTCGGCCTGCCACCTGAACGCGGGCATTGCCACGTAAACCCGGCCACTCCCCAAATACTGCATTGTCACATCGACATGCCACGTCTCAGAGCCATCAGCTTCCGTCGTTGTCAAGGCTGAGAACTCTATGTTTTCGCCTGCAATTTGTACTTTCATAGCCTGATTTTACCATGCCTGTTATTCCCTTCGACTGCGAACCAAGGTTTTTCGACCGCTTGCTCGGCCTGCGTCGCTGGGCAAACCCCGACGACATCCTGGGCCTGAATTGGGAGCTAGTGGAGGCAGGCGGCACGGCACAGATCGGCATCGAGCTGGCACGCCCCTTTGACGACCTGGCCTGGTCTGTCCAGGGCGGCGACATTGTGGAAATCTGGGCGCTGGGAACGGGCGAGACCGTCCCGCGCGTGCGGGGGGCCATCGGCCACTACGAGAAGCTTCTCGACCTCAAAGAGCGGTACATGCTGACCGCCTACGGACGCATGGAGGACATGAACCGGGTCGTCCTGGACCGCATCCTGCTGCACCCCGGCGGGGCGGATTTGCGCGTCTTTGCGGGCCAGATCGCCGACGACTATGCTGCGCGCCGTCCGGGCCGCGTGTTCGTGCGCGACATCCAGACGTGCGGCATCAGCCTGGAGCGGCTGGAGCAGGCCAATGCCACGGCACGGGCGAGCATGGATCAGATCGCGGCGCAGGCAGGCGGCAACATCGTCTGGGGCTGGGACATCGACCCTGTTTCTGGCCTGGACCGGTTCTACCTGCGCCCGAAAACATTCGCCGTCGGCCATCAGTGGTTTGTCGGGGACAAGGTGCGCGTCATCACCGCGCCGCTGGAACTCCAGAATATCGCCAACGGCATCAAGGTGCAGGGGGGTCCGGCCAAGTACCCGAACCTGCTCACCAACCCGTCTTTTGAGGTGCCAAGCCTGCCCAGCGAAGCGGGCGGGGACCTGCTCACGGATGGCGGCTTCGAAATCGGCATCGCGTGGCATTATCAAAATGGAGCCAGCCGGGTTTCTCAGCACGACTTGTCCGTCCACAATGCCGTCGCCCACACGGGCAACTACTATGCCATCCTGGACCACCCGAACAAGGAGATTTGGCAGGAAGTCGCGGTCACCACGGGCAAAACTTACAACGTGTCCCTGTTTGCCGCGCGGGAAAAAGGCTCGTATCCCAGCGCGGGGCGGCTGCTTGTGGAAGGGCGGCAGGGCGCGGGCGGGGCGGTTTTAGAGACGTACACGCTTCCCCTGGCTCCCGCGTCGACGGCCTGGAGCGGCGGGCAGAGCAGCACCATTCTGGCCGGAGACGGCTATTCGCTGTCAGTCTCGTTTACAAACGCGGCCATCACGGCGGCGCGGGCGCGGGTCGTGTCGGACAACGGCAGCGATACGCAGGGCCTGCTGATTGACGATGTGGTCATGGCGGACACCAGCGGCGTCGCGCAGACCGCCTGGTTTGCAAACGCCCGGGACGGCAAGACCATCGCGTCGCAGTTTGCGAGCATCGATTGGGCGTGCGGCGGGGCCGCTTGGGACGGCGCGTATGGGGTGCGGGTGCGGGTCACGCCGACAACCCCCTGGAATGCGGCCATTGAGCCTTATCCGGGGCTGGACGGCAAAAACTCCGGCTACCATGTCAAGCCGGCACCTCAGCAGTCGCTGCGCGAGGGTGTGCGCGTGCGCATGACGCCGGGGCAGAACGGCGCGAGCGGCCTGGTGCGTTTGGAGTACGTGGAATGGGCCGGAGACGGACATCAGACGCAGCGCGTGAATGGGCCGGGCGTCGCCATCCCAAACGACGGAGCCTGGGTGCTGGTCAAACAAGACGTGTCGGCGCATGGCGACGTCGCGACCGCGACGGCCTGCCTGTGCTTCGGCCAGGCGGGCGTGTATGACGTGGATGCGTTCCAGCTGCGGGATACGGCGGCAGGAGACGAGTTCCTGCGGGGCGACCAGTTCGAGCGCTATGTGACGGCCGAGGAAGTGTCTGATCCCGGCAGCGACGCCTACAACTCGTTTGCCACGTATGGCCGCCAGGAAGCCGTCATTGATAACAAAGACATCGTGAACTGGAATGCGGATGCTATTCAGTGGGCGAAAGCGCTTTTTCAGCGGCGCGCGGTGCCGCTGGCCCGCCCAAACGTCGAGCTGACCCACGAGCCGTCGCAGATCGTCAGTCCCGGCGAAGGCACGCAGGTGCGAATTAGCGGCCTGAAGTCGGATTTACAGGACTGGTGCGCCAAGTCGGCTTACACCTGGCGTCAGATGATGCTCGCCATTAGGATGGACCTGTCCGACGAGCGCCCGACGATGGCGAAGCTGCTCAGCAACCTCAATGCCGGCGGGGGGGGCAGCACGTCCAGTATCGCAGCGGTCGCGCGGGGCGGGGCGAATGGAGGCAGCACGAGCACGCCGGCAGCTTCCTATTATGGAGCGCTGCCGCACACGACCACGGATGCGACGCTGCACGACGATTATCGCCTTGGCCCGCACGTCGCTGACGGGGAACGCGCGGCCTGGAACGCCAAGGAACCGGGTCTTGGCAATCCCGGCGTGAGCGGGCAGGTGCTCGGCTCTAATATAAGCGGCGTGCGCGGGTGGGTGACGATCCCGCCGCAGGTGCCGCCCTCCTGGAGCCTGGCCGGAGTGGACAACTCGGCGGGCGGCGCGGCGGCGTTTAATCCCGGCGACATCGTGCCGACCTGGGACACCCCCTGGGCGACGGCGACCGGCGACCTGGCCTTCAGCACCGCAGACAGCGTGTTTACTCCCATTGCGTGGGAGCAGCGGGTCGTAATGACCACGCGACTTAAGGTGGCGGCGGCCAAAACCATCAGCATTAGCGTGACGGCAGACAATGCCGCGCGCGTGCTCCTGAACGGCGCGCAGGTGGGCACAGACACCAATGTCGCGAGTGGCGCGACCGTCTACGCGCTGCCCCTGAATGCCGGCTGGAACGTGCTGCAAGTGTGCTATCAGAACGGGCAGGGAGACAGCTACCTGCTATCTGTGCATGGCGTCGGCGGAACCCTGGCGAGCCTGGTGGATCGCATGGCCCCTGGTTAGGCTGCTCCTACGGCGTAACTCTCAACCTGGGGAACGAGAGCGTCACGCCAACGCTCGGGGACGCAGAGCACATTGCTGCTGTCAAGGGGGACGATGTGGTACCCCATCTCGCGCAAATCCTGAAGAAGATCGTTATCGGTCGTTTCCATAATGATGACTGGCTTTGACTGTCGCAGCAGGGCGCGCGCGCCATTGATCACCAGGCGCTCCGCGCCTTCGACGTCAATTTTCATCAGGTCTGGGGCAGCGTAGCCCTGCTGTGCCAGCGTGTCCAAAGCAAGCGACTTGACCGAGAGGGTCTGACTGAGGCCGTAAGCGGCGTGCAGGCTGCTTCCAAAGCCTGTCTGTTCCTGCGCGACAATCGCCCCGGTGGCCCCGCTGACCGGGTCCACTAGAAACTGAACGGTGCCATCCTGGTCTGAAACGGCAGCATGGACTGCCCGCGCCCGCGAGGCCAAGTTGTTTCGGGAAATCGTTTGCGAGATCAGGTCATAGTTGGTCTGGTCAGCCTCGAATATAACCACGTCGACTCCCTCGCATTGAGACAGCGTGAGCCAGGAATAGTAGCCGATGTTGCCGCCGATGTCCCAAAACACGCGGGGCTGGACGGTCTCGAAGACAGCAGAAAAGCACTTTTGAATTTCCGGCTCAGAGGCGGATTGGCTCAGCCACAAAGAGGCATCCCGCAGCAGCTTCACGGCGACGCGAAACCCAGAGCCGGGAACTCCCACAAACACTGTCCGGTCCACCCGGCCTTGAAAGCGCCGGTACAGAGAAGACTGCCTCAGCCTCCAGAGTGGGTGGAATCGTGATCGAAGAGAACCCAGAATGCGTCGCCGCGAGGCGAGAAGGCCGCCGCACCCTACCAAGATCAGCGTGAGAACAAAGGTTTTTTTCAATAAATGCCTCCTGGCTCATCTTTTGTGTCGGCCTGAGCTTGCCGACAAAAGCTGGCACTGTATCCTGACATAAGCATTCTGACATAAATAGCACAAACCTGGCCTTGTAGATCGCATGGCACCAGTTTAGACCTTACGAAAAGACGACTATGAGTAAGCGACTGCCGGCCCTTTCGGGCTGGCTTTTTTCATTGCTGCGCTGGCCCAGCGTGGAGACGACCGAGAGCTTTTGCCTGCGGGCCGCCCTCTGGTGGGTGTTCCTGCTTGCTCCTTGCCTGCAGCTGTTTGCCAGCAGCCCGGCGTTCTTCTCCCTCGCCCATGTCGGCACGGAGGGGCGCTGGCAGATGGCCCTGGGGCTGGGGCTGACGCTCCAAGTCGTCGCCGTGCTGTGCGGCAATGTGTGGATGCGCGTGGGGAGCCTCACAATTTTCGGTTTTGTCTGGGCGTTTGTGGCGGGCCTGTTCTGGGCCTCCAGCCCGCGTGGGGCAGGCGTGGTACCTTTGTCCACGGGCATCGGCCCCTACGCGGCCCTTTCTCTAGACTGCATGGTAGTCGCGATCCACCTAGTGCGTCTTTGGCACATCGACCACCTGGCGGCAGCGGCTCGAAAGCAACAGACTGAGGGACGGAGGGCGACGGCATGCCACAACCCCTCCTGATCGGCCTCGTGGCTGGCCTATTCGCGTTGGCGGCTGCGCTGGTAGGACTGATCGGCGTTTTGGCAAGCACGAAGGCCAATTTTAGGCTCGGCAAGCGCAACGGCGACGTACAGCAGCAATCGGCGGATACCACGCGCATTGAGCAGCTTGTAGACGAGACGCAGGCGCTGCGCAAAGAAATAAGCGAACTGTGGGCGGCCAACAAAGACTTGCGTCACCAGTTTGAGATGGCAGAAGCCAGACATGAGAGCGAGCAGAAAACATGGATCGCGGAAAAGCGCACCCTGTGCGACAAGCATGAAGCAGAGAAAAGCGCAATGACCGACCGCTTTGCCGCCGAGATGCGGACGCTGACGACAGAAAGCGAGCACTTGAAGGTTGAAGCCAAAGACCTCAAGCACCAGCTTGCCGACACCGCTACGCAGCTCGGGCGCACGCAGGCCGCATTGGACAGCGCCCTGCTCGGGCAGGCACAAGCCCAGGGCGGGCTGGATAATGCGCAAAAGACCATTCAGACTATCGCCTCTCCTTCCCAGACCATCGCCGCACCTATCGCGTCTCACTGAGCCTCTCGCGGCGCACTAGATTTACACCCA
>JAABUQ010009738.1_pt1 | contig 12867 bp, 11 predicted proteins | sample 5560001 | NCBI WGS metagenome assembly JAABUQ01 (sample SAMN10711888, study PRJNA513371) | rock metagenome | isolation source: Antarctica rocks | place: Antarctica: Victoria Land, Finger Mt nord | collected 2015-12-18 | reverse complement strand
CATCCCATTCCCACCGCCATGTGATGAAAATCCCGCGCCTACTGTTTTCCGGCCTCTGCCATGCCGCTTGCTATGCAGCCTGATGGATAAAGTCGAGCTCAGTTCATCGTGTGTTAACCCTACATTCTGTAAACTTCATCACTGTGCCTTCGTTGGGCGAGTAGTAACTTTGGTCGGTTCACACGAGAATCGACGGTGATGCGACAGTGTTCTGCGCTCCATGGAAGAGCAACCTGATCGTGAAGTGTTGCGTCGAGAGCTTGTCTGAGCCGCGCTCGAGTAATCACAGGCAATAAGAAACACCACAATGAGACCTTCACAAAACACAACCATTTTTTCCGAGACAAGCGGCGCGACCGCGACACGCCGTGGCTTCTTGCAGGCGCCTGCGTGGTTTGTTGCGCCTGGCGGATTGCTTACGGGCCGGCGAGCTTCAGGCGGCGAGGTCGTCAGCCCGGCTACGAATAAGCTTAGCGCTTATATGAGCGAGGCCCGCAGTCAAGCGTTACCTGATGAGGTCTTGGAAAAAGTGAAACACCATATTCTGGATACCTTTGCAGCCATGATCTCTGGTTCACAACTCCCGCCGGGGCGCGCCGCAGAGCGGTTTGCGCGGGTTCAGGGGGGAGCAGAAATTGCAACGGTCACCGCATCGAAGGTCCTGTGCGGCGCTGCTGACGCAGCCTTTGCCAATGGAGTACTTGCGCATTCTGATGAGACTGACGATTCGCATGCGCCGTCCCAATCTCATCCGGGCTGCGCAGTTATTCCCGCAGCACTCGCCGCCGGAGAGCATTTCGGAATCGCGGGCATGGACTTTCTGCGGAGTGTTGCGCTCGGCTATGACATCGGGTCCCGCGTGAGCATGACACTTGGTGGTCGAGAGTTTCAAACGCGAACTCACCGAGATTCACATAGTTTAGCCAATGGTTTCGGCGCCGCGGCGGCGGCGGGCTGTGCTGCAAATCTGAACGCACGACAAATGCGCTGGCTGCTGGATTATGCAGCCCAACAAACGGGAGGCATTGCGGCATGGCAGCGCGATGTAGACCATATGGAGAAAGCCTTCGTGTTTGCCGGTATGACTGCGCGCAACGGCGTCACCGCTGCTCTGCTGGTTCAGTCGGGCTGGAGTGGAGTTGACGACATTATGTCTGGGTCCGATAACTTCCTCCTCGCCAACACGCCTGACGCAGATCCTAACGGCCTTATAGAGAAGCTTGGTCAACGGTTTGAAGTGGTCCGAACAAATATCAAGAAATGGTCTGTCGGATCACCAATTCAGGCGCCTCTCGACGCGCTTGACATACTGAGGAAGCGTCATGGCTTCCAAGCGGGCCAGGTACAGCAAGTAATCGTTCGTGTCGCCACGCGCGAGGCGACCGTCGTCAACAACCGGGAGATGCCGGACATCTGCTTGCAACATATGATTGCCGTCATGCTGGTCGACGGAACGGTCTCGTTCTCTTCTGCACACGACAAAGTGCGCATGAAAGATGCCGCGATTCTGCGCGAGCGTGCTAAAGTGCAGCTCATTTCCGACGAGGAGCTGGAGGGCCGCCTTCCTCGTCGAGAGGCAATCGTAGAGATCATCTTCAATGACAATACTCACGTCCGCGAGCGAGTAGAAGCCGTGCGTGGCACTGCCGAAAACCCCATGACTCGCGAAGAGGTCGTCGCAAAATCCCGCGATCTTATCGCTCCTGTCTTCGGCATGGCAACTTGCACGAATCTCATAGCCGCGGTTTTCCGGCTGAAGAATTTAAAGGATATCCGAGAGCTGAGACCGTTGCTTCAAGGGCGCTAAGAGGGTGTTCGTCATCAAAGGCGCTCCCGCAGGCTCTCTTTCCTCCGGACTCTCGTGAAAGTTAGTTACAAGCTCGGCAGTGCTGTCCATATACGTAGTGACGATCGGCACGATCATGTGGTCCGTTTCTGCGGCTAGGATCAAGCGAACATTTCATTGCTCGTAGGATCGACGACTAACATTCCACCAACAGATACGGTGGGCGTTAATGGTGCGTTAATATTGCCTGAGATATACTCCTGTGGACTGTGATACAGTAAGCATCCGCTGCTGCAGGAAGTGAATCGTCACCGTTATGTTGTCCGTGTCCGTGCCGAGTAGCACCCTACGGAGGTAAGCCACTAATGTGCTCGTTTAAAAGTATTCGGCTATCTGTGGCGGTGTCCGCAAGCGCCCTATTCTTCTCCGGATCTTTATATGTGAACGCACAGGTGGCAGGCGGGACCATTCAGGGGAATATCTCCGATCCTACGGGTGCAGTTATGTCGAACGTAACAGTGTCTGTAAGAAACACTGGAACGGATATCGGTACTAGTGTCGTTTCAAACAGCCACGGGTTCTATCAAGTCCCGAACCTTATACCCGGCGATTATCGAATTGTCGTTTCGGCTCCCGGCTTTGTTACAGAGGTTCGCACAGGGCTCACTCTGACTGTTGGAGCAATTGTACTTACGGATATTAAAATGGCTCTGCGCGGCCTGACGGAGAAAGTCGACGTGCAGGGTACCCAGCAGGGTGTGGAGTTGGCAACGTCAACAGTGAGCGGAACCGTCGGTTCGACGGCAGTTAGGGAATTGCCGCTTAACGCAAGGGATTGGACGATGCTATCGACGCTTGAACCAGGCGTCCTTACCACGCGGACACAGACCGGTCTGAACGCCGGGAAGGGCCAAAGAGGGTTTGGAACCCAACTAACCATCTCTGGAGGGCGGCCACAACAGAATAACTATCGGCTCGATGGAATCAGCATCAACGATTACTCAAATGGAGCACCGGGCAGCGTAGTGGGAGTTGATCTTGGAGTGGATGCTGTCGAGGAGTTCTCAGTCTTAACCAGTAATTACCCGGCGGAGTATGGGCGATCTTCTGGTGGCGTTATCAATGCAGTGACTCGCTCAGGAACCAACAACGTTCACGGTGATGCTTATGAATTCCTTCGCAATAGTGCTTTTGACGCTCGCAACTTCTTCGACTTAACACATCAGCCACCTTCCTTCAAGCGCAACCAGTTTGGTGCGGCAGCAGGTGGTCCTATCAAAAAAAATAGAGCGTTTATTTTTGGAGATTACGAGGGACTGCGTCAAGGCCTTGGCGTGACCCGAGTGGATTTTGTACCGTCGATCGCTGCACGGAGCGGACAATTGTGCAACGCTCCTGATTGCAGCACCAGCAACACCATCCCTGTCGATCGTGGTGTTTCGAAATTTATAAACGCGTTTTACCCGCTACCCAACGGACCGCTGCTCTGTCCTTTCACTTCCTGTGTTCCCGGCACAGGTGATACTGGAACCTTCACCTTTGCCGGACAGCAGATCACCAATGAAAATTACGGAACAACGAAGGTCGACCACAAATTATCGGACACCGACAGTTTGGCAGGAACCTACGTCTTCGATGACGCTGGTATTAATCAGCCTGACGAGTTGAATAACAAGCAGACAGGCTTCAACTCCAGACGTCAAGTCGCAACATTGGAAGAAACAAAAATCTTCAGTCCCCGATTCGTGAATGCGGTGCGATTTGGATACAGCAGAGTTGTTGCAAACATAGGCTTGACTTCTTTGGCGGGTAACCCCGCATCAGGTGACGCATCCTTTGGGACAGTCCCTGGGCATGCGGCAGCAGATGTGTCAGTACCCGGGATAACAGAATTCACCGGGGGCCTTGGCTCGCTCTCTACTTATCATTTTCACTGGAATTCTTTGCAGGCCTATGACGATGCCTTCGTAACACATGGGTTGCATTCCACAAAATTTGGGATCTCAATTGAACGCATTCGATCTAATCAGGTGGCCTTTACGGATCCGAATGGCGTCTTTGTCTTTAACTCCCTTCCAGAGTTCCTGCAGAATACTGGCTTCGGACCGGAGTCGGTCGGTCCGACGCTTACGGCTACCATTCCCAACACCATTACTGAGCGTGGGTTCCGCCAGACTATCTTCGGAGTTTACGTTCAGGACGATTGGAGAGTACGTCCGAATCTAACGTTGAACTTGGGACTGCGCTATGAGATGGCTACGGTGCCTACGGAGGTGCAAGGCAAGCTCTCTAACCTCCGCAATCTCGGCGATGCCACGCCTCACTTAGGCAATCCGCTTTTTTCCAACCCCACTCTGCGGAATTTCGAACCCCGCGTAGGATTTTCCTGGGACCCGTTTAAGGACGGGAAGACCGCGGTGCGTGCCGGTGCCGGTCTCTTCGATGTGCTTCCCTTGCCTTACGAACTGGAACTACTCGAAGCATTTTCCGCTCCTTTTGTTCAAATTGGAGTCGGTACATCGCTCCCTCCAGGCTCATTCCCATCGGCAGGTTATGCTGCCATCTCCGCTTCACCCACCACTCTGCGTTACACCTATATTGAGTCACACCCAAAGCGCAATTATGTCGCGCAATGGAATCTGAATATTCAACGGGAACTTGCACCTAATCTCACTTTGCTGATCGGCTATGTGGGTTCTCATGGAGTGCACCAGCCGTTTCGGGTAGAAGACGCCGACATCGTGTTACCGGCAGCGACCCCGGCGGGCTATTTATGGCCGTCGCCACGAGGCAGCGGCATTCGCCTGAACCAAAATGTTGGTCAAATCGGGGCGTTGTTTTGGCAGGGCAACTCTTCCTATCAGGCGCTCGAAGTGAAACTTCAAAAGCATATGAGCCATGGTGTCGACATTGGAGGCTCATACACCTGGGGCAAGAGTATCGACAATTCTTCCGCGAGCGTTGTGGGCGATGCATTCACGAACGCAGTCAGCAGTCTTCCCTGGTTCGACACTCGCAGAAGCAAGGGCCTTTCTGACTTCGACGTTCGCCATAACGCCGTTATTCACTACACATGGGAGGTTCCGAATCCGAAATGGTCCGGTTTTACTGGATGGCTGGCGAGTGGCTATGAACTTGGCGGCATTTTCGAAATCAGCACCGGCACACCGTTTACTGTCGGATTCGGCGGCGATGCTTTGGGACTGAACAGCACTGATCCTACGCTCGATGTTCCCTCTGTCTTGCGAGGAAAGTCCTGCAACGGAGCGCTCACAAATCCGGGAAGTGTTACCTATGTGAAAACCGAGTGTCTTGTGGTTGCGCCAGTGACGCCTGCAATTGCTGCGCGGTGCGTGGCGGTTCCGAATGCAGACGGCTCAACGGGATGTCTCAACTTGCTGGGCAACTTGGGTCGCAACAGTTTGATCGGACCCGGCCTGATCAATCTCGATTTTTCTCTTTTCAAGAACAACAAGATTCGCCGTATTTCAGAAGACTTCAACATTCAGTTCCGGGCAGAGCTGTTCAACGTCTTGAATCATACAAACTTCGCCGCGCCGACAGATAACCTTGCGGTGTTTGATGGAAGTGGAGCGCCGGTTGCCGGAGCAGGCCAGCTGACCTCAACCATCACGGCAGATCCAGTTTGCGGTGAAATTCATCTGGTAGATGCGCCGTACTTTCCTGAAACGAACCATGAAGTCCACTAACATCAATCACAGATTCATTCATTTGCCGCGCTTGCATCTGAACAAGGCTGCGACTTCAACTCCGGGCTAAATCCCCGGCCAGTTAACACCCCAGTCATGGAGTGCACATTTATTTTGTTTCGTAGGAAAGTCAAGGATGGGAATTTTGAAATTCGTCTATACACATCTTGTTGCGGCCCTCGCAATCAGCATGGCCTTTGCGGCGCCGAAACCTCCACTTGCACTAATCCACACCGGCACTATACCCGAGGTGGACGGAGATTTTGATCATTTCGCTGCCGACGTGAAAGGAAACCGGTTGTTTCTCACGGCAGAAGATCACCACTCTGTGGAAGTGTTTGAACTCAGCAGCGGTAAATGGCTTCGAAGCGTCAGCGGATTTTCGACACCTCATTCTGTCCTTTACATTCCGGAGAAAAACGAGCTATTCGTTGTAGATGGTGGGGATGGCACCTGTAAGATCCTCCGCGGAGATAATTACAAAGTCATTGGGAGTTTAGCCATTGCCCCAGAAGCTGACTCGATGGTATACGATCCATCGACGAAGCAAATGTTTGTGTCGGCTGGGGGCGGGGAAGCGAAAATGAATCATTCGCTACTCGTGGTCATCGACACCACAAGCGGGAAAAAAGTCGGCGAGACGAACGTAAGCTCCGAGAATATTGAAGCCATGGCTGTCGAGAAGTCTGGATCAAGACTCTTTGCCAACATTAGAGACAAGCATCAGATTGGGGTCTTTGATCGGAAGAAATTGACGCTGCTTCAATCCTGGACACTGGACGGAGTGCAGCTGAATACCTCCATGGCCTTTGACGAGGCAAATCACAGGATTCTTATTGTCGGCCGAAAGCCCGGAAAGGTAGCTATAATCGATTCCAATTCCGGTAAACTCTTGGCCACGTTCCCGTGTGTGGACGGCGGAGATGATATGGCTCTGGACCTTGTTGGAAACCGGCTTTACGTTACCGGAGCTGAAGGGTTCGTGACCATTTTTTCACGGGTTAGCCCGGACCACTATGAAATGATTGGTCGCTTGCCAACCGGTTTCCGCGGTAAGAATTCGATTCTGGTACCGGAACTCAAACAGTTCTACGTAGCGCATTCCAAGCATGAAAACAAGCCAGCAGAACTGCAGGTGTATCGCGTCGAATAGTCGTTCCGGGCAGAGCGCATCACAAAACATCCAACGGTTTATTTTCTAAAAGTTTGCTGCTCGCCCTAATTCCGGCTCCGAAATCAAGGGAAAGGTGGCGGGCTCCGCGATCGAAGCAGGTACCTTCTTGTTCTGATCTTTATCGCAGGAAGTCTGAGTCTGTAATTTATGAAGATGACCAGAAGAAAGCTGACCCAAATTTCGGCGGCGTCCATGGCTACGTTGTTCGGGCGAGCTGCGACTAGATCAGATCTTAACCTGTCCGCCTCCCAAGAATCCGCCCCGCCCGTGACTCGCCACGTTTCTGAGTTCGTCGTTAATACTCGTTACGAAGATGTCCCTGCCGAAGTGATCGAACTCGGCAAGAAGTCGATCTTGGATGGCCTAGGGCTGGCATTAGCCGGTTCCGTATCTAGGATCTCCGAGATTGCATCCACCTATCTACAGTCACTCGGCTTATCAAGACCTGACGCAACCATTATCGGTACCCAGATGAAAGTACCGGTGCGTTTTGCAGCGTTCGCAAATGGTCTTCAAATCCATGCTGACGACTATGACGATACACAGCTTGCTGTCGCCAAAGACCGTGTCTACGGGCTTCTGACCCATCCAACGGCCCCGGTGCTTCCCGCCGTCCTGGCATTGGGGCAGGCGCGGACAAGGTCCGGACGGGACGTGATGCTCGCCTATCAAGTTGGTGTGGAGGTTGAGTGTAAGATCGCCGAAGCCATCGCGCCAAGACACTACGAAGCCGGGTTTCATTCAACAGGCACCTGCGGTGTGTTTGGATCGGCGGCTGCCGCGTCAAAACTATATCGATTGGACACCTCGCGAACCGCTAACGCTTTTGGTATTGCCAGCGCCCAGTCAGGTGGCCTGCGTGAAAATTTTGGCACCATGAGCAAACCGTTCCAAGCCGGTCATGCTGCAGAAGCCGGACTGGTCGCAGCCGATCTCGCCGAGTTGGGCTTTACCGCAAGTGAGCAAATTTTAGAAGCTCCGCGGGGCTTTTTTCAGGCCGCAGGCGGAGGATACGATGTGGAAGCTATTCTGCCTAGGTTGGGACATCCATGGACGTTTGCCTCTCCCGGAGTATCGATCAAACCGTTCCCATCCGGATCTCTAACTCATCCCGGCATGACGGAGATGCTGCGCCTTATCGAAGCGAATCACATTTCTGCTGATCAAGTTGAAAGCGTGATTGTTGGAACGAATCGCAACATGCCGAATGCGCTGATTCACCATGACCCGAAGAATTCGCTCGAGGCCAAGTTCAGTATGGAGTTTTGCATGGCTGCCTTGTTGCTGTTCGGCAAGGCGGGATTAAACGAGTTTACAGATGAAGTGGTGAACCGTCCCAACGTCCAGACGATGCTCAAGCGGGTCCAATTTGGCGTTAATCCAATCGCCGAGAAGGCCGGCTACAACAAGATGACGACAATCATCGATATCCACCTGAAAGACAACCGAACTATTTCCGGGCGGGCAGATTTCGGCAAAGGCAGTCCCGTCAATCCCATGAGTTTCGACGAGGTCGCCGCGAAATTCGAGGACTGCGCTCGCTTCGCGATGTGGCCCAAAGCTAAGACCAAATCCATTATCGCGATGGTAACGAAGTTTGAAGACATGCCAGATGTCAGTGCGCTGGCCCTTCTGTGTGGCAAATCATGACGACATCAACAGAGCTGTTCAGAATGTGCACTATGTCCGCCCGAAATCAGCATGTATAGCTCCTCCCCTGCAGAGAGCACTCCGTCCGCCGCTGGCGTTCACTCTTCGGAGCCGGCGAAGAAAGAACCCTTTCCTATCGCCGTGATTGCCGGCGATGGAATCGGCCCCGAAGTCATTTCAGCAACAATCGCCGTCCTCAATCAGCTTGGGAAAAAATTCGATATTCAGTTTCAGTTTGCGGCGTATGACTGGGGTGCTGAATACCACTTCCAACACGGCGTGATGATGCCGCCGGATGCACTTGAACAGCTTGGAAAATCCGCCGCCATTCTCCTCGGCGCTGTTGGTGATCCCCGCATTCCGGATTACATCACGCTAAACGGGCTGCTGCTCCCAATACGGCGGACATTTGATCAATTCGCCAATGTCCGGCCTGCCATTCTGTACCCGGGCGTCCCATCCCCGCTGCGGGACCTGCAAGGAGGGGACATAGATATGGTCATTGTTCGCGAGAACACCGAGGGCGAATATTCTCAGGTCGGCGGGTTTGTTCACCAAGACACATCCGAGGAAGTGGCAGTTCAGACGTCGGTGTTCACTCGGCGCGGGATAGAGCGGGTGATTCGTTTTGCGTTTGAGCTGGCAACTGAACGCAAACACAAGAACCGTGTAACTTCGATCACGAAGTCGAATGCGCAAGCGTTTGGAATGGTGCTCTGGGATCGCGTTTTTGATAAGGTAAAACTGGAATACCCAAACATTAAGACAGAGTCTCTGCTTGTCGATGCAGCGGCCATGAATTTTGTGCGGCGACCCCAGAGCTTTGACGTCGTGGTCGCTTCCAATCTGTTTGGCGATATCTTGAGCGATCTCTCAGCCGGAGTGACCGGCGGGATCGGGCTCGCGCCAAGCGCCAACCTTGACCCACTTCGCCGATTTCCCTCCATGTTCGAACCGGTTCATGGCTCTGCACCCGATATCGCGGGAAAGGGAGTTGCCAATCCCATTGCTTCCTTCTTCTCAGCCGGGATGATGCTCCAGCACCTAGGGTTGCATGAACCCTCCCGTTTATTGGATCGGGCCGCGCGGCAGGTGCTCAGGGAGGGGCAAGTGCGGACACCCGACCTGGGAGGCACCGCTACTACCCAAGACATATTGCAGAACGTCCTCGATGTTATTGACACGTGAGGCGGCCTGAGCCAAAGATGCGAATCGTCGAGGTGCGTGAAGCTGTGGTGCCAATCAGCTCAGAGATCCGCAACGCCTATATTGATTTCACGCAAATGACAGTCAGCGTTGTCGCTGTAGTCACCGACTTTCGACGGGAGGGTAAGCCGATCGTGGGATTTGGCTTTAACTCAAACGGCCGCTACGCTCCAAGCGGGCTCCTGCGAGACCGGTTTATACCACGTCTTCGTGCTGCCCACCCGTCTGACCTTGTCGATGAGACTGGGGACAACTTCGACCCAAGCCGCATCTGGGCCATTCTGATGAGAAATGAAAAACCAGGTGGCCATGGTGAACGTTCCGTGGCTGTCGGTGTAATCGACATGGCGATTTGGGATCTGGTCGCTAAAATCGCACGGGTCCCCCTGTATGAGCTGTTAACGCAGCGATACGGCCACGGCGCTTTAAATCCCAGGGTCTTCGTCTATGCCGCCGGCGGATATTATTATCCAGGCGGTGAGCTCCAAGCTCTGCAACACGAGATGCGCGGCTATCTCGATAGCGGCTATTCGGTGGTAAAGATGAAGATCGGCGGTGCCTCTCTTGACCAGGATCTGCGGCGCATAGACGCGGTTTTAAAACTTCTGTCGAAGTCCGACCAACTTGCGGTAGACGCAAACGGGCGCTTCGATCTGGAAACCGCAATCAAGTATGCCGAGGCGCTGGTACCTTACAATCTGCGTTGGTTTGAAGAACCAGGAGATCCGCTAGATTATGCGCTCCACGCCGAAGTTTCGGAGCACTACCTCGGTCCAATGGCGACGGGTGAGAACCTGTTTTCGGTGCAAGACGCTCGCAACCTGATACGGTACGCTGGCATGCGCAGTGACCGCGACATTCTGCAGTTCGATTGCGCACTCAGTTATGGGCTGGTCGAATATCTGCGCACGCTCCGAATGCTCGAGCAACACGGCTGGTCGCGCACAAGTTGTATCCCCCACGGCGGACATCAATTGTCCTTACACTGCGCAGCCGGTCTAGGACTAGGCGGCAACGAATCATATCCCGATCTCTTTAAGCCTTTCACCGGTTTCGCGGATCGGACGCAAGTTTATGACGGCTACATCACCCTTCAGGAAATCCCTGGTATCGGCTTCGAAGGCCAACACCAGCTATTCGCAGTGATGAACGGGCTCATGGACACGTAGACTTTCCGGTCTAATTACATGAGCTAAGGCTTCCAGCCTCGATTTACTAGCAACCCAGTCTCGCGTAACGCCGCGGTTACAAGGGCTCTGCTGCAGAGTGAAATCAGCGCAGTGCTCGGAGTCATACATCAAGTGACAGAGATACCATGGCGACAAGAATCAAGCACCGGTCGAACTCCTTTCTTCAGAAGAGGGCACGCCGGGGATTTCGGGGATACCCTGTGGCAACAGTCGCCTTCTACGGACCCAACGATCAGCGAGCAAGCAAGGTGGCGGTCGCGATCTGCCAGGCGAAGACGCAGAGCCGGTCGCTCTCGAGCGGTGGTTTTCAGAGGATCTGGATATCCGTACCGACTTGGCCGTCGCGCACAGCATTCAGGCTTTCATTGAGAAGAACGAGACGAAATCCGTCACCGTGGCGGATCGTATTCTGGGCTGTCCACACGAAGAAGGTGTCGATTATCCCGATGGTCACGTCTGCCCTCAGTGCCCGTTTTGGGCTCATCGGGATCGCTGGACCGGCGAGATCACTCATTAGCGCCTTAAGTATCTCCGTGATTTAAAAGATTCGAATTGGCCTTTCATGTTCACCTATCAGGCACTCAAAAACGCTGCCGGAATCGCCTTGTTTTCGGATTACTTGTCGCTGAAACGGGCGCACGAGATCATTCACGATGTGAACGATCGATCTCCCTTGATCCGCGATAAAGAGGGGTTCTTTCTCGGACTGACTTACGACTTGAGAAAGGCCTACGAACAACGGCGGAAGCAGGAAGCAGATGCGATGTGCCCTGAAGCCGGAATACGGCTGGGTGTTGAAGTGCTGTGGCCGACCGTGCTGGTGCAGTGCCGGCAACTCAGAGACTCGTTGGCTTTCATCGAGCCACAGCAAAGAACATCAAGTTGTCGCGTATGAGATGGAATTGGTCATGGAGCAGGCACTTGCGGCCGAATTCAGAGAGAACGTCTCAGAGATCCGCGCGCAATGGGAGCGGTTATCGGCTCGGCATCCCTTTCTGGAAGAAAACGCCGAGACGCGTGCTGCTCAGTTTGCGGCCTGGAGCAAACGCGAAAGGAGACCGGGGCAAAGCGGGGGCTGGCAGCCGATGTAGCGCTTTTGATAGCGTGCACGGCATGACCCGGATTCCCGAGATCTTTCAACTTCATGCCTGGTTGCTTGGCATCGGCCCAATGGTGTGGCGCCGGCTCCTGGTTCGCTCCGACCAGACGATCGCTGATCTTCACTATGCGCTCCAAATTGCTCCAAATTGCCTTCGGCTGGAGCGACTCCCATCTGAACAGTTTCCGGATCCAAGGCAAGGATTACGGGGTGCACCACATAGGCGGCCCGCTCTTCAACGAAGATGCGAACACCGTTGCCGTGATTGATGGTCAGGATTGACGAGAAATCGAGAACACCGCCTGGACCGACCGAGGCGGTCCCGGAGTAGATGCCTAATTACGAGTCGGCGGGCTGCGACAGCGAAGCCAACGTAAAAAGCCCGTTACCGAACGTCGAAAGGCTCGTCGTCCAGTGGCTTTGTATGTCGCTGAAAGAACCGAGAACAGTAGAAGAACCAGTTCCCGTTGCATCGACAGTGATAAATGGCGCGCAACGTCCCGCTGGATTCTCTATCGCGGTCCAGTCAGGCTGCCGGAAAGACTCAACGATGTCGCCCTCAGGCTGGATGTAAGAAAAAGCAGTGAGACAGCCCGCAGCATCCCGGTTTGAAGAGACACAACTTTTTGGCGCATAGCGATTGTCATTTCAGAAGTAGTGTACTCCAAATTCCTACCTTCAGAGTGAGTCGTCTGTTTTCAAGAAGAAAACATCAGCATCGCGTCCTCAACGCGGGATGCCATCAGGAGAAAACTATGTCTCGATCCAGAAAACAGTTGATTCGAGATTCCCGGGCAGCCGGGTTCGATGTGGTCGAGGAATTTGGCGGACTGGTAGATATCCGCCTGCGCGACGTGAAAACGAATCAGCTCATTAGCGGTGTCCGCCTGTACAGAAACGGCGCGGCGTACAGCCACGTCTCCGCCCACAGAATGCACTCCTATTCTGAGCTCGACTTTATCCATTTCAAAGCTGGTAGCCTGAACTTCGCTTCCATCCGGTGGCTGCCCTGATTCGGCTGGGCGAGGGAGGTGTTTATGAGGGAATAGGCG
>JAABUQ010009737.1_pt1 | contig 12871 bp, 7 predicted proteins | sample 5560001 | NCBI WGS metagenome assembly JAABUQ01 (sample SAMN10711888, study PRJNA513371) | rock metagenome | isolation source: Antarctica rocks | place: Antarctica: Victoria Land, Finger Mt nord | collected 2015-12-18 | reverse complement strand
GTGGACACTCATCATCACGGGCGTCGGATTTCTCATCCACGTGTATTCGATGGGATACATGGAGGGCGACGGCGCGTTCGCTCGCTTTTTCGCCTACCTCAATTTCTTCGTCTTCTCGATGCTGACGCTCGTGCTCGCCGACAACTTCGTGATGCTCCTCGTCGGTTGGGGGCTCGTCGGTCTGGCGTCGTACTTGCTCATCGGTTTTTGGTTCGATCGTCCGACGGCGGTCGCGGCAGCACGCAAGGCGTTCATCATCAACGTCGTCGGGGATATTGGAATCCTCGGCGCGATTTTTGTGATCTTCGCGCACGTCGGCTCGATCACGTACGGCGACACGTTTTCCGCGGTGCAAAGCGGCGGCTTTACGGGCGGGACGCTCTTCGCCGCTTGCGCGCTGCTCTTCGTCGGTTGCGCTGCCAAATCGGCCCAAGTCCCGCTGCACACGTGGTTGCCCGACGCGATGGAGGGGCCGACGCCGGTCTCCACGCTGATCCATGCCGCGACGATGGTGACCGCAGGTGTGTACCTGATCGCGCGCTGCTGGCCGATGTGGTCGGCGTCGCCGGATGCAAAGATCCTCGTCGGCGTGATCGGCGCGATCACTGCGCTCGGGGGCGCGATCCTTGGCTGCTCGCAATGGGACATTAAGCGCATCCTCGCTTATTCCACGATGTCGCAGATCGGTTACATGATCATGGGCGTCGGCGTCGGCGCGTACAGTCAAGGCGTGCTGCACTTCTTTACCCATGCATTCTTCAAAGCACAACTGTTCATGGCGGCCGGACTCATTATCCACGGTCTCGCGAACGAACAGGACGTTCGGCGCATGGGCGGCCTTATGCGCCGGATGCCCTTTGCGTTTGCGGCAATGCTCGTCGGCGTGCTGGCCATTTGCGGCTTCCCGTTCTTCAGCGGCTTCTTTAGCAAAGATGCGCTCATCTACGAGACGCTCGCGCTCGGACATCCGTGGCTCTACGCAATCGGCGCGTTTACCGCCGGGCTGACGGCGTACTATATGTCGCGGTTGATGTTCGTAACGTTCGGCGGCCTCTACCGCGGCGACGTCGATCCGTCGCAACTCGGATTACGGCATCCGGAACTCTTAGGCACGTCGAGCGGCGGCGCGCAAATCGATCCACCGCACGACGAGGCGCACATGCCGCACGGCGCTCACGCGGCGGGTCCGCTCATGACGTGGCCGGTTGCGATCTTGATGGTGCCCTCGACGATTGCGGGCTTCTTGTATTGGGGCGGTTCGTCGAGCGCGTGGGTGCATTTTTTCGATCCGGTCTTTCGTGCGCGACCGGAGGCGGCGCCCGTCCCGATTCTCTCGGAACCCGCGTCCACCGCGCTCGTCCTCGTGCTTGTCGCCCTCGGTTTCGGTATCGCGTATCTCCGGTACGGATCGAAGCTCGCGCTCGTCGACGGCGTCGACCGGCTGCGCTTCGAGTCGATTCGAATGCCCGCCGTGCTTACGAACGCGTTTTACTTTGACGCCGCGATCGACACGATTTTCGTGCGCTCGTCGACGGCGCTCGGCGCCTTCTTCACGAACGTCGTCGATCCGCTCGTGATCGACGGCGCCGTCCGCGAGGCGGGTATCTCCGCCGGCTGGCTCGGACATCTGTTCCGAAGTTTTCAAACGGGGCTCGTTCGCGCGTACGCATTGACGCTCGTGTTCGGTGTGGCGTGCTTTATGACGTACTACGCATTTCACGGTGTCCGATGATCGCCGCGCTCATCATCTTGCCGCTCGTCGCGGGGTTCGCGCTCTTCGCGTTTCCGCGGAACGCGGACGGCGCCGCGAAATGGTTCGGCGTTGCCATCGCAGCGATCACCGTGGTTCTCGTGCTCGCAGGCGCGGGCGCGCCGGACGAACGCGTCCGCTGGCTCGCGCGGCCGTTCACCGCTTCGTTTCACGTCGGCCTGGGCGGGTTCGGTTATTGGATCGCGCTCTTGCTCGCGGTGGTCACGATGTGCGCGCTCATCGGCATGCGTATCGTGCGGCAGCGCGACTTCACGGCGCAGATGCTGCTGCTCGAGGGCGCGATGATGGGCGTCTTCGTCGCCAAAGACCTGTTGCTCTTCGCATTATTTTGGGATGCGATGCTCATCCCGGTCTTTCTCGTGATGGTCGCGTGGAGTCCGCACGCGCGTAGCGCGTGGCGTTATCTGATCTACAATATGGTCGGTGGTCTCGCGCTGCTGCTTGCGACCGCGGCGTTCGGCATCGCGTACGGCAGCACCGACGTTATCGGGAAAACCGGGCTCACGCCGCTCGGTGATGTTTGGGCGCCATGGATCTTCACGGGCTTTGCGCTGGCATTTTTGATTAAAACGCCGGTGTGGCCGCTGCATACCTGGATGCCCTCCACCTATGCGGATTCGCCTTCACCGCTCGTTGCCGTGGTAAGCGCCGTGCAGTCGAAAGCGGGGCTCTACGGTTTCGTCGTCATCGGCATCCCGTTGTTTTCGCATACGATGCGCGCGGCCGTGCCGTTGATGATGGCGCTCGGGCTCGTTTCGTTACTCTACGGCGCGTTTGTGGCGCTCGTGCAAACCGATGCGAAGCGAATCGTGGCGTACAGCTCGCTCTCGCACTTGGGATTGATTCTGCTCGCGGTGTTCAGCTTCAACACCGTCGCGCTCGAAGGTGCGCTCGTCTACATCATCGCGCACGGGCTGTTCAGCGCCGCGCTCTTCCTCACGCTCGGCTACGTCGAATTGCGTGAAGACACGCGGGACGTCACGCGGCTCGGCGGCTTAGCGTCGGCGAATCCACGGCTGGCCGGCGCGTTGATGCTCGCGAGCCTGGCGGCGCTCGGTTTGCCGGGCCTCGCCGGGTTTGCCGGCGAGGTGATCATTCTCTCCGGGCTCTTCCGCGCCGGATTGATCGCACAATCGCTCATCGCCCTCGTGCCGATCGTGTTGGCCGCCGGTTACATGCTGCGGCTATTTCAACGGATCATGCACGGACCGAAGAACGCCGATTTGCCGAGACGCCGCGATCTCGGCTGGGCGGAAGGTCTGGCGCTCGTCCCACTCGTCGCTGCGTTCGTCGCACTCGGCGTCGATCCGCGACCGATTACGTCGCTCAACGAGCCGGCACTTTCGTCGGTCGATGTCCCACGGGTATCGTATGCATCCCTCGCTCGTTAACGCCCCACCGCCGGCCGATCTGCTCGCGCTCCTGCCGTTTGGCCTCGTCGCGGTCGGCGCGCTCGTGGTGTTGCTCTTCGACTTGCTGGTGCCGCGCCGTAGCGCACGCATTGTGAGCCTCATCGTCTCGATCGTCGTGCTCGTCGCGGCGGGCATCGTGCTCGCGACGCAGTACGGTTCGGCGCACGCCGCGTTCGGTGGCGCCTTCATCCTCGGCGGCTTCAGCGTTGTCTTCTCGGAGATCATCGTGATCGCGACGGTCGCGTCGCTCTTGCTCACCGGTGGCATCGGCGACGACACGCAAGCCGGCGGCGGCGCAGCGCTCATGTTGTGGAGCGCGGCGGGTGCGATGCTCATGACGGGCGCCGCGAATTTGATGACCGTCTTCTTAGGGTTGGAATTGCTCTCGCTCGCGCTCTATTGCTTGTGCGCGCTCTCGCCGCGAGCGGGCGCTCGCGAGTCGGCGCTCAAATATCTCGTGCTCTCGTCGATGGCGTCGGGATTCTTGCTCTACGGGATGGCGCTCATCTTCGGTGCGACCGGATCGGTCACGCTCGCTGACGTCGCGCGGACGCAGCCCGGATCGCTGCTCGCGATCGGCGCCGGGCTTTTCCTCGTGGGGCTCGCGTTCAAGTTGAGCCTCGTACCGTTCCACATTTGGACGCCCGATGTCTACGAGGGCGCGCCGCTTGCGGTAACCGCGTTCATGAGCGTCGTTACCAAAGCCGGTGCGCTCGCGGTGCTGGCGCGCTTCGCGTACGTGGCGCTCCCGCCGGGGACCGCCGCGGCCTTGCTCGCACCGATCTGGGCGGTGGCCGCCTTGTCGATGCTCGGCGGCAACCTCGCCGCGCTTTCGCAAACCGATATGAAACGGCTGCTCGCGTACTCCGGGATCGCGCAGGTCGGTTACATCGTCGCCGGCTTCGCCGGAACGACCGACGTCGGGTTGCGGTATGCGATCTTCTATTTCGCGGCGTACATGTTCATGAATTTGGGTGCGTTCGCGGTCGTCGCGCTCGTCGCTCGGGACGCCGAAGCGGGCGCGCAACTGCCCGCGTTTGCGGGGCTCGCTTCGCGACGGCCGTGGCTCGCCGCCGCGATGACATTCTTCTTGCTCTCGCTCGCGGGGTTGCCGCCGACGGCCGGATTCACGGGCAAAATCTTGCTGCTCGCGGCAACGGTCAACTCAGGGTACGCGTGGCTTGCTGTCGTGTTGATCGTCGGCACCGCGATCTCGATCTACGTGTACATGAAGATCGTGCGCGCGATGTTCGCGCGCGTCGATCTCGCGCACGTCGCGCCCGATGGCCGGCCGGCGGCGCTGCCGTGGATCGGTGTCGCGGTGTGCGCCGTCGCGGTGTTGGTCATGGGCTTCTACCCGCTCGCGCCGAGCAACGTCCTTCCGCTCGTCAAGTAACGAGACCGCAGCCGGTTTGAAGCATCGGCTGTTTGTGCCGCGGAAATCGCGTCCGAACGCCTTTCACCCGCTGATCGTTGCGCTGCATGGGTGCACGCAGAACGCGACCGACTTTGCGGCCGGAACACAGCTCGACTCCGGCGCCGAACGCTACAACGCGATGGTCGTGTACCCGGAGCAATCGGCGCGCGCAAACCCGCAGCGCTGCTGGAATTGGTTTCTGCCCGAGCACCAATCCCGGTACGGCGGTGAACCGGCCGCGGTGATTGCGCTCGTCGACGAGCTCAGCCGTCGCCACAACGTCGACCGGAGCCGCGTGTTCGTCGTCGGGCTCTCAGCCGGGGCCGCGCTCGCGGCGATCCTCGCCGAACAGGCTCCGGATGTGTTCGCCGGTGTTGGAATGGTCGCCGGCGTGCCGCTGCACGCATCGCACGACGTGCCGACCGCATTCAGGGTCATGCGCGGACGGCGCTCTCCCGACGTCGCCGCGTTGCGTCATGTGGAGCAGCGGGAGTCGCGTCATGGCTACGGGCGCATGCGCGTTGCGATTTGGGCGGGCTCGCGCGACGAAACCGTCGCCCCGGAAAACGCCGGGCGGCTCGCCGAGCAGTTTGCATTACTGCTCGGTTTGCGCGATACCGCTCCGGTCGTCGAGCCGTTGGGCGACGGAACCGTAACGCGTTGGGCGGACGCGAGCGGCGCGATGCGCATCGAACTGCGCATGGTCGCAGGACTCGGCCACGCGTGGAGCGGCGGCAGCTTCCGCGGTTCGCATACCGCACCGACCGCCCCAAATGCCACCGACGCGATGCTAGAGTTTTTCATGCCGGCCGCTGCGGTTACGAACGGCTAAAGCTAATTAGTTCGAATCCGCACGCGAGGAGCAGCTTGCGCCGTAGACGGCAACGGGACCTCGCTTGCGCGAGATCCCGTTGCCGTTTGACCCGTTGACGCCGGTGCGATTACCGTCGTCGATTACTCCGCCGGTTCTAGAAGACGAAGAACGTGTCGAAGAAGAACGCGTTTGCGTTGAGGGTCGAGATGCGGCAACCTGGACAGGTGACCGATCCGGCCGGAATGGCGACACCTGGCGCGTTTCCGAAGTGTTCGTACACAAGGCCGGCGCGGAAGTTATCCGTGAACCAGTGTTGTGCCGTAGCGGTGAAGTTCTGGAAACCGTTGGTGTTGGGGAAGAAGAACGATTGGAATCCGATCGCGCCCGCGGGACCGGAATCCGGGCTGAGCGAGTTGAGACCGGTGACGTAATACGTCGCTCCGAGCACGTTCGAATTTCGCAAACCGGTGCCGGGGTAAAGCGGCCCTAGGAATAGGTTGCCCTTGCTTGCGTAGCTGAACTCACCGTAGTATGCGGTGTTGCCGTTCCAGGCCGTTTTCGTGAACGGATCGATCCCGAAGCGATGCATCGTTTGGAACGTGCCGCGCATCTGAGGCCGGCTCTTATTACCGAAAAACTGCGAGATGAACACGGTACCGGTATTGATATTCGTCGTGGCCGTCTGGTACGAACCGGTAACGGCGCCGGCCCCCGGTAGCCCGGCCGGAATTTGGATTTGTGTTTGTCCGGTGGGGCAGGGAATGCCCGCGTTGAGCGTCGTCGTTCCGCCGCTGCAAAGACCGGCAGCCGGATTGTATGATGCGTTCGGCTGGCCGGAATACGTTGAGTACGTCGCGCCTAAGTCGGTCTGCGTCGAGGGGAAGAAGTAGTCGAGCTTGGTGAGGAGCGATTGCGACGCCTGGTTGGCACAATTCGGGAATCCAAGCGGGCAACCGGCGCTATTGATACCCTGGATGTTCACAAGGTTGGTCTGCGACGAATTGCCGAGCTGGTAGATCGACCATGCGTTGAGACGCTTGTTGATGTAGCCGAGCTGCAAACCGTTGCTCTGACCGCCGCCGAATTCGAACGATTCCGAATTGTACTTACCGGAATCTTGAACGACGCGCCCGAGCTTCGCATAAAATCCGCTCGGGGCGAAATAGCCGACCCAGGCATAGTTCAAGCGAATCGGGATGTTGGCGACGCTCGTAAGATCTTGTGTCTGGCAACCGACGCCGGGATATGTCGACACGGCGGCCGAGCAATATGACGGAGTCGTGGTGCTCAGATCGTTTGCGGCGTTGGGACGGAAGACGCTCTCTAAGCGGACCGCATACGCGATGCGCGGATCGAGTTGACCGGAGACTTGAAAGCGAACGGTTTCGAACGACACGCCGTGCTGATAGGCTCCGGTAATGAGCGCGTCTTGGCTGTTACTACCGGCACCTGGAACGGTCGCGTTGATGGTCCCCGAACCGATGGGACCGGGTCCGACTCCGCCCGGGATCGTCGCGCCGCCAGCAACGGTCGTTGCGCCGCCGTTGACACGGATGGGAAGCGGTCCGTTGTTCGCCTGTACGTTCTGGAAGTAGGTTCCAGGGCGGGCGAACATCGTGACGCCGATTTTCGCGTTGCGTAGCTGATTCTGGCTCGCATCGGCTTCTTTTTGCAGCGCGTCCGTCTGTTTTTGCAGGCGGTCGACGCGGCCTTCGACGTTGGTCAGCTCGGTGCGGAATGCCGCCACGAGTTTTTGCACCGTATCGATGTCACGTTTTTCGGTCGCGGCTCCCGCAGCGATGCGGGATTCGATGCCGTCAACGGCGCGGTTGACCAGCGCGGCCATCTCGTAGCGGGTCACCGGACGGTTTCCTTTAAATTGCCCGTCCGGGTAGCCGGTGATGATGCCCGCGGCCAGCAGTTTCTTCACCGCATCGTAGGCCCAGCTGTTGACCGGGACGTCGGAGAGCGGATCGCCTTGCGCTGCGACCGTGGTGTATTCGCCCGTCATGATGTCGACGGACTGCGTGTTGGATTGCGCGACGGACGCCGGTGCAGTGACGACCGGCTGGGTGTCGGCCGCCATGGCGACGACGGGGACGTTGCAAGCGAACGTTGCAAACGCGAGCGCGAACACCGCCGCGCTTCTCGTTTTCCGCGAGGTCACTGCTCGCGAAATCGTCGCGTTGTTCAACGCGCGTATAGGTATCATGAACGAGTCCTCCTTCAATTACCGCCAAGCGAAGCCGAGCGGGAATAGTGGACATGGGAGATGACCGCGGAACAAATGCGTACACGCATTCAACGGTCACAAAATTAAGTTTCGCAGCGTCTTCCGGCCGGATGGTTCAATCCCTTCATCGCGCCGAAATTGCACTGCCTCTCGGGGCATGCAGTCAGCCGGCAGATGCCCAGCGGAGCGCTACTGCGCTTTGGGCCGGCGAACGTACTCCGATACGGCTGCGCCGACCGCTTGATCGACGGCGAGTTGCCATCGTGGCCCGGTTCCATCGTGCGAGCCGAGCTGCCGGATGCGGCCCGTGGCGCAGTCAAATCCCGTCATCGCGACCTTGGCGGTCGACCACGGGCCGAGCCCGGGATCGATCGCGTTGACGGCGAGCGTCGCGCCGACAAGCTGTGTCGCGCCGGTCCGCGCGCAAAGGATCGATCCGATCAGCGTGAGATCGCGAACCGTCCCGCGGGCGACGGTTGCGTTCATCCCATGGTGGTCAAGCTCGCGCACCATGGCATCGGTCGCGTAGACGCGACGCGGGCGCAGCGTGTCGCCCGTAAGCGTAAACACCGCGACGGGCGGCAATTTTGGATCCGCAGTCGCGGACGTGTTCGGGGCGAGCGCCGTACGGGATTCGCCGGCGCGTGGAGGCGTTGAGGGCCGTGCCGGGGCGGCCGCGGAACCATTGCGTGACCGCGAACGGCCCGAGGGCGCGCTCGTCTGTGCGGCCGCGGCTTTCTCCCGTTGGTCGAGCATCGTGTAGGCGCGCAAAAAATGCGTGCGAATCGCGGCTCGCGCCAGGGAGGCGGGCTCTTGCACGTCATCGTTCGCCGCTAATTGGGTCGTTGCGCTCCAGGCGATCGTCCCGCTGCCGGAGCCGACGAGTTGAAGCAAGAGCGAATGTTCGCGTCCGATCGGCGTCACGTACCCCGTGAGGTAGTAATCGGCGTTGAGCCGCCGAGCTTCCGCGAGATAATCGGCCGGCGCCAGGCCGGACGGCGACGGACGAACCTCGACCCCGCCGAGTTCGGTAATCTTTTGCGCGATCGCACCGGCGATTTGGGGGCCGGAGGCAGCGTTGATCGAGCCGCTCGTCTGCAGCGGGAAGACGACGACGCTCGGGTTCGCGATCTTCACCGGCGTTTGCGCTCCCACGCCGATGGTGAGGGCAAGAAACGCGACGAGGACGACCGCCAGGAAACGCTGCACGAAATCTCGCTCGGTGGGCGAACGCACACGATGACCGACGACCATCGCCCGTTCGTCGTCGATCCGTCGCGCTTCGCAGCGGTCCCCTGGCGGACCTTGCAATCACGAGGGTCGGCTAGCGGACCCTCGCGATACCGAACGGCGTGTGCGGTGACTAGCCGCCGCCGGCTCCGACGCGGTCGGCGCTCGGCTCGACCATCAGCGACGGATCGAGGATCTCACGCAATCTCTCTTCGCCGAGGTCGGTCTTGCGCAGCGAAACTTCGCGGATGGACTCGCCGGAGCTTGCGGCTTCTTTCGCGATCACTGCAGCCTTGTCGTAGCCGATGATCGGCGCGAGCGCCGTGCAGATGGCGAGGCCGCGTTCCACCATCTCGGGTCCCTTCGCCGTCGCTTCGAGCCCGTCGATGCACTGCTTCGTGAAGTTCTCGGCGCTCGCAGCCAGCAGCGACGTCGTTTGCAGCACGTTATACGCGACCAGCGGCATCATGAGGTTGATCTCAAAGTTGCCGGACGCGCCGCCGAAGGCGATCGTCGCGTCGTTCCCGATGACCTGCGCGCAGGCCATCAGCACCGATTCGCAGATCACCGGATTCACTTTTCCCGGCATGATCGAGCTGCCGGGCTGAACCTCCGGCAGGTTGAGCTCCCCAATACCGGCGCGCGGCCCCGAACCGAGGAAGCGAACGTCGTTCGCGATCTTATAGAAGGAAACGGCGATCGTGCGCAGCTCGGCGCTCGCGGCGACGGCGTTGTCGAGCGTCGCCTGGGCCTGAAAATGGTTCCCCGTCTCGACGACTTTGGCGCCGATCGCCTTCGAGATCTTCTCCGTCGCGCGGCGCGAGAACTCGGGGTGCGTGTTGATCCCGGTGCCGACCGCGGTTCCACCGAGGGCAACTTCGCTCAGCTCTTCCATCGCCTGCTTGGCGCGAGCGATCCCGCGTTCGATCTGGCCCGCGTACCCGTGGAACTCCTGGCCGAGCCGGATCGGCGTCGCGTCCTGAAGATGCGTGCGGCCGGTCTTGATGATGTCGTGCCACGCCGAGGCTTTTTTCTCCAGGGCGGCGTGAAGCAGCTCGAGTGCCGGGATGAGGTCTTCCTTGATCGCCATGATCGCGCTGACGTGGATCGCGGTCGGGATCACGTCGTTCGAGGACTGGCCGAAGTTCACGTGATCGTTCGGATGAACGGGTTTCTTCGAGCCGAGCTCACCGCCGAGATTTTGGATCGCGCGGTTCGCGATCACCTCGTTGGCGTTCATGTTCGTGGACGTGCCGCTGCCGGTTTGAAAGATGTCGAGCACGAAATGCTCGTCGAGCTTGCCGTCGACGACCTCTTGGGCCGCCGCGACGATCGCCTCGACGACGTTCGCTGGGATGAGCCCGAGTTCACCGTTGGTCTGCGCGGCGATTTGCTTGATGAGACCGAGCGCGCGAATGAAGCGGCGCGGGAAGCGCAGATCGCTGATCGGAAAATTCAGGACCGCGCGCTGCGTGCCGGCGCCCCACAAAGCGGTTGCCGGGACGTGCATCTCGCCCATCGTGTCTTTTTCGGCGCGTGTGTTTGCGCCATTGAGCGCGGTACTGCTCTTCGTTCTCCTCATCGTCGTTCCAAAGCGGATGTAACCCGGCGTTCTTGCGAACGGCGACGAGGAAAACCTCCGCTACGCGGACTCGCGGCGGGGCTTTGCGCTCGAGCCGTGGCGGGTCGTATGATGGGCCGACGATGGTCGCGCAACTCCTACGGGTCGCCGCCGGCTTCGCGTTCGTTTGTCTCCTCACGGGTGCTGCCGCGGCGGGTCCGGTTGAGCCTCCGAGCGTGGTCGACACTGCGCGCGCGCGCGCGTACGGCGGCGATACGCTCGGCGCGATCGCCGAGCTCGCGCCCTACGTCGAGTCGCACCCGGATTCGGTTGTCGCCGCCCGGTTACTCGGCGACCTCTACTTTCGCGTCCCGAACCTGCGCGCGGCCGAGCGCGTCTATCGTTCGATCTTGCGCACACACGACGACGATCGCGAGACGCATAATCGGCTCGGTGGTCTCTACGCCGCACAGGATCGCGTCACCGATGCGATCGCGGAGTTCACGCGGAGCTTGCCGTTACGGGAAGGCTTCGTCGGCCTCGTTGAACTGCATCGCCGCAAAGGCGACTTTCGCGCGTTCGAACGCGAGCTGGCCGACCTCGCCGACGGGAACCGTTTCGACGCCGCCGCGCAGGCGAATTACGCGAACGTGCTGCGGATCACGCGTCGCTTTGCGGAAGCGCGAGCCTACTTTGCGCGCGAATATGCATTGCATCCGCATGATTGCGGCGCCGTGAACGACCTCGCGAACGCCGACATCGATGTCGGTGACATTCCGGCGGCGATCACGCTGCTCAAAGGGTGCCTTGCCCGCGTCCCCGATTACTACCCGGCGCTCGTAAACTTGGGCGAGGCGCAGATCGAGCTTGGAAAATATGATGACGCGCGCGTCTACCTCGATCGAGCCGTCCAAGCCAATCCGAACGGCGCCGAAGCGCTCGTCGATCTCGGCTATCTCGAAGATGTCGCCAGCCGTTGGAGCGGAGCCCTCGACTACTACAATCGCGCGATCGTCGTTGATCCGCTCGCGCGCGATGCGTACGTCGATCTCGGATACGATTACAACGAACACCGGCTTTACCCGCTCGCCGAAGCCGCGTACCTCAAGGGGTTGAGCATTGTGCCAAACGACGGGCGGCTGCATTATCTGCTCGCCGTTACGTATAATCTTCAAGGCAAGATCGAACTTGCGCGCGCGCAGTATCGCAAAGCGCTTGAAAGTGACGAGACGCTCGTCGTCCGCGCCGCCACGGCGGATCTCGCACTGCTTCCGCCGGTGAAACGATAACGTCGACCGGCCCAGGCGTTCCGGGACCGGTCGACGTTGATGGTTCTCGGCTCCTAACGCTCTGTTACGCTAGAAGTCGATGGGTGACGCGCGGTTACAAGCGACGTTTCGCGGTAGGGGCGGTAACCGTCACGTGATCAGAGTGCTGTTGCGGTGCGGAGGGCCGGAACGACCGGCGGTGCGCCTTTGACGACGATGCTGAATTGTAGCGAGCCGCCGGTGGCCGGTTTGAGCTCGCCGACGATGTCGGTGAACTTGGTGCTGCCCGCCGCATTGCCGACCCAGTGGCTGCTCCACCCCGCGTTGTTGGGATCGCTCGCGCCGAACACCGGGTTGAAGCTTCCAGCGCTCGCATCGAAGGCGAGATCGGTCAGGCCGTTCGAGAACTGTGCCCAGTTGCTCGTGTTCTGCGGTGTGAGGGCGTTAGCCGTACCGTTTCCATCTTCGATGATCTGGAAGTTTTTCGCTGAGAGGCTGATGTTGCCGTTCCCAGGCAACGGGCTGGGGGCGAGATTTTGATAGTTGACGGTGTAGGTGATCTTCGCTCCCGGGCACGCCGGAGCGGAGATGCCGGCGGCGCTGAACTGCGACGCGAGCGCATTGACGCTGGCGGAACAGGCGCTGATATCGGTCGTCGCCGTCTTCGTCATCTTGACGTAGCCGTTGACGAACATCACGTGGATCGTCGGATCGGCGATCGGCGTTTTGGTGCTCGTCGCCGCGGTGACCGAGTTGACGCTCGTCGCGGTCACGACGGCTTCGTACGGCGTGAAGAGCGAGAGGGTTAACGCGCCCGTCCCGGGCGTGTACCCCGCGAAGTAGTTAAACGTCGCGCCGGAATTGATCGGAGGTGTGGTGTTGGCGTTGGTTCCGGTCAACGCCGGCCCCACCGAGTTGTCCGCATTGGCCGCAAAGAACGTTACCGTCCAGCCGTTGGGAAGGATCGATGCTCCGGCGTAGGGAGTCGGCGTCGTGTTTGCGGTGAGCGTGTACGAGTCTGCCGTCGTACCTTCGTTGCGGATCGTGTTTTCGACGAAGTACGTCACGCTCGGGAGCGTGAACGACGAGCCCGAAGTGGCATCGAAATTGTTGTTGACGGAATAGGCCGCGCTGCCTTGCGCGCTGCCGTTGAGGACGAACGCGG
>JAABUQ010009736.1_pt1 | contig 12871 bp, 11 predicted proteins | sample 5560001 | NCBI WGS metagenome assembly JAABUQ01 (sample SAMN10711888, study PRJNA513371) | rock metagenome | isolation source: Antarctica rocks | place: Antarctica: Victoria Land, Finger Mt nord | collected 2015-12-18 | reverse complement strand
CGGGGTTGCCCGGAGAGACCTTGCTCTCGGTGAACGACTGCTCACGAACCGCGCCGACCGACCCTACTCAGGGGTGGCTGGGTTGCCTCGGAATGGGTGGCTGGCTTCAGTCGGAATCACCGGCTGGCTTGCGTCGGAATCACCGGCTGGAATGCGTCGGATTACGCAAGGAAATCACTGAACGCCTTGTGGCCGAGGCGAGCGCCGTTGAGCTTGCGCTGCGCGATCCGTTGACCGGCCTACCCAACCGGGAGCTGTTCAACAGGCGAGCCGCCGCGGCGCTGGCCGACGTCGCTCCAGCTCTTGGCGAGCAGAGCGAGAACGGACAGGACACGATCGATCATGCCGTCCTGCTGGTCGATCTCGATCGGTTCAAGGCAGTGAACGACACCTTGGGCCACCCCATCGGTGATGGACTCCTGCGCCTGGTGTCCAAGCGGCTGCGCTCGGTGCTACGCCAGCAGGATATGGTCGCCCGTCTTGGCGGCGATGAGTTCGCCCTGCTGATTTCACCGGCAACAGACACGGTAAGCCTGACCCAACTGGCAACTCGGATCGTCGACGTGGTTGGCCGCCCCTACTTGATTGACGGGCATCTGGTGAACATCGGTGCCAGCGTGGGTATCGCCATCGCGCCGCATGACGGGCGCGAGCACGATCAGCTGCTGCGTAGTGCCGACTTGGCGCTTTATGCGGCAAAGCAAGCGGGGCGGAATACATATAGGTTTTTCGAACCGGCAATGAACGCTCGCGCCCTCGCGCGCCGATCGCTGGAGATCGACCTCCGCAAGGCATTTGCCTTGCGCGAGTTCGAACTGCACTACCAGCCGCAGATCGACCTCGACCTGGGCTCGATCGTCGGCTTCGAGGCGCTTCTGCGCTGGCGGCATCCCGAGCGGGGCCTGGTGTCGCCGGCCGACTTCATCCCGCTCGCGGAGCAGATCGGCCTGATCGTCCAGCTCGGCGAATGGGTGCTGCGCGAAGCCTGTCACGAGGCAGCACGGTGGCCAAGCAACGTGTCTGTCGCGGTCAACGTCTCACCGCACCAGTTCGGGGACACGACCAGGCTGGTTGCGGCCGTCGCCCAATCGCTTGCGGCCGCTGGCCTGCCGGGACGCCGGCTGGAGATCGAGATCACCGAGAGCGTGCTGCTGCGCAATGAGCAGGCGGTGCTCACAGCGCTGCATGAGCTACGCGCGATGGATGTACGGGTGGCGATGGACGATTTCGGCACCGGCTATTCGTCGCTGAGCCAGCTGCACAGCTTCCCGTTCGACAAGATCAAGATCGATCGGTCCTTCATGAAGGATCACGGCGACATCGCCGGCCAGAACGCGATCATTCGCGCCATCACTGCGCTGGGCGTCAGCCTGGGCATGTCCACGATCGCCGAGGGTGTCGAGACCCCCGACCAGCTCGCCCGCATCCGCGGCGAAGGCTGCACCTCGGTGCAGGGCTACCTGTTCAGCCAGCCAGTCCCGGTTGAGGAGGTCGCTTGCCTGATCGCCGACTTCGCTGCCCGCCAATCAACATCCAGTAACGCAGTTATCTGAAGGGGACGCTGCCAATCATGATCAAGCTCCACCGCGTGCTCTACTGCAGCCGGAATACCATCCCAGGCGCCATTGAGGCGGTCGCCGCCGAGGTCCGCGGGATCCTGGCCATATCGCGCGTGAACAACGCCCGTGACGGGGTGACGGGCGGACTATTGTTCAGCAAGGGCTGCTTCGCCCAGGTGCTTGAAGGGCCGCTGGACGCAGTTGGGGCTGCATTCGAACGCATCCAGTGTGACGCGCGCCACAGCGAGGTGATTGTGCTGCAGAACGAACCGATCACCAAGCGCGACTTCCCGGACTGGTCGATGGCGTTCGCCGGTGCCGACGCGGTGGGCAGTTCACTTGCCGAGGTTACACTTGCAGGCGCCTTCTCCGGCCAGTCCAGCGCCGGTGACGAGATGCTCGGCATGCTCAAGGCCTTGGTCGTGCGCGAGGCAGACTGGCTCGTGCAGGAGGGCGCATCGGCGGCCTTCTCGCGGCAGGATGCTTCCTGGGCAGCCTGAGCCGGAGCCGCAGCATACGTTCTGTAGAGGATGCCTGGACTGACCAAGAAGCGTGATCAGCCCGGCCAGCAGTATGCTGCTATCCCGTTTGCCGAGCATGAGGATGGCACGATGGTCGTCCTGGTCACCAACTGTGAGACTGGTCGTGGGTCTTGCCTAAAGGATGGGCCGGGAAGCACCTGACCGGGCCGGCAAAGCGTCCAGCCACCAGGCGGGATGTGAAACCCATAGACGCCGGGATGTCGTCGGCGTGCAAACGCGGACAATGCAGCGATCGCTTGTGAGGAGGTTTGATACATCATGCCGGAAATCCACGTGGAAGGGCCTGTGCCTGTGCTACTGGCCTCCGACACCAGTCGTCGTCGGGCGGGTCGGCCTGACACTGTCAGTCCGACCCTGATCCCGTTGCTGCGCAATCCTGTGCCAGCTGCGGGCCAGTCGCGGGACTTGGCCTTGCCCCAACAGTCCCATGGCTGCCAAGCCTGCCGGTCACCTGAGCCGATCTTCCCGTTCACCATGGCGTTCCAGCCCGTCGTGGACCTCCAGGAGAGCCGGATCGTTGCCCATGAGGCGTTGATACGCGGACTTGCTGGTGAGGGTGCCGGGCACGTGCTGGCGCAGGTCAATGCCGACAACGTTTACAAATTCGACCAAGCCTGCCGCGTCAAAGCTATCGAATTGGCAGCCCGTCTCGGCATGCAGCAGCAGCTCAACATCAACTTCCTTCCCAATGCCGTCTATGAGCCTCGCGCCTGCATCCGGGCCACTCTCGATGCAGCCGCCCGTACCGGGTTCGATCCTAAATGCCTTACGTTCGAGATCGTTGAGACGGAGATGATTGCCAACACGCCTCATCTGCTCAACATCATTGCCGAATACCGCCGGCAAGGCTTTAAGATCGCATTGGATGATTTCGCAACCGGCTACTCTGGGCTGATACGACTGGCCGAGGTAAGGCCAGACATCGTGAAGCTCGACCGCGCGCTGGTGAAGGATTGCGACAAGGACCGGACCCGTCTGGCGATCGTTGCGAGCATGATCGCTCTCGGTACTCAGCTCGGTGTCAAGGTGATCGCGGAAGGCATGGAGCGCAGGGGCGAAGTTGATGCGCTCCGCTCAGTCGGAGTTCGGTTCATGCAGGGGTTCTATTTCGCCAAGCCGGTCTTCCAGGGTCTCTGCACCGAAAAGACCCTCTTTCCTGCGGAGGTCTGAGAATTTGGTCCTCGACGAGAGACGATCTTTCTGTCTGGCGAAAAGCCCGTTTTGAAAGGGGTTGTGGGCCAGGTCTGACGGTGTGACCGGGACGGATGTTGCGGCGTTCCAGAGGGTTTGCCCAGTCTGGAGCGGGAGATGTGGACACCAGAGGACCGTGCGCTGGTCGGAGACTACGGGGCTGGCCAGGCGCTGACGGACGACCGGTGGCGGCTGTTGCAGCCTGTTGATCCGCTTCGCGGCTCAACCCCGCCAGCCAACCCCGGAGGCCCGCGCGACCTGGTTCCGCTGCAAGCACAGCGTATGAGGGGCCGCGCAGGCTTGCTTAGAAGTCTGCAAGCGCCGGAGATCAAACCTCGCTGAACTGCTTGACATTCCATTCCACATAAACGGCGACATGAGCCGGCGCATGTACCAGGTGCTGGCAGCCAGGGTGCCTCGCGTGGAGCCCTACTCCATTGACGTTATGTGGACAGTCAAGTCCGGAAGACGGTAGCGTCGCATACCGGATACCGACCCAAGTCAGCAATTGAGAGACCTCGGCCGTACGCCCGGGACCGATCGTCCCGCGATTGACGGCACCGGCTGCTAAGCGCCCGTCGCACTTGTGTAACAGTTTTGGCGCTCCACCCGAAAGCGGACATAAAGACAGGTCCTACCGTATTCCCGCGCAGTTCCGGATACCGGACGCTCCCGGCTCTTGAATAGAGGCTTGAACGCGCGCGGGCTTCGATCAAGCTTCGGCGGGCTTGAGAGTGGCGGCGAGCATGTCGCGCATCGTTTGCGGGCGGCGGCCAAGCAGCGCCTCCAACGTCGGATCGGTTGAGGCGAAGTCGCCGCGCCTGGCGGCTCGATACATGCCGAGCAGCATGTCCGCCATCGGCGCGGGTGCGCCCTGCGCCACTCTCGCGCTTCGCCATTCGTCGTCGGAAACAGTGACCCGTTTGATTTCGCGCCCGGTCAGCTCGGACGCGATCGCGGCGAGGTCGGCCATGGTGAACGCCTCGGGCGCGGTCAGCGACGGTGTGATGCCGTCCAGTCGCCCTTCTTCGGCGAGCACGATCGCATCCGCCTCCGCTAAATCGGCGCGCGTGGTCCAGCTCACCGGGCCGTCTTCGGGCGCGCGGATTTCGCCTGTTTGCAATCCGTCCCCGATGAGATGCAGCGCACTCTCGGCGTAGAAGCCGTGGCGCAGCGACGTGAACGGCACGCCTGCTTTAGCCAGGAACGCCTCGGTTGCGGCGTGATCGGACGCCGGCGCAAAGGGCGAGTCCCCCGTGCGCCCATGTGGCTGGTGTAGAGCACGCGCCGCGCTCCAGCGGCGTGAGCGGCCTCGATGGCAGCATGGTGCAGCCGAAGCGCCGTTGCACCCAGCTTATCGACTGAGACGACCAGCACTTGCGTTGCGCCCGCGAATGTCGCCGCGAGCCGGTTTGGCTCGGCAAAATCGCCCGCACGGACGTGCACGCCCCGTTCAGCAAGCTCCGTTGCCTTGGCAGGGTCCTGGACGCTCGCGACGATCCGGTCCGCAGGCAGGCGGGTGAGCAGCCCTTCCACGACGGCCCGTCCGAGTTGGCCGTTGGCTCCGGTCACGACGATCATGGGCACCTCTCGTTAACAACGATAGTAGATTTTCTATATCGCCGATAAGGTTCAGCTCGCAAGCCCCTGCTATCGACGATACGCCCGGATACGTATGCTTGCGGGATGGGCGAGGTCAGAGCGGCCGAGGGGCAGGATGGGCGCGACCGGGTCATTGCGGCGGCCATGGCGTTGCTGGCGCGTGGCGGCCGGGAGGCGCTCACCACGCGGGCGGTGGCCGCTGCCGCCGGCGTCCAGGCCCCCACAATCTATCGCCTGTTCGGGGACAAGCAGGGGTTGGTCGATGCCGTGGCCGAGCACGGCTTCAGAACCTACCTGCGGCAAAAACGGACCGACGGCCCGAGCGGCGATCCGGTCGAGGATCTCCGGCTCGGGTGGGACCTCCATGTCGGCTTCGGCCTCGCCAACCCGGCGATCTTCGCGGCCATGTATGGCGATCCGCGCCCAGGCGGGGCGTCGCCCGCCGCGGCTCGGGCGCTGGCGATGCTGAGGGAGCGGATGCGGGCGCTGGCGCTCGCCGGGCGGCTGCGCGTCGATGAGCGCCGGGCGGCTGACATGGTGCGCGCTGCCGCCTGCGGCGTGGTTTTCATTCTCTTGGAGCTGCCTGTGGATGAGCGCGATGTCGGCCTATCCGAGGCGACGCGCGAGGCCGTCATTGCTGCGGTCATCACCGATGGGCCGAAACCGGAACGGCTGAGCCTGGCGCCGGTCGCGACCACGCTGCGCGCGTTGCTGCCGGGCGCAGACGGATTGACCGAAGGCGAACAACACCTGCTTGCCGAATGGCTCGACCGGATGGTCCGATCCGCTTCGTGAAACAGTCTGTTCAACCCCATCGTGGTCTCCGGAGCCGCCAGTCCGCTTCCGGCCACTATGGCATTCTCAACGAAGTCATTTTAGCGACGCCACAAGGCAAGCCAGCCTTCGACGTATCATCACGGCTGCACCTCCATGTCGGCAAGCAGCCTCTCGATCCGGGCAGCAGTGCATCGATGCCGCTCGACTTCGCGCAGCCAGCTGCGCGTCTCGGCGTCCCCGGCCAGCGCCAGTTCCAGCTTGTGCCGCTCGCGCAGGCGTGGGGCGTAGGCCGGCGTGGTCACGAAGCGCGAGCAGGTCAGGAACAGCTCGCACTCGCACGGCCCTTCTGCGGGCAGGCGCAAGCAATGGCCCAGCTCCAGCTCGGTCTTGAAGAAGTTGGTCTTGAGCCAGTCCACAACGCCGGCGCCGAGCCTGCCTGCGCGCACCGCCTCGGCGCCGGGACCCGCGATCACCGCGCCGGGTCCGAGCACGGCCTTGTAGTCGCGTAGCACCTCGACGTCGCTGATACGGGCATAGACCATTGCCATGGCCGGGCTCTCGTGGCCGAGGACGCCCATGATGGTGTGCAGCTTGGCGCCGCGCTCGGCGAACTGAGTGCCCACCGTATGGCGGAACCGGTGCGGGGTCACCAGGGCTGCCCCGGTCCGGCCGACGAGGCCGGTCGCCTCGCAGGCGCGCTGGAGCGCGGCGTGGAACAGGTAGTTGGTGGAGAGCAGCCGCCCGCGTTCCACAAAGAGGAACCGGACCTGGGCGCCCGTTCGCTCGTCGCGCTGATTGCGGTCGCCCGTCCCGGCCCGCAGCGCCACCACTGCGCGCAGGGCCGCCTCGGCCTCCTCGTGTAGCGGCACCATCCGCTCGCGCCGCGTCTTGCCTGCCGGGATGCGTAGCCGGGCGGTGCCGTCCGGGTAGCGGTCCAGGCAGTCCACCTCCAGCCGCTGTATCTCGCCCCGGCGCGCCCCCGACCAGCGCGCCGTCAGCAAGGCCGCGCGCCGGTAGGGGCACTCCAATGCCCTGATCGCGTCCATCAGCCGCGCCAACTCGTCGTCCGGGATGAAGCGGGGCACCCGGAACAGAAGACGCGGCTTGTCGCGGCCGGATACCAGGGCGTGCCGGGGCACGTCGTCCCAGCCCATGGCGGCGGACTCGCGGAGGAACGACTCCAGCGCGGTGATGTGGTGCCGACGAGTCGCCACCGATGGGGCACGGCGCGATCTCGGCAACCGTGCTGTAGCGAGGTCGTCGAGGAAGGCCGCAACGTGCGCCCGGGTGAGCGCTCCGAACCCTTCCACCTCCGGGTGGCGCTCTGCGATCCACAGCACAAATCGGCGCAGGGCAAGGCGCAGGCCATAGCGGGTGCCGGGCCGGTCGGTGCCGCGGCACTCCGACAGCCAGCGGTCCACGGCCGCCTGCATGGCCGGCTGCGGCCAGGGTGCAGCTGCAGGGCGCGGCATCATCTTGCGCGGCGCCTCGCTCAGGTGGCCCTGGTGGAACAAGGCGAGCTGGAACATGTGCAGGCGCGTGACCCAGGCCCGGCTGGGACCGGCGTTGCGATAGGCGGTCAGCGCCTGGAACAGGCCTGCGTCCGGCCGCTGGCCGAAGATGCGGATGGCCTCGCGAAGCGCCGTGATGTCGTCCGGGCGGACCTCGCGCACATGACCCATGCCAGCATGCAGCAGGATGCGGTGCGCGGCCCAGGGCAGCGAGGACGCGACCGAGGTGGGGTGCAAGCCGAGCCGCAGCGCGCTCCGCTCCAACTCGGCCACCCCGTGGTCGAGGCCGAGGTGCGCCGCAAGCTCTCGCAGAGGGACGTTGTCGATGGCGAGCAGCCAGGGGTAGTCCAGCCGCAGCCGACCGGTCAGGGCGAGATACCACAGGTAGCGGCGGCCCTTGTAGGACGCGTGCTGAACCGGCGTGCCCGGCCGCTGGCCCCGCACGCGCCCGACCCGGTCCAACAGTGGCAGCCCCATCCAGTCATCCAGGTCTGGCCATAACGCGACAAAGCGCAGGCGTGCTTTGCGCGCGTCCTTGCGGGAGGCGGGCAGCATCGGCGTGGCATCCAAGTGGGCCGCATACTCCTCCGCGGTGCAGTGCTGAGGCGAGGGCAGCGACGGCCGGCCCGGGTCAATGGCGGACAGATCGCGCGCCGGGTTCATGTGGGTCCGGTCCCGTCGTCAGGCGTCGCCGGTGAGCTATCCAGTCCAAGGGCGCGCCGGTACTCGGCCACAACTTGCGGGTCGGAAACACGGGTGTAGAGGCGCGTGGACTCCGGCGAAGCGTGGCCGAGCCGGCGCTGCAACGTCAGCTCCCGCATGCCCAGCTCCCACATCCGCGTCGCATGGGTGTGGCGCAGGCTATGCGGCGTGACCCAGGGCGCGCGGATGCCGGCCCGCGTGCAGGCGCGGGCGAACAGGCGCGCCAGCGCGGGGTAGGATAGCGGCTCGCAGCGCCGCTGCCCCTTGCCGCCGACGAGGAACACGAGTGGGGTCTCGGCATCGGCGGGCCGCTCGCCCATCACGTAGGCGCTGACCGCCTCCAGCGTCGCTGCCTCGTGCAGGTCCACCACGCGCTCGGTGCGCGACTTCTGCCGGACACCCCGGGGATGGTCCTCGCGGTGGCGTATGGTCACGCGGCGGCGGCCGTAGGCGAGGTCGTCTAGGTGCAGCCCGAGTGTCTCGCCCGGGCGCAACCCGCCGTCGAGCATCAGGCGCACCAGCGCCAGGTCGCGCGGGCAGCGCAGCGCGCCTAGCAAGGCCGCGACCTGGTCGGCGTCGAGGGGCCGCGGCAGCCGTAGGACCGTCTTGACCTGCAGCGCGCGCCGGGTCCCGGGCTGGCGGGAGATGCTGGATAGGAAGAGGCGGTGCCGGTCCGTGACCCGCACCAGGGCGCGGTCCACGACGCGCGTGATCGGGTTGGGGCCGCTGAACCGCCCGGCCAGGAGCGCCCAGTCGTAGAACGACGACACCGCCGCGAGCGCCCGGTTGACCGTGGCCGGGCTCAGGCCGGGTGGGCTGGCGGGCATGCCCTCCTGGGTGGCGAGAATGGGCGTCCGGGGTTGCCCGCGGCGCTGCGCCGGCGTGGCACTGAGATGCGCGAGCAGGTCAACGGCGCGCTCAGGCGTCAGCGCGTCCCAGCCCAGCCGCGCGGCACCGAGAAAGCGCCAGAGGTGGCCCAGGTCATGGCCGTAGGCCAGCACGGTGTTGGGCGAGCAGCCGCGGGCAGCAAGGTAGGCGAGGAAGTCGCCCGCGACCGGCACAGTGATGCCAGCCGCGTCCAGAACGGTGACCGGGCGATGCCCGTTTCCAGCAATCTCGGACTGCCTCACCAGGGTCATGGCGCATCTCCGCGAGAACGGCGTTCACCCCAAGGCTACCACGGCGACGGCCGCCCGAGCGCAAGTTGTCCACACAATGATTGCCGACAAGGCATTCGATGCCGACAAGCGCGTCCTTGAGCCACTGGCCGCAGCCGGCAAAGCCGCGGTGATCCCGCCTAAAGCCAACCGCGTCGCCCAGCGCGACTATGACCGCGACCTCTACAAGGCCCGGCACCTGATCGAGAACTTCTTCGCCAGGCTTAAGCAGTTTCGGGCCATCGCCACACGCTACGACAAGACCGCACGCAACTTCCTCGCCGGCATCCACCTCGCCGCAATCGCAATCTGGCTCAATTGACGGCACGCCCTAGTGTATGACCCGCTTATACCGCCGGCGACGTTCCGGGAGCCTGGCTATGAAGCCGCACCCGATCTCGATGCCGCGCTGGTGCAGGCCGACTTCGTTACCATCCATTGCTCGAAGAATCCCGAGACGATTGGTATGTTCGGCGCTGGCCGGCTGTCCCGGATGAAGCCGGGAGCTTTCCTGGTCAACACGGCGCGCGGCGGGATCGTGGACGAGGCGGCACTCGCCGATGTGCTGCGCTCCGGCCATCTCGCCGGGGCCGGGTTGGACGTGTTCGATCCGGAGCCGCCCGACGCCGCGCACCCGCTGCTGCAATTGGACACGGTCCTTGCCTCGCCGCACATGGCCGGCATCACGGTGGAGTCTTCGGCCGCGATGGCATTGGCGACAGCGCGCAACATCCTTGGCGTGCTGGACGGCAAACCGGACTGGGACAACATCATTAACCTGGAGGCGCTCCGCCGGGCGAGCTGATCCGTGCCTTACGGGGCGGCCGCCTGGCGGCGCAGGAACGCAGCCCGCGCCGCACCAGCGGACAGCATGAAGGCGTGGTCGGAGCCGGTCAGAATGAAGCGGGCGCCCATCGCCATGTAACGGCTGGCACCTGCCTCGTCATAGACGCCACCCATCCCCATCACCTTGCTCGCCTCTTTGCAGGCATCCGCCACGGCCTGGAATGCCGCCACCATGCGTGGGTGCAGCACCTCGCCGGAGATGCCCATCTCGGCGGACAGGTCCGAGGCGCCGATCAGCAGCACGTCAATCCCATCGACCGCCGCGATGCCGCCGGCATTGACGACCGCCTCCGGGCTCTCGATCATCGCGACGACCAGGATCTCGGCGTTGGTCGCCTGCTGGGCGGCCGCGTTCCCTGGCGGCTGATAGCCGAAAAGCGCGGGCGGTCCACCCCAACTGCGGGTCCCGAGCGGCGGATAGCGGTAGGCTCGGGCCACTCGGTGCGCTTCCTCCGCGGTGTCGACATGCGGCACGACGATGCCCATGGCGCCGTTGTCCAGCGCCCGGCTGCCCTCGTCGATGGCGCCATTGCAGACGCGGACGATCGGCGTGATGCCGGTCGGCAGGGCGGCGAGGCAGATCTGCGTCACCTCCTGAACTGAAAAAGCGCCGTGCTCCATGTCCAGGAACAGCCAGTCATGCCCGCAGGCGGCGGCGATGGCGGCGGTAGCCGCCGTGCGCAGATGGTAGACGCCGAACCCCAGCGTCACCTCGCCCGCCGCCATCCGGTGCTTGACGCTGTTGCGTATGATCGACATCGCCGTCCCCTTTCCTGCCCGACGGCGCACGCCGACGGTTCGTTTTGGAACTCGATCATAATCGGATTGGCAGCTATGAAAAGCGAGCGCAAGCGGCGCCCCCGAACCGGCCACAAGAACAAAGTACGGAGGATGGCGGTGGACGATCCAGGACAGGGTTCCTTGCAACCCGCAAGTGCAGGGCGGGCGAGCCAGGTGCGATATCTCATCATCGCGACGATCTTCATCGTGACGATGCTGAACAACGCCGACCGTAGCCGTGTTGCACGAACCAGGGATGCAGGCGCAGTTGCCCCAACCCCGCTCGTGGGTCAGGCGATGCGGACGGAGGTCGGGCGTCCCGGTTCTAGCATGTGATTGAGCGCATGGACGGCCACGTCCACCTCGGTCGCCCGACGCCGATCCATGAGCGAGCGCAGCCCGTCACCAATCACCCGCTTGAACCGGCTCATGGCCGCCTCGGCACTGGCCCGCTTCGTATAGCCGGAGGCTTTCTGCCAGGCTGCGCGTCCGTGCTCGGCGATGCTGTGCAGATGGCGGTCGCGCTGCATGGGCGCAGTCTCGGCCGTCTTGCTTGACACGGCCGTGGACCGCGGCGGCACGATGATCGCCGCTTCAGGACAGCGCTCGGCAACGGCAGTGGAAGCGCCCTCCTGGTTGTAGGCGCCGTCGGCGGTGAAGGAGCCCATGGGTCCTGACGCCTGGTCCAGCGACAACGCACAAGGATATCCCTGATATCGACGACGATGTGCGACCGGTCGAGGTCGAGGTAACCGACCCGACCCACCCCTTGTTCGGCCGCCGCTTCCGCCTGATTGCCGTCACCAAGACATTGGCGCTGGGCGCTTGTGCGCGCGTAGAGTGTCGGCCCGGCACCCCGCTCGTGTTGCCGCTGGGCGTGACGAGCCTGTCGCTCAGCCCGGCCGGCGAGCGGAGGCGCACCAAGCTCACGCCTGAGGCGCTGGCAGAGCTGGTCGCGGTCGCCGGTGAGAGCGAGGCGGCATGCCCATCGACCCCCGCGATGTCTGGCCTGGCCTGCGACCAGCGCTGCGCCGGCAGGTCGCCCGGGATCTCGGCGCCGTCTTGCGGGAGGTGAGCCATGGTCTCGGACCTCATCAAGCCACACCATCTGGACCGCCGCGCCGTGGTCTACGTGCGCCAGTCCACCCCACACCAGGCGGTCAGCAACCAGGAGAGCCTGCGGCTGCAATACGCCCTGCGCCAGCGCGCCCGCGACCTGGGCTGGCGTGAGGCGGACATTGAGGTGGTCGATGCCGACCTTGGCCTGAGCGGCGCCTCGGCGGCGCACCGCCAGGGTTTCAAGGACCTGGTCGCGCGCATTGCGCTCGGCGAGATCGGCCTGATCGTCTCCATCGAGGTCACGCGCCTCGCGCGCAACTGCTCGGACTGGTATCCGCTGCTCGACATCTGCGGCCACCGCGGCTGCCTGATCGCCGACCGCGATGCGGTGTACGACCCGGGCCTGCCCGACGGGCGGCTCCTGCTCGGGCTCAAGGGCACGATCTCCGAGGTGGAGCTGCACACGATCCGCGGCCGGCTCACCGCCGGCCTGCTCAACAAGGCTCGCCGGGGCGAGCTGGCATTGCAGCTGCCGGCCGGGCTGGTGCGCGACCCCTCAGGCGTCGTCATCAAGGACCCGAACCAGGAGGTGCAGGACCGGATCGCACTGGTGTTCAACAGCTTTCTGCAGCTGCGCACGGCCAGGCGGGTTACTCGTGTGCTGCGCGAGCGCGATTTGGCGCTGCCGCGCAACGACCGCCGCGGCGAGGCGTATTGGGCGCGGCCGACCGTGGCCGCGGTCACGTCGATGCTGAAGAACCCCGCCTACGCCGGCGTCTTCGCCTATGGCCGAACTCGCGCACGCGAGGCCGCCGTGCCCGGAGGGCAACAGAACCAGGTGCGCCGGCCTGCAGGAGAGTGCAGGATCGTGGTGCGCGACCGCTACCCCGCCTACGTCGGATGGGAGACGCACGAGAAGATCCAGGCCATGCTGCGCGACAACCGGGCCGAATATGCGAAGCTGCAGACCCGCGGCGTGCCGCGCGACGGGGCGGCGCTGCTGCACGACATCACCTTGTGCGGCGAGTGCGGCCACAAGATGGTGGTGCGCTACAAGCACGGCAGCCAATACGTGTGCGATCACCTGCAAAGGCAGCAGGGCGCGCCGGTGTGTCAGGTGCTGCGCGCGGCCGGCATCGACGCTC
>JAABUQ010009735.1_pt1 | contig 12872 bp, 12 predicted proteins | sample 5560001 | NCBI WGS metagenome assembly JAABUQ01 (sample SAMN10711888, study PRJNA513371) | rock metagenome | isolation source: Antarctica rocks | place: Antarctica: Victoria Land, Finger Mt nord | collected 2015-12-18 | reverse complement strand
GAAGCGGTCGCCCGACGAGAGGCACACCTGGCGCGCCTACTGGACCGCCTGGCGGATAGCCTGCGCGGCCGCGAGCCCGAAGGCCATGTACGCAGCGAGAGCCGGCCGGCAGCCTGAGTAATCTCGCGTTGTCAATCGTGCGTCGGCAACGCGGAGCCGCCTAATCCGCTCGCCGAGCGAGGATTCGCGGTCGCACCAATCGAGGTGGTCCCCCGGCGGTGTGCGCAAAGTCCGGATCTCCGATCCCAGGTAACCGGATCACCTCGGACAGCCTGCCGCGACGGTTCGCCACCTTGCAACTGCGCTGCGCGACGGGCTGGTCGCATCGCCAACCGCGAGGCTACCGAGATGCTGGGCTGGACCGCATAGCATGCCGTGCGCTCGGCGTCTTTGCGCGTTGTGCACATCTGTGTTCGGTCAAAGTTCCTGCAACTGTGTACATTGACGAGAATTCCAGGGCCAGCTAGGGTAGGCATATCACACCGCGCATGGCCCGCCGCCGTTCGCGAGGAGCGGTTCCATGCAGCTGAATACATCGCGACGAGTCGGCAGCCCGAGTCGGCGTGAATTCCTGGCGGCGGTCGCACGGTTGGGCGGCGCCGGATTGGTGCTACCTGGACTGGGAGTACTCGCGGCCGCGTGTGCTCCCGGGGCACCAGCCGGGACCCCGGCAGCTTCAGGCGCACCAAGCGCGACGACCGCGCCAGCCGCGACCGCAGCGCCGGCGGCAAAAGCTGCCACCACTGCCCCGTCCGCGACGCAGGCTCAAGCAGCTACAGCCGTCGCTACACCGGCGGCGGCTGCTGCTGCAACGCCCGCTGCGGCCATCAAATCCGGTGGCGCCCTGAAAGCCGCCCTGACGGGCAACCCTGACAAGCTCGATCCAGCGACGCTCTCGGTGTACACCTCGTCCCAGGTCGTCGGCGCCATCTTCAGCAAGCTTATCGAGCAAGATACTGACGGATCGTTCTACGGCGTACTCGCCAGGTCCTGGACCGCCCAGAACCCCACGACCTGGGTGTTCGAGCTGGAAGACAATGTCACTTTCCACAACGGCGAGAAGTTCACCGCCCAGGACGTGAAGTACTCGTTCGAACGCATCAAAGATCCGAAGACCGCAAGCCCGGCCGCGGTGCAGTTCGCGGCGCTCGACAGTGTGGAGGTCGCCAGCCCAACGCGAGCTGTCTTTCACTTGAGCCGCCCGTTCGGCGCGTTGCTGACCAACCTGGCGGCGACCTGGATCATGAACCAGAAAGCGGTCGAGTCCTCCGACCCAGCCCGGACTCCGGTTGGAACCGGACCCTTCAAGTTCACCGAGTGGGTCCAGGGTGACCACATCACGCTCGACAAATACCCTGGCTACTTCAAGTCAGGCCGGCCCTACCTCGACAAGGTCACCTTCTTGTTCCGTCAGGTCGACGAGAGTCGGATCCAGGGACTCCGCTCGGGCGAGCTGAACTGGGTCGACGCGATCCCGCTGCAACAGGTCAACACCCTGAAGGCGGACCCTGCCTTCAACTTCGTGACTGCCGCCAACGCCGGCATCCCAGATTTCATTGCCTTCAACAACGGCCAGCCACCGTTCGACAACAAGGCGCTGCGCCAGGCGGTGGCCTGGGCGATGGACCGAAAGGCCATCAAGGACATCGCCTATTTCGGCACCGGCGAAGTGGGTGTCGAGGAAGTACCCAGCGCGTCGATCTTCTTCGACGGCACCGACCATTACGCCAAAGCGCCGGACATTGCCCTCGCCAAGGCGAAGCTGGTTGAAGCCGGGTACCCGAATGGATTGGAGATCGAGTACCTTGGCCTGCCCCAGTATCCAGAGCTGCTGAAGACCGGTGAGGTGCTCCAACAACAGCTCAAAACGATCGGCATTACCATGACGATTGCTCAGCTTGAAGTCGGCGTGTGGGTGGACCGGTACCTCAAAGGCGACTATCAGCTCACCTCGGCGTATGCCGCTGGCACCGTCGATCCCAACTCCTTTTACATCTCCGACCTGAGGACGGGCGGCGGGTTCAATGCCTTCAAGTATTCCAATCCGAAGGCTGACGACCTCATGGACCAGGCTCAGGCCGAGACCGACACCACCAAACGCAATGATCTGTACAAGCAGCTTCGCGCTGTCATCGCTGATGACGCACCCATTACGTTCGCCCACTACGAGACGCTGAACTATCTGATGCAAAAAAACATCGTCGGCTCCACCATCAATCCCAACTTGCAGCTGCGTCTCGAAACGTGGGCTACGCGGCCTGAGCCGTGGCCGTCGATTTCCTTCTCACCAACGCGACGTTCCTGACTATGGACCCGTCTCAGCCGACGGCGGGTGCGTTGGCTATCACTGACGGGCGCGTAACCTGGATTGGGGATGCGGCCGAGGCGCGCGATCTGGTGAACGTGCGCCGCCGAGTCGATCTTGGAGGTGCGACGGTCCTGCCGGGCTTCAACGACGCGCACCACCATCTACTGTTGCTCGGCCAGTGGCTAATGCAGGTGGATTGCTCGTATCCGACTGTGAAAACCATCGACGACATCGTCTCCGCTGTAGCCTCGGCGGCGCAGACGACGCCGCCGGGTGAGTGGATCGAGGCGCACGGGTACGACGACAACAAACTTGCCGAGCATCGTCATCCGACACGCTGGGATCTCGACCGCGCGGCCCCGCGCAATCCGGTGCGGGTTCGCAACGTGTCCGGGCATATGTGCGTCGTCAACAGCCGGGCCCTGGAGCTGGCCGGCATCACGCGTGACACCGAGTCACCATTCGGTGGCGCCATCGACATCGACCCCAGCAGTGGTGAGCCGAGCGGGTTATTGCAGGAGAAGGCGCAGCAGCTCCTGCCTGGTACAGCAGGCGCCGACGATCCGGCCACGCTGCGCCAGGCTCTCGAAGTCGGAAGTCGAGCCTATCTCGCAGCCGGCGTTACATCCAGCCAGGAAGCAGGTATCTTCCAACCCTGCGAATTCGCGGTGCTGCAAGACGCGTGGGCCAACGGACGCCTGCCGCTACGGACGTATCTCATGCTGCGCGTCAACTTCCTCGACGCTATGGAGCAGATGGGTATGTACACCGGCTTCGGTGACGACCGCCTGCGCATTGGAGGACTGAAGCTGCTCGCGGATGGATCGCTGATCGGGCGCACAGCCGCCGTGTCCCAGCCATTTCTGGACGATCCACGGTCAGACAACCTGGGCTTGCCGTCATATCCACAGGCGGAGCTGGACGAGCTGATCTGGCGCGGTCATCGTGCCGGCTGGCAGGTCGCCATTCACGCCATCGGCGATCGCGGCATCGAGATGTGCCTGGATGGTTTTGACAGAGCCTTGCAGCGTCAGCCGCGGGCGGACCACCGCCACCGGCTGGAACATTGTGGCATCCTGCGGCCGGATCTCATTAGGCGCATCAAGGAGCTGGGCGTCGTGCCGGTGGGCCAGCCGCCATTCATTATCGAGTTTGGCGACGGTTTTCTTCACCATCTCGGACGCGAACGCAGTCAGCTGACCTATCCGCTGCGCAGCTTTCTCAACGCCGGCGTCCCGCTTGCAGCGAGCTCAGACTCACCGGTGTCGGACTACCGGCCGCTCTTCGGGATTCAGGCGTGCGTGAGCCAGCTCACCGCCAGCGGTGAGCCGTACGCGCCCGGTGAACGGCTCACGGTCGAAGAAGCCATTGGCCTGTACACACGCGCCGGTGCCTACGCGTCATTCGACGAAACGCGAAAGGGAACCCTGACGCCAGGGAAGCTGGCCGACCTGGTCGTGCTCGAGACCGACCCGCGCCAGCTCCAGGAGACACCAGCCGACATTGGCCAGGTGCGGGTCCTGGCGACGCTCATCGGTGGTGAAACCGTCTACGAGGCGCCTATCGCCGCCGGATTGGAGAGATAAGAGATGGTCAACACTACTGCTAACGGCCGTCGCGTGGCGGTCGCGCTGACCTTCGACTTCGACGCCGAAGCCGCCTGGCTGGGGTCGTTCAAGCTAGACACGCCGTCGGCTCTGTCGCGTGGTGCATACGGAGCGTACGAAGGCGTGCCGCGTATCTTGCGCCTGCTCGACCGCCTCCAGGTGCCGGCGACCTTCTATATTCCGGGTGATACCGCCGACCGCCATCCAGCTGAAACGCGCGACATCGCCGCCGCCGGTCATGAAATCGGCCACCACGGTTATCTCCACGAACCACCCCACCTGCTGGACGAAGCGGGCGAGCGCGAGATGCTTGAGCGCGGCCTGGACGCGTTGGATCGTATCGCCAAACGCCGACCACGTGGCTACCGCTCGCCGGCCTGGGAATTGTCAAAAAATACGTTCAGACTGCTGGGCGAGTACGGCTTCGAGCACGACGCCAGCCAACTCGCTCGCGACCGCCCCTACTGGGTCGAGGACGCTGGCAAGCCGACCAACCTGGTAGAGATACCCGGCGCCTGGGAGTTGTGCGACACGGGCCACTTTCTGTTCATGCCCGCGGCCCACTTGCCGGGCATGAGCTCACCCACCAAAGTGGAGGAGATCTGGCGCGGCGATTTCGACGGCATGTACGCCGAAGGAGGCGACGTGTGCTACGTGCTGACCATGCACCCCCAGGTCATCGGCCGCCACCACCGTCTGGCCATGCTCGAACGCGTCATCCAGTACGTCCTCGAACATGACCATGTCTGGTTCGCCCAGATGTCGCAGATCGCCGACGACTTTCGTCGTTCGCAGACGGCCCGCGTACCAGGCCCTGGAGCCGCGCACACAGCGTGAACCCGCGCCTGCTGTTTCTCGTGCGGCGACTGCTGCTGGCCGTCCCGATCCTGCTGGTGATGAGCGTGTGCGTCTTTTTGATGGTGCGCCTGATCCCGGGCGATCCCGTCCGCAGCATGCTCGGCTTGCGCGCCACACCCGAGAACGTCGCCGTTATCCGCGCCCAGATGGGGCTCGATCGTCCCCTGGTCGAGCAGTATCTCGAGTGGATCTCAGGCGTCCTGCGGGGTGATCTGGGTCAGGACTACATCAGCCATACACCGCTCTCCGAGCTCCTCGGCCAGCGCCTGCCGGTCACCCTGGAGCTGACGCTGTTCGGCGTTCTGGTGGCATTGCTGATCGGAATTCCACTCGGCGTCGTTGCCGCGGTCGGCCCACGTTGGGCGCGCGTGCTGACTGATGTGCTGGTGGTGGCCGGGGTCAGCATCCCCGCGTTCTGGCTGGGCATCATGCTGGTGCTGCTGTTCACGGGTGCTTTGCGCGTGCTCCCGCCAGCCGGATTCACTCCGTTGTTCGACGATCCAGTGGCCAACTTACGCTATATGGTGTTGCCGGCCCTCACGCTGGCAGCAGCCCAGGGAGCCTACATCCTGCGCACGACCAAAGCCTCCATGCTGGACGTGCTGGAGAGCCCGTTCATCCTCTTTCTGCGCGCCAAAGGCATCAGTGAAGGCCGCATTCGCTTCCGCCACGCGCTCCGCAATGCCGCTGTCCCAATTGTGACCGTCATTGGCATCCAATTCGGAGCGCTACTGGGCGGGGCGGTGGTCATCGAGACCCTGTTCGCGCTACCAGGCGTTGGATCGCTGATCGTTACCGCCATCAATTTGCGTAACTACCCGGTCGTTCAGGGCGGTGTGCTGGTCATTGCGACCCTGTTCATCCTGGTCAACCTGGCCACCGACTTGCTGTACGGCGTTCTCGATCCGCGTACCGCGGCCGGAGGCTCGTAAGGCTTGCGCAAGCTACGCCGCCAGGCCGGTGGCTGGGACGGACTGATCGGCCTCGCGCTCGGGGCGGTCCTCCTGGTGATCGCGGTGCTCGCTCCGATTCTGGCCCCCCACGATCCAAATGCAATCGACAGCCAACGCGTCATCGCCGCTCCGACGCTGGAATTTCCCTTCGGTTCGGACGCGCTGGGCCGCGATGTGCTGAGCCGCGTCCTGTACGCATTGCGCGTGTCCCTGGCGGTTGCGGTCGCCTCGGTGTTGATCTCGGCGGTGGTTGGGGTGCCGCTCGGACTCATCGCCGGCTACTTTGGCGGCTGGGTGGACACGCTCATCATGCGACCGATCGACATTCTGCTGGCATTCCCGGCCCTGCTGCTGGCGATCGCCATCATTGCCATCGTGGGACCGGGCAGCATCGTTGCGTTGATGGCCATAGCTGTGATCTATCTCCCGATCCTGTCGCGTGTGGTGCGCAGCTCGGTACTGATTGTCCGCGAGCAGGGCTACGTCATTGGCGCTCGCGCTCGAGGTGGCTCGTCTGTACGTATCCTGCTCGGGCACGTCCTGCCCAACTCGATTGGTCCGGTACTGGCGCAGGCAAGCGTGCTGACGGCGTTCGCGATTCAGATCCAGGCGGCGTTATCCTTCCTGGGGTTGGGCGCGCAGCCGCCGACCGCTGAGCTGGGTCTAATGCTGTACGAGGGCCGCGACGTACTGACGCAAGCACCGTGGGTAGAAATCTTTCCCGGGCTGGCTTTGGCGGTTGCCACACTGGCGTTTACGCTGTTTGGCAACGGCCTCTCGGCCCGCCTGGCCGTGCGCAAATGACTGACGTGAGCGCCAGCACCGACGACGCACTCTTGCGGTTGCGGGACGTGTCGGTCGAGTTCATCGTCGACGAAGTCCGCGTCTCCGCGGTCGACAAGGTGACCCTCGACGTCTCGGCCGGCGAGATCATGGGCCTGGTCGGGGAGTCGGGCTGCGGCAAGACCACCCTGGCAATGGCCATCGTGGGTCTGCTGGCAATCAATGCGCGCATCGGCGGTGAAATCCGTTTTCGCGGCCTCGACGTGCTGCGCATGTCGGAATCGGAGCGCCGCAAACTGCGCGGCGGTCAGATCGGAATGGTCTTTCAGGACCCGCTCAGCTCACTGGACCCCGCCTTCAGCATTGGCAGCCAGGTGGCCGACACTATTGAGGTACACGGCCATGTCAGCAACCACCAGGCACGCGCGCGTGCGATCGAGCTCCTACGTGACGTCGGCATTCCATCGCCCGAACAACGCTATTCCGATCCGCCGCATCAGTTCAGCGGGGGTATGCGTCAACGCGTCGTCATCGCCGCCGCACTTGCGAACGAGCCGGATCTGATTCTGGCCGACGAGCCGACGACCGCGCTCGACGTGACCATCCAGGCGCAAATCCTGGCACTCCTGCAGGAGCTGGCCGTCCAGCACCACACCTCCATCGTGCTCATTGCCCACGATCTGGGGGTGGTGGCGCAACTGTGCGATCGGGTGGGTGTCATGTACGCCGGCCAGCTCGTTGAGGTGGCGTCCGTCGCCGATATCTTCGCCCAGCCTCTGCACCCGTATACGCGGGCCCTGCTGGCGGCCGTGCCATCAGCCGAGCAGGCGCCGGGTACGCTGCTGGTCATCGAGGGTCAGGTACCGGACCTGTCCGATCCGCCGCCGGGCTGCCGCTTCGCACCTCGCTGTCCTCACCGCATGCCCGTTTGCACCGAACGCCCGCCGTCCTTCACACGCACTCCAGCGCATACCGTGGCGTGCTGGCTGTACGTCGAATGACACCCAAGCCGCTCCTTTCCGTCGAAGGAGTGAAGAACCGCTTCCAGTTGGGCGCCGGGTTGTTCGGCACCGGCGCCGTGGTGCACGCCGTGGACGGCGTCGACCTGCAGGTCTACCCCAGCGAATCGCTGGCGATTGTGGGCGAGTCCGGCTCCGGCAAGACGACCCTGGCTCGCTGCCTGGCTGGCTTGACGCGGCCGACCGCGGGAAGGGTGGCTTTCGGCGACGCCGATATCTGGCATCTGCGGGGACCTGACTGGCGCGACTTTCGACACCAGGTACAGCCAGTATTTCAGGACCCGTTCAGCTCACTGGACCCACGTTGGAGCGTCGAGCGCACGATCCGCGAGGCCCTCGACGCGTTTGGTATCGGCGATGCTCGCGCCCGCACGGCAAGAGTAGCGGACCTGATGCAACAAGTCGGTTTGCTCCCAGGGCTGCGTGAGCGGCGGCCGCACGAGCTGTCAGGCGGTCAATGCCAGCGCGTCGGCATCGCGGCCGCTCTGGCGGCTGGACCGAGCGTGCTGGTCGCCGACGAGCCCGTGTCCGCACTGGATGTCTCGGTCCGTGCGCAAATCCTGAACCTGCTGGCCAGGTTGCGACGCGAACTGGGGCTGGCACTCGTCCTGATCACGCACGACCTGGGCGTCGTCGAGCACCTCAGCGACCGCACGGCGGTTATGTATCTGGGGCGGATCGTCGAGATCGGTCCGACCCGTGAGTTGCTGAGTGCGCCAGCACATCCGTACACGCGTGCGCTGGTACAGGCCATTCCCCGCCCGGATCCGACACGCCGTCTCGCAGGGGCCCGCGTGCGGGGTGAGGTGCCAAACGCGGTGGCTATTCCACGTGGCTGCCGCTTCCATCCGCGCTGCCCCATCGCCGTCGACACCTGTACCAAGCTCGATCCGCTCCTCACCACCCACGACCACAGAATGGTCGCGTGCCATCTGGCGTGAAGGATGCCTTCTACCGCATCGGTGATGTTGCTGACCGGCTGGGCTGCAGTCCCGCCGCGATCCGCTCGTGGGAGTCCGACGGCATTACTGCCCCGCGCCGTTCGGCTAAGGGCCGGCGGGTGTACGACGAAGACGATCTCGAACGGCTTCGCCGCGTCTACTACCTGCGGACCGTCGAGAAGTTGAACATCGCGGCGATCAAGAAGCTGCTCCAAGAGGAGACACCCACCCCGCGGAATCTGGACCGTCGGCCACCCCTCGGGGCACGGTTACGGCGTTTGCGTAAAGAGCGAGGTTTGACGCTGGACCAGGTCGCCGCGCTGAGTGGCCTGTCCACCTCGTTTATCAGCGCCCTCGAGCGCGGTAGCAGCGGTGCGACCATTGCGACATTGCACCGGCTGCTCAGTGCGTATGGCAGCACGCTCGACGTGCTCATGCGCTCGGGTCGACCACGCGTTGGACGGGTAACCCATGCTGGCAAGCGCCAGCGAATCACCGAACGCTTCTCTGGTGTGATCATCGAGCACCTGACCAACAGCCCAGCCGAAATGGAGGCGCAGCTGTTCGTGGTCGAGCCAGGCGGTGGGAGTCAGGGCGCCTACGCCCACGAAGGAGAGGAGTTTATCTACGTGCTCGAAGGTCGACTCGAGCTACGCCTCGGCACCAACGAGCTCCACCGTCTCAAGGCTGGCGATTGTGCGTACTACCCGAGCACGCTCGAGCACGAATGGTGGAACGCCGGCACCGCGGCCAGTCGTCTCCTGTGGGTCAACACGCCCCCGACCTTCTAATGCGCCAGCCTCGCACCGACGAGTGCCTCTTCCAAAGGCTGACGTGAAGTGCCATGATCGCGTTGTGGAGCTCTTTGTGGCGGGGCGCAGCGCTCTGGTGGGTGCCGAACATGGACGTCACGCGACCCTGAGACAGTCGGCATGGCGCCAGGGGGTTGGACATGGTGACTGAAGATGACGTGCGGCGGCTCGCGCTGTCGCTGCCAGTGACAACGGAGCGATCCTCCTATGGCACGCCCGGCTTCCGGGTGCAGGATAGGTTGTTCGCCCGCATCCACGAGCAGCCCGGCGTGCTGGTGCTCTGGCGAGAGAGCGTCGAAGACCGCGAGGTGCTGCTGGCAACCGAGCCGGAGAAGTTCTTCACCACGCCCCACTACGCCGGCCATGCGAGCGTGCTGGTCCGGCTCGCGCACATCGACCCCGCCGAGTTGCGCGAGTTGCTGGTCGAAGCGTGGGCGACGCGAGCCTCCACCAGTCTCCGGGCCCAATATCCGATCGCCTGAGCTTCTCGGTCCTCCACCAGGTCGTGGAGTCACCACCGCCATGAGAAGAGAGTCATGTGCCGCTGAGTGCGCCGACCAGGACGAGGCTGCCGTGTGGGTCGATCAGCTGAAACTCGCCCAGACGTCTGTCATCCGCGGGTCGTCCAGGCTCCGCCAGCTGGATGATCTGGACTCGGCCCATGCCCGTGCAGCTGACCAGTGCCGCCTTCTTTGCTCGCGCTTCGCGCGCAGATTGCGCAGAGACTCCCAGCACCGCCATCCCTGATCCACTCCTGGAGATTGCGCAGCGCGACCTACTTCAACCTCGCTACCAACCAATCGGCCGGCCCCGGCGGTGTGGTCGGCACACTGCTCGCGATGTTGCGACGATCAGACGCGTCGCCTGCCAGCACCGCCAGCGGCGCCTCCACCGACGAGACCGTGGCGCGCGCGTTCGGGCGGTCAGCGGTCGCCGGCTCTTCAGGCTTCCCCAGGCGGGCGGTGAGGCCCAGGGTCCTGGCGACGAAGCGGTCGACCATGTGGTCGCTCAGCAGACTCGAGATTGCCGCCAGGAGCGTCGCGTCACGCCCGACCAGGTAGCGTGTGCGTGGCTTGCGCGACTGGATGGCATCGGCGATCACCGTCGCCGCCCGCAGCGGTTGGATGCCGCTGGCCGCCTGTCCCTGCGCCTGCTTGTGCATGGCGGCGATGAGATCGTCGTAGCGCGCGTGCTGGTCGGCGGTCATGGTGGCCGCCAGCTTGTCCATGATCGCTATCCCCTTGCCCCACATCGGAGTGGCGATGGTTCCGGGCTCGATGACGATGACCTTGACCCCGAGGCGGCCAACCTCGCGTCGCAACACGTCGCTGAAGCCCTCCACCGCGAACTTCGAGGCCGCGTAGGCGCCGTACGTCGGGAAGGCGACCCGTCCGCCGATCGAGGAGACGTTCACCAGGCGTCCGTCGCCGCCGGCGATCAGGGCGGGCAGCAGCGCTTGCACGACCGCGACGTGCCCAAAGAAGTTGACGTCGAAGTGGCGACGCCACTCGGCCAGGGGGGTCGCCTCCACCGGAGCGTTGAGCGCGACGCCGGCATTGTTGACCAGGGCGCCGAGACGGCGTCCCTGCGGGTCGTGAGCGATGCGGTTGGCCAGCATCGCGACCTGCTCCTCGTCAGTGATGTCCACGATCACCGGCTCCACGTTTCGGCTGGCGAGCCGGTCGGCGTCGTGTTGCTTGCGGACTCCGGCCAGGACATGGAATCCTCGGCGCGCGAGCTCCTCGACGGTCGCGAGACCGATGCCCGAGGACGCCCCCGTCACAACAGCTATTTTTGTGGTGCTTGTCATTGTTGACTCCTTGGTGACGCTGTGAACCCGCCGTAGCTGGAGGTTGTGGTCATCTTGATTGGTGATCGTGCCGCGGACAGCCCCGCCCGATTCGCTGGCGATCAGCCGAGCACCGCCCGCGTCTCAGCCAAGAGCGCCACGACGTTCGCGCTGTCGCTGAGGTTGGTCATGCAATAATCATCAGTTGGCACACCAGGCTCAACCAGTGCGCGGCTAGCCTGAGGACTACCGTTACCAGGCTACTGTTCGGCCACCGTGATACCCATGGACGATGTGAGCCCCTCCCGAACCGCGCTGGGTGGCGCCCTGCGCGCGTGGCGCGACCGGCTCTCGCCCTCCCACATTGGGTTGTTCAACAAGGGTCGGCGGCGCGCTCAAGGCTTACGCCGCGAGGAGCTCGCCGCGCTGGCCGGGGTGTCCGTCGACTACCTCGTACGCCTCGAGCAGGGCCGCTCCCAGAGCCCGTCACCGCAGGTGGTGGAATCGCTAGCCCGAGCCCTGCACCTCAACAAGTCCGAACGAGACCATCTTTACACGGTCTCCGGCCGTGTCCCTCCGCCCGTGGGCAACGTCTCCACCCACATTCCACCGGGTGTGCAAAGACTCATCGCTCGATTGGGTGACATCCCCCTCGCTCTGTTCGCCGCCGACTGGACGCTTGTCATGTGGACACCACTCTGGGCGGCTCTCATCGGTGATCCTCTCGAACTCGACGTCGAAGAACGAAACTTCGTTCGCTTCGTCTTCCTGGCTGACGGAGCACCGAGGCCCGTTAGTTCCGAGGCAGGGGACGTTGAGCTCGAGGCGGCGCTCGTCTCCGATCTCCGCGTCGCCGCATCCGCTTACCCCCATGACGACAAGCTCAGGACCCTCATCCAACAGACCACCTCACGCAGCCCCCGATTCGCTGAATTGTGGACGAGCGGTATCGTTCAACCGCACGTCAGCGACCGCAAAACCATCGCCCACGCTCGAGTCGGGAGCATCACGCTCGACTGTGACCTGCTTATGGTGCCGGGCGCCGACCTCAAACTTGTGGCTTACACAGCCGTAACGGGAAGTCCGGACGCAGCAAAGATTGACTCTCTGCGTGTCCTACCACGCGGCCGCGCCTACCGTGACTGACGCCAGCCACCGGCCGAACGCCAGTAGGTACGGCTAGACGGAGTACAGCAAGCCCATTTGACCCGGTAGCAGTCGTTGTCTTGCATGCCATCTGCTGTTTCAGCGACGCACGGCTGCCCTCATTGTCAGCGAGCGATCGATCGGAGCGGTCCTCAGCGCGAACGACGACCGGGTTCGGACTGGCTCGACCACTGGCATTCAACGGCCACAGCAACGCTCAGGGGCGGGCTGCCGTTCCCTCTCGGCGTCTACACGCGCCTTCGACTGTCAGGGGCCGCAGCAAGGTCAGGTGGCCTGGGATCGCCTCGCGTGCGGCCGAGGCGGTTGAGCCGGCCAGAGATGCAAGTCGAGCCAGCTTTTCGGCACTACTCGTGCCGGGTTGGGCGTGGTAGACGAGGAGCAGCTGACCTCGGTACCGCCGATGGCGAGCTTCTCGCGGCTGAGCGTGAGGTCCCCGACTTGAGGGTGGTGGATGCGGATCGCCATCCCCTCGGGAGACTGAACGTCATGCCGGGCCCAGAGCCGCCGGAATCGTCACCGGTCACCGCGCGGATCGTGGTTCGCTGTCCCTGCCGCTCCCAGGATCGTCGGGACTCTGCCTGTCTTTCGTCGCTTGCCGCAGTATCTAGTCAACGCGTCCTGACGCCTTCTTCGGT
>JAABUQ010009734.1_pt1 | contig 12872 bp, 5 predicted proteins | sample 5560001 | NCBI WGS metagenome assembly JAABUQ01 (sample SAMN10711888, study PRJNA513371) | rock metagenome | isolation source: Antarctica rocks | place: Antarctica: Victoria Land, Finger Mt nord | collected 2015-12-18 | reverse complement strand
TATACTTCATCAGCGCTTTCCCTAGACCTTTCCCCTGGAAATCCGGATGAACCACTACATCCCAGATAGTGGCATTAAATGCATGATCTGAGGTGGCGCGGGCAAAGCCAATGAGCCGACGTTGGGTCCCTCGCATCTCCCACATGGAGACGACGAGAAAACTATACTGAATTGCTTTTTTCACCTTACGGAGAGGGCGACGCGACCAGCCGACCGCGTCGCAAAGTTCTTCTAATTCGTAGAGGTCAATGTCACGTTCGCTACTGAAAATAATGCGTTCGCCATTTACCGGGGAATCGCCGATAACTTCAGCAGTGTACTCCTCAACTATCGTTGCCTTGGTGCCAACAGTAGCTTCAGAACCGCTAAACCAGTTTTTCCAAAAACCCATGCCAAGGTGATTCGGGTAATAAGCAATGACTATGATTGCATTGACTTTAGCACGGAAGCGGGCGTGTTCACCCCTTTGCTCAAAATAGCTGCCCGAAGGTGACCTTGGTGTTCTGCCAGCAGGCGGTTCCCCTCCTCTGGCTCCAAACCCGTCCAATGCATCAACAAAGCCAACTTCACCCGGTTGCCGCTTCGCTCTAGGATTAACTGTGCTGCCCCCCGTTCCATGCCTGCAAGATCCTGCAAAATTCGCAGGGCGCGATCGCGCAGCTTGTTGTTCGTCACCGCCACATCCACCATCCGGTTGCCGTAAACTTTACCTAGTCGCACCATCACCCCCGTCGAGAGGATATTCAACGCCAACTTCGTCGCCGTCCCTGCTTTGAGGCGAGTGGAGCCAGCCAGCACTTCCGGTCCTACCAAGAGGCGAATATCGATGTCCGCCTCAGCACTGACCTGTTGGGCTGGGACACAAGCCATAAAAATGGTCGTTGCTCCTCGCGCTTGCGCTGCCAAGAGCGCCCCGTGGACAAAGGGCGTCGTGCCCCCGGCTGTAATCCCGACCACGACATCAAGTTGGGTAATTTGTCGTCTCGCTACCACCGCGTCTCCAGCCTCTGCCTGGTCTTCTAGCTCTTCCGAACTCCGCACCAAAGCCTCTGCCCCACCAGCAATGATTCCCTGGATCAACTCCGGTGGAGTACAAAAAGTGGGTGGACACTCAGCAGCATCCAACACCCCCAACCGCCCACTCGTCCCTGCCCCGACATAAAACAGATGTCCACCATGCTGTAGAGCCAGAGCGGTGCGGTCAATTGCCACCGCCAACTGATTTTTGGCCGTGGCAACAGCAGCGATCACCAAGGCATCCTCTTGATTAAACAGCTCCACCAACTCCAGGGAACTCAGCTGGTCTAAGTTACGACTATTAGGATTAATTTGCTCGGTTAATAAATGACCTCTCTCAGCCACACTTTTCATCCTCCTGGCTCCTGACTCCTGTCTTTCACAACAACCCTTCCAACTGACGGCGAATGCGATCTAGCTCAGAATCGGGGGTATCTGCTGGTTTGGGCTCGTCCTGCTGCCAGTCCGTCTGTGCCACATTAGTTTCCGGTGGCAACGCTAAAGCTCCATCAGGAATGAGTTCCCAGTCATAGTCGGCACTTTCACAAAACTCCTTGATTTCCTCAGCATCCATGGCTTCTACTATGGCACTGGCGAAATCTTGAGCCTCTAGCATCAAGGCAAAGCGGGTGGCGTCGTCCTCGGACTCAAACATCAACACCTTATTGCGATCGCCAACCCGAATCGTATGGATTCCTTCGTTTTCAGTTCGGGCATTAAACAAGAGAATAAACACGCGCATGGGTGTAATCATCTTTCCTTCCAGCTTTGTTACCCATAGTAAGGTTCTAGGTTTCTCGTGCAAACATCTGTTAATAGAAATACGGTGACGATGATGACCGATCCAGGTCATTGCCGTATCCTGAGATTGGCACTATTGAGTGTTCTAGTTGTCCTAGTCTGGCAGATATATTCCCCGTGGCAGGTGTGAGGGCAGATGATTAACTCCCCCAATCCAGAAGATAACCAATCCGAATCCCGTCCCAAACCGCGTTTTGTACTCTTACTGTTAAGCCGCACTAGCATGACCGTTGTCGTCATTTTGCTAGTTGGGTTAGCGGGAGGGACCTGGTGGTTGTGGACTTTTATCCAAAAGGATTTAGCACCCTTAGTTCAAAAAAATCTCATTCAGACGGTGAAAAGGCCAGTCAAGCTGGGGCGAGTGGAACGGTTTTCTCTCTTCGGTTTACGGTTTGGGCCGACCTCCATACCGGCAACGGCATCCGATCCAGACCATGTCTCGCTCAGGGCTGTAGAGGCGACGTTCAACCCGTTGCAGGTGCTGTTTACCCGCACAGTGCATCTAAATGTCACGTTAGACCAGCCAGATGTTTTCATCGAACAGGATAAAGAGGGCCTTTGGATTCAAACGGCCCTTTCAACAGAGCAAAAACCCGGACTAATTAAAATCCAGCTCGATACGGTGCAGTTGCAGAATGCTGGCGTGGTCCTGGTGGCCTACCCAAAACATGGTCAACGGCGGGTACCCTTTGCCATCGCACAGGTTAACGGTAGCGCTCAATTGCTTCCTCAAGGGTCCGCTGGAGGCGGCTCCAGCGGCTTCCTTGAGCGAGCTCAAACTCAGCAGCCAGTGAGCTTTGAACTAGGCGGTAATCCACTCACCGGAGGTACTTTTAGGATCAAGGGAGAGGCAAAGATCGCAACCAACCAGGCTAACCTCCAGCTCCAAGGGCAGAACCTGCTGGGAGCCGATCTCACCCGCTTAATCAAGCTACCACTTGATATCCGCTCAGGTCGGGTTGATGGCAACTTGACTGCCCAGATCAACCCAAAACTGGCCCAGACTCTGATTTCGGGAACTGCTGGTTTGAAGGCGGTGACAGCCAAGTTCGACCGAATCCCGCAACCGTTTATCAATACTCGGGGAGGTCTCCGCTTCAATGGCACACAGGTGGGGTTGGAGAATGTCACCACCAGCTTTGGCAAAATTCCACTCCTTGCTTCCGGGACGCTCAATACCCTGGGTAACTTCAACCTAGTAGCCCGCGTGCCAACGGTAAGTCTGCCTAACGTTGAGGACACTCTCAACGTCAAAGTCCCCGTGGCGGCAACTGGCTTTTTTGGAGCTGACCTGCGAGTTACTGGACCGATCACCGCCCCCGTACTCTCAGGCACTTTTGCCAATATCAAGCCAGTTAGAGTTGACCGAGTTGATTTTAGTACCATCCGCTCCCAACTCGTGTTTGCCACTGCCAATTCTACGCTCACTTTGAAAGGCTTGCAGGTCATACCAGCAGTTGGAGGGCAAATCACAGCCGCTGGCTCAATCGGGCTAGGGCCAAAGCCGGGGACAGGGTTCGACGTGCGAGTTATTAATATCCCAGGGGATGCTCTAGCTCGCCTTTATGGCGTTCCAGCCCAAATCCACTTAGGTCCAGTCTTAGCCAATGCCCGAGTCACTGGAACGCTGGCTGATCTCCAGACAGTTGCACACTGGCAGTTACCTCAAGCCACCTACCCTACCACTGGTCAAGCCAAAATTATTACTGGGAAAAACTCCTTATTGGTCCGCGACACCTTCCTTAACCTAGCGGGTGGCAGCATCCAGGCAGCGGGGCAATTAGTGAATGGTCGCTTTCAGGTGGCGGCTACCGTTAATCATCTGCATCCAGAACAGCTGAACAGTAATATAGCTTTCAAAACTCCGTTGAGTGGGACGCTCAACATCTCAGGTAATACAACATCCTTCAAACCCGAAACGATCGCACTCCAAGGTTCCGGACGTTTAAATATAGCTGGCGGCACAGTCACGGTCTCAAACATCCAGGCAGCAGGGGGCCGCTTTCGGGTATTGGGTAGCCTAGCCGGCATCAACCCAGGAAACATAGCACAGGTCCCCCCTGCCTTGAAAGCACCTTTGAGCTTGCACGGGCGCGCCGCCGGAGCTACCTCCGGCGGACCGTTGAGTGGGACATTCAACCTGTCGGGCAGCACGGCTGCTTTTCAGCCTCAAAAGCTGGCACTCCAAGGAGATGCCAGAGTGAATGTAGCTGGTGGCACAGTCACAGCCTCTAATATCCAGACAGCAAGAGGCCAGTGGCAGATGGCGGGGACAGTTGCTGGAATCCAGGTAGGGCAGATATTACCGCAACTGCCCTCACAATTACAGGGGGCAGTAGGACCACTAAATGCCGGGTTCAATTTGTCGGGCAGTCTCACGGCTTCAAACCTGAATAATGTCCGGGGGGAAGCAAGAGGCAGCCTTCAGGTGGCTGAGGGCACAGTCAGAGCCACTAACGTCCAGCTGGCAGCAGGGCAGTTGCAGGTAATGGGCACGGCATCTGGAATTCAAGTAGGCCGGCTACTACCGCAGGCGCCGCCACAATTCCAAGGAACCCTCCACGAAAGTCGGTTCAACTTATCGGGCAATCTCGCAACGCTTTCACCCCAAACCGTCCGGGGCAACGCCAGCGGCAGTCTAGGGGTGGCTGGTGGCACGGTGACAGCAAATAATATCCAGCTCACTGATGGGCGCTTTTTGGGCTCTTTTGCAGCTAATGGGGTCAACCTAGGACCGCTGGCTGGGCTGGCCCTAGCTAGTCGTTTCGGTAAAAGCAGTTACCTCCCAGATGTGCGAGGCCGTCTTAGTGGGGATCTCGATGTTTCAGGCTCACTCTCGGCCCTAAATTTGTCTGGGGTTTCTGCGTCTGGGCAGCTACGTTTGCTGAACTTGGTGGCGGGGGACTTAGCCTTCGACCCGTTCCTGGGCGGGAATGTGAACTTAACCCCAGGACAGGGGGCGGCTTTGCAGTTGGCGGGTGCCAAGGACCAGATCTCCCTGGTGCTGTCGCCTACCTACCGACCAGTTTCGTTTTTGTTCCAGCTCGGCTCGGCGATCGCAACTGGCAGGACCTCTGGCGATACGCTACAGGTGACGGCGAGTAACTTCCCCATTAGGATCTTTAAGGCAGTTGCACCCCTACCACCAGCGATCGCTGCCCAACCTGTTTCTGGAACCCTGGATGCCAATGTGGCACTCAACTTGAATACATATGCAGCCGATGGAAATTTAGCGATCGCGAAACCAGCCATTGGCACCTTTGGGGGCGATCAATTTACCGCTCAGTTCCGCTATGCCAATGGTGGGGGAACTCTGGCAAATGCGGTACTGACGCAAGGACCAATAACTCGTTACACCCTCGATGCCAGCGTCAACCAAACCCCCAAGGGTCCGCAATTCCAAACCTCTCTCAAAATTGCCAAAGCCAAAGTTCAAAACCTCCTGACTGCACTACAGTTGTATGACATTCAAGACTTCAAACGGGGGTTGGCACCCCCAATCTACGCCAAGGCCAACGCTGTCGGCACCGTGCCCGTGGGGTCGCCACAGGCAACGCTACTGACCCAACTCGACCGCTTCTCGGAAATCAAACAGCTGCAACAACAGCGCTTGGCACAACAACAGGCTTCCCCTCTGCCTCCCCTATCTGATTTCAGGGGCACTATTGACGGGGAGATTTCCGCAAATGGTTCCTTAAATACCGGGATCGCCGCCAAGTTCGATGTCGTGGGTAGTAACTGGGAATGGGGCAACTACGTATTCAACCCGGTCGTAGCTCGGGGCAGCTTTGACAATGGCGTCCTGACTATCCTGCCTTTCAGAATCGACTCTAACCTGGGCCAAGTTGCCTTCGTCGGTCAAGTTGGCAGCTCCCAGCAATCGGGTCAGTTGCGCCTGCGGAATTTTCCCATTGGTATCTTGAACAAGTTTGTCAAACTGCCAGTTGTGATCACGGGTCAGCTGAATGCGACGGCGACAGTGGCAGGCAGCCAACAAAATCCTCAGGCGATCGGCGAATTTAACCTAGTGGGGGGAACCGTAAACCAGAAGCCGATCAACTCAGCCACTGCTAGTTTCAGCTATAACGATGCGCGCTTGAACTTTGGCACTAACGTGGTCGTCGCTAACTCAAACTCGCCGATTCAAATTGGCGGAAGTGTACCATACGCGCTACCTTTTGCTGCCGTTAAGCCAAATAGCGATCAAATTAGCGTCAATGTGAATGTCCAAAACCAGGGATTTGGGCTGTTGAACGTGTTAACCAACCAAGTGGCTTGGGAAGGTGGTCAGGGGCAATTGCAGGCTCAGGCGAGAGGGACCCTAAAACAGCCAGTGGTCACAGGAACGCTCACAGTCAGTAATGCCACGATTGGCGCTGCTGTACTGCCACAACAACCATTGACAAATGTGACCGGAACAGCGCGGTTTAATGGCGATCGCATCCGGGTAGATGGCATTCAGGGTAACTTCAGCAAAGGTTCTGTAGTGGCTCAGGGAGTGGTTCCCCTCTTCGCCCAGCTGGCACCAGGTGACCCAGACCGAACGAATCCACTTGCTGTCGCCTTAAATCAGTTGAAGCTGAATCTGCCGGAGCTGTATCAAGGTGGAGCCAGCGGTAATGTAGTTGTTACTGGGTCTGCACTTAAGCCCATACTGGGTGGGGATGTACAGCTATCTCAGGGACAGGTATTGCTGACCAAGGCGGCAACGATAGCTGGTGCTGGAGCCTTGTCGGGTGGCGGCGGCGGTACAAAAGAGAGCAGGAGACCAAGGGAGAGTAAGTCTTCTTTCCCCCCCTCCCCCTCTCGCCCCCTCACCCCCTCCTCTACCCCACCAGTGGCGTTTAATAATTTGCAGATTGCATTGGGCAAAAACTTAGCGGCCAAACTTCCACCCGTCCTCAACTTCCAGATAGCTGGCAACCTTGCCCTCAACGGCGGTTTGAACGATCTTCGACCCCAGGGAACCATCCGACTCCTAAGCGGTGACTTGAATGTGTTTACTACCCAGTTTGCCTTAGCTCGGGCTGCTAAGCAGACATTGACCTTCGTCCCAAATCAAGGACTCATTCCAGATCTGAATCTCCGGCTCGTGGCGGTGGTACCGGAAGTCACCCAGGCTGGAAACGCAAATAATGCCGTCGCTAACCCTCTGTTTGGTGAACCTGAGAGTACCCAGAGCAGTGACCGGCTAGCATCACAATTAGGTGCCTTCCAAACAATTCGTGTCGAAGCTCAGGTCACGGGACCTGCCACCACAATTTTTAATAACTTGGTGCTAACGAGCGATCCGTTTCGCAGTCGGGAGGAAATCATTAGTCTGCTTGGGGGTGGCTTCGTCCAGACGCTGAGAGGGGGTAACAGTGCCCTGGGAGTCGCCAATTTTGCTGGCTCAGCTTTGCTTGGCAACTTTCAAAAACCTATTACCCAGGTTGGCAATGCCATTGGCTTGAGTTCACTGCGTGTATTCCCCACGATCATTACCGCTAACAACGATCGCACTTCAACGTTTGGTTTGGCAGCTGAGGGTGATATTGACATCTCTGGTAATCTCTCCGGCAACATCCTCCGGTTTTTGACTCCCGGCAACCAGCCCACCCAATTCGGTCTGAGCTATCAGCTAACCCACGGAGTTCGTCTGCGGACCTCAACCGATTTTTCCGGTGCGAATAATGCCGAGATCGAGTATGAAAATCAGTTCTGAAGCAGGGGGGGAGAAGAGCTCCCCCTGCTCTCTTCCTTCACCGGGGCTGGATGCTAACGACTGTTGGTTGCAACATTGGAGTCCGAACGATTGAATCGTTCGCTAGTGTAAACAACGGATTCGATAGAATTCCAGCCAAAGAGGTGGCGATAAAAGTCAATACCAGACCGACTTGCAAAGGCCGCATCCCAGGCAAATTCCACCGCACTTCTGGGTACTTTTTCACCGCATCGGACATTTCTTGCGGCTCTTTGACCACCATCATCCTGACGACCCGGATGTAGTAGTAGATCGAGACGACTGTGGTGATTAATCCTAGCAAGACTAATCCGTATTGCTGTGCTTGCCAACCAGCCCAGAATAGGTAAATTTTGCCGAAGAACCCAGCCAGTGGCGGAATGCCTCCTAAAGAAAGCAGGCAAATACTCAGGCATAGCGTCAGGAGTGGGTCTTTTTGATACAGACCGGCATACTCACTAATCTGGTCGGTTCCTGTCCGCAGGGTGAATAGAATGACACAGATAAAGCCGCCCAAGTTCATAAACAGGTAGACCAACAGGTAAAACACCATACTGGCATACCCAGCGTCTGTTCCGGCAATCAGACCAATCATGATGAACCCAGCTTGAGCGATGGAGGAATAAGCTAGCATCCGTTTCATGCTGCTCTGAGCCAGGGCGACCACATTACCCAACACCATACTCAGAACGGCGAGGGCTGTGAAGACAAAGTGCCATTCCTCTGTAACTAATGGGAAGGCAGTTGTTAATAGACGAATTGCCAAGGCAAATCCAGCTGCTTTTGAACCGACAGACAAGAAGGCAACGACTGGGGTAGGAGAACCTTCGTAAACGTCTGGTGTCCACTGGTGGAAGGGGGCAGCGGAGATTTTGAAGCCGATACCAGCAATTACGAAGACAAGGGAGATGACGAGTCCAAGAGATTGACCAGCGTTAGCGCTGGCAATGCCACTGGCGATCGCATCCAACTGGGTTTTTCCCCCGGATAAACCGTACAGCAGAGAGACCCCATACAGGAAGATAGCTGTACTGGAAGCTCCAATCAGTAGGTATTTCAGTGCTGCCTCATTTGAGCGGGGATCGCGCTTTGTGTAGCCCGTCATCAAGTAGGAGGAGATACTGAGGGTTTCGAGGGAGATAAAAATCATCACCAGCTCATTTGCTCCCGACAGGAACATCCCCCCCAGGGTGGCAGAGAGCAAAATTGCGATGAATTCCGCCAAAGCCGTGCCGCTCTGCTCCACATAGCGAATCGACATCAAAATTGTGACGACGGCGGATAGAGCAATAATGCCGCGAAAGACAATGCTGAGGTCGTCACTATTGAAGGCACCGAGAAACGAGATGGGATTCGTACTATCCCATTGAAAACACAAGGCAACGATCGCGCCAAGTAGACCAGCGATCGCTGCGTAAGGTAGCCAACGCGAGGCACTCCGCCCCACAATCAAGTCACCGACTAAAACAACTAGGAGGGTGATAATGACAATCCCCTCCGGCAAGATTGTCCCAGTATTTAACTGAGCTGCGAGATTAGCAAAATCCATGAGTCGTATCGGTTTTGGCTATTTAAGCATACTGACTGTGTTCATTGTATTGTCTCTCAGGTGGCTGGCATCTACTCTCCAGCTGAACTGTAGCTTAAGAAACATTTGTCTTAACTGTAGCTATTGGCTATAACGTAGAAAACGAGAGATTCTCACCATTGAGCTTGGCAATTCTCCTTGAGAGACGCACTCGCATGCTGAAACGAGGAATTACTCCTCCATTCCCTCCCAGGACAAGTAGTCATAACCCTCAAGGGGCAGTCTCTCCTCACATCTGGCTAGAATTCTCTAGATTAGACCGTTTAATCTAGCTGCTATTTTTCCTTTAAAATTCCATGCCGACTCTCGTCATCGTCGAATCTCCTACCAAAGCCCGTACTATTCGTAACTACCTGCCTTCTGACTATCGAGTCGAGGCGTCTATGGGTCATGTGCGTGACCTACCCCAATCTGCTAGTGAAATTCCCGAACTAGTGAAGGGAGAAAAGTGGGCACAGTTGGGGGTGAACGTGGACGCCAACTTTGAACCGCTGTATGTTGTCCCTAAAGATAAAAAGAAAATCGTCACCCAGCTTAAAGAAGCGCTCAAAGCAGCAGATGAACTGGTACTAGCTACTGACGAAGACCGCGAAGGCGAAAGTATTAGCTGGCATCTGTTGCAACTGCTGCAACCAAAAGTTCCGATCAAGCGGATGGTGTTTCACGAAATTACTCAAGACGCCATCAAAAAAGCCCTGAAAAACTGCCGCAGCATCGACTCTGATCTGGTACATGCTCAGGAGACGCGGCGGATATTAGACCGACTCGTGGGTTATACCCTGTCTCCCCTGCTGTGGAAGAAAATTGCCAGGGGCTTATCAGCTGGGCGGGTTCAGTCTGTCGCTGTGAGGCTGTTGGTGAAACGGGAACGCCAACGCCGCGCCTTCCGCCAAGGAAGCTACTGGGACCTCAAGGCCACCTTAGAGCAAGAAAAGACCCCCTTTGCCGCAGTGCTGGTGACGCTGAGAGGAAATAAGCTGGCTACGGGTAGCGATTTCGACTCCGCCACTGGTCAAATTATTGCTGGACGCAATGTCGTCTTGCTGAACGAAGCTGAAGCTAGAGCCCTCCATGAACGCCTTGTCGATCAAATCTGGACAGTTACAGATATAGAGGAGCGGCCGGTTACTCGCAAACCCGCGCCACCGTTCACGACCTCAACTCTGCAACAGGAATCTAACCGCAAATTGCACCTGTCGGCTCGGGACACGATGCGGATTGCTCAGAATCTTTACGAGCAGGGGTATATCACTTATATGCGGACAGATTCGGTGAATTTGTCAGAGCAAGCGATCGCCGCCGCTCGCCATTGTGTCGAGCAACTGTACGGCAAACAATATCTCAGCCCTCAGCCCCGGAAGTACACCACCAAAAGTAAAGGCGCTCAGGAAGCCCACGAAGCCATTCGCCCAGCGGGTAGCACCTTCCGCACTCCTCAAGAAACGAGTTTGAGTGGTCGAGAACTGCAACTCTACGACCTGATTTGGAAGCGCACAGTCGCCACCCAAATGGCAGACGCGCGACAGACCCAAATTGCCGTGGCGCTGCAAGTTGAAGATGCTGGATTTCGGTCTTCTGGCAAGCGGATTGACTTTGCCGGTTATCTACGCGCTTACGTCGAAGGTTCGGACGATCCAGAAGCGGCTCTTGAAGATCGAGAAGTGATCTTGCCGCCGTTGCAAGTGGGCGATCGCCCTGACTGCACTAACCTAGAAGCCGTTGGTCACGAAACCCAGCCACCAGCTCGCTATACTGAAGCTTCCCTCGTCAAAACCCTAGAGAGTGAAGGTATCGGACGTCCCAGCACCTACGCTAGTATCATCGGCACCATCATTGACCGTGGCTACGCCCAGCTAGCAAGTAACGCCCTCATCCCCACGTTCACCGCCTTTGCGGTCACCGAGCTGCTGGAAACATACTTCCCCGACCTGGTGGATACCAGCTTCACCGCCCGGATGGAGCAGACGCTGGATGAAATTTCCACTGGCGAGGCCGAATGGCTCCCCTACCTCCGCTCGTTTTATTTAGGAGACACTGGTCTACAAAACCAGGTCAAGGAAAGGGAAAATCAGATTGACCCCTACAAAGCCCGGACTGTCGAATTAGAAGACTTAGAAGCCAAAGTCCGCATTGGTAAATATGGCCCCTATATCGTGGTCGAAAATGGCAACGATACTGTTACCGCCTCGATTCCCAAAGACCTGACCCCAGCTGACCTTGACCCAGAGCAGGTGGAGGTGCTGCTGCGGCAAAAAACCGAGGGACCAGATACATTGGGTCGCCATCCAGAAACTGGCGAACCAATTTATGTACTCATTGGTAGCAAAGGTCCGTACTTCCAGTTGGGTGATATCACCGACGAAAATCCTAAACCCAAGCGGGCTTCGCTGCCTAAGGGAGTGAATCTACAAAATGTGACTTTGGATATAGCTGTTGGTCTCCTGTCTCTACCCCGTACCTTAGGCGTCCATCCAGGCACTGGCGGTAAACTCTTGGCTGGGCTAGGACCATATGGCCCTTATGTCGTTCACGATCAAGGGAAGGAGGGAAAAGACTACCGTTCGCTAAAGGCTGGCGATGATGTTTTTAGCATTTCCCTGGAACGGGCTTTGGAGTTGTTACAGCAGCCCAAAACGGGACGCCGTACCAGTAGCAAGTCTAAGCAACCTTTACGAGAGTTGGGCTCTCACCCAGCTGACGGAGAGCCAGTGAATGTCCATGAAGGTCCTTACGGCACTTATATTAAGCATGGAAAAACGAATGTGGGTCTACCAGAAGGTCAGTCGGTGGAACAGCTAACGCTCCCTACAGCACTGGAACTCTTAGCCACTAAGGAATCTGCGGCGAAATCAACTCGCAAGTCGACTAAATCGGCTAGCTCAACTGACAAAACAGCTACCAAGGCATCCACGACCAGTGCTCAGAAAAAAACCACAACCCGAAGTAGTTCCAGCCGCAAGACTACAGCAACGCCGAGTTCTAAAGCCAAGAAATGAGCCTTTGATCTTTAGATTTGCCAGTGGGTTATTTGAAAGCCTCAGTATAATCCCTGGCAAACTGTTCAAAAGATATCGGTTTCTTCCCTGTAACTTGCTCCACTACAGGTGATACCTCTGACGCATGGCCTGCTTTCTGAATGTGATTCAACTGCATGAATGCCTCAACAAGCACTTCTGGTATCCCAGCGGCTTTCATGCCTTGGCTTGCTGTATCATCCGAAACATCTACATACTTGATTTTTCTCCCGACGACGTTCGACAGAATTTCTGCTATTTGCTCGTTAGAGAGGGCTTCCGAGCCAGTGATATCGTAGGCTTTGCCCTCATGTCCGCTTTGTGTCAGTGCTGCTACGGCGACAGTGGCAATGTCTCGCACATCTACCAAGCTCACCTTGGCATCTCCCATGGGCTTATAGAAGGTGCTTTGAGTTTTGATGGTTCTCCCAGAGGTGTTGGCATAGTTCTGCATAAACGTGTTGGGACGCAAGAAGGTGAAGGGAATGCCTGTGGCTTCAATCATTTTTTCTCCCTCACGATGCCATCCAAGCAAAGTGGCTTTTGGTTCAGTGCCGGTACCCATGCCGGACTGTTTAACGATGTAGTTTACTCCTGCCTGTTTCGCTGCTTCTACCAACTTGGCTGTAATTTCTACCATGTTGGGAAATGGCGGAGTCAATAAGAAAACTTTGTCAACCCCAATAAATGCTGCCTGAACAGTCTCTGGCTGGTAAACATCCATCTCGAT
>JAABUQ010009733.1_pt1 | contig 12875 bp, 12 predicted proteins | sample 5560001 | NCBI WGS metagenome assembly JAABUQ01 (sample SAMN10711888, study PRJNA513371) | rock metagenome | isolation source: Antarctica rocks | place: Antarctica: Victoria Land, Finger Mt nord | collected 2015-12-18 | reverse complement strand
CTTCCCCAGCGTAGCCTCCCCTCCTTCCCAATACCTCAGTCTCTATTTCGCAAAATGCAAATCATACCCCAACCACTTCCTCGCAACGACCTGCTCAGCAGTCAAACCCGGCTTCCCATACGTCAACGGCAAAAACCACCACCACCCGGCCACGACCGCCGCAAGCACAACGCCGCTCGCCGCCCACAGCGCCAACATCCCTCCCCGCTGCCGCGTGAGCGTTCTCTTCCCCGTGCGGTCTACACTCTTCTTCGGCCCGCCTGTGGGGTTCTTGCCCTGGATCTGCGCGCTGACGTTGTCGTCTAAGGCCACGGGGTCGAGGTTGAAGACGAATTCGAGTAGGGCTCCGGTGACAAGGGCGGAGGCTAGGTGCGCGGGGAGGTAGTGGTGGAGGAAGAGCTGGCGGCCCATGAGGTAGAAGGGGAGGTAGTGGGCCGCCCAGCAGAGGAAGAAGAAGCCGGTGCTGTTGTAGAGGCGGGATCGCGTTCCTGTAAGGTTTGTTAGGTGGGGTGTAGGGATGGTTTGGGTTGGAGGGACTTACGTTCGTCGAGGCTGTCGATTCCGCGGCGTTGGGAGAGTTGGTCTGCGCCTATTATGCCGGCGAATACGGCGAGGAGACTGCTTGCTAGCCACCAGCCGATTGGGTTGCCCAGGAAGTATATTTGCTGTCTGGTGTCGTTCTGAGTCCAGAAACTCACACCCCGCAGGAGGAAAGGCCATTGAATAGGCTGGCTGGCGTAGGGATGGCTGCTCGTGAGAGCATTATTGTGGAAGAAGATCGCACGTTGTAGCTCAAAGTATTTTCTCAAGAATGGCAGGGTTTTCACCTTCTTTTCTTCCTTGATCAAGCGAGGGCTGTCTGATGGGATGGACGGGATCTCGTCCACGTACCAGATGTTACTGGATTGTTGAAGGTTTTTGTTGCCGTTGATTTCGGCTTGTTTGTAGGCCCAATCCGGGAGCGGGGTGGTGTGGGTCCACATTGCGACTCGCGAAGGAGCGTGGATCAATTTGAAGTGGCCTGATATGCTGTTGAGCTCTTGATTGGCCCTGCCGTTCTCGATGTTCAACTGGAATAGGGTGTCGTTGTAGCGCTCCCCGTTTGCTTCTTCCATCCCGACCGTGGTGAATTCCTGATTGGTGGGATAGAATGGTGAAGCCACGTCGTGGGAGAGGAGGTATGTGTTTGTAACGAGATGACGAAGCTTGACAAAATCTCCATTCGACACATGTTGGCCTGCAGGCTCCTCTGAGGGATCGTGGATTTGAGCAGGTAATATTTGCCAGTAGTTGTTGGTGTCGTTGAAAGGATAGCCCGTGACCTGCTGACCCTGACTGGACACTCGGCCATCATCATAACGCAGAGGATATCGGTCGGGATGACTGTGGAGGAACGTCTTGGTCTCCTTGTGCTTGAGCGAAATGGCGTCGTAAAAATCCACTCCAACAGACTGAGCGCTCATGATGTTATCACTCAATGTCTCCTGGAAAGCGGGTGTCATGAAGTCATCCCCGGGTCCAGATTTGGTAAGGATGGAGAAATGGACCTGGAACCAGAAGAGGTATATAAGAAAAGGTACGACGAGAAGACCAACAAGGCGGGCGAAGAAGTGATTCACAAAGTCCGGAAGACTCAATGCCCCTCCTGGCCTCTTGACGTCCAAGAGATCCCAGAGATCAATAGCAACTGCAGATCCCACGGTGAAAAAGGTGAAGACTCCCACATATTTTGTAGAGATGACACAACTCATTGCAACACCAGTAAGGAGTAACCACTTCCACCATTTCTGGGAAAACGGCTCGTGGCGCATCTTATAGAACCTGACATAGCACAAGACGCTAACCGACATGGCATATACCAACGTAGCATCGAGTAGTATCAGTCTTGTTTGACCGATGTGGGCATTGTCGAAAAGAACCAGTCCGGCGGCAACAATAGATGCCGGTAGTGTGTAGCCAGAGTCCCACATGATCAGAAAGACTGTCGGTACAGTAAGGGATCCAAGCAATGCCGGCATAGCTCGGAAGGCAACGTAGGGGACCTTATTGGTGATGTAGGAGTCCCCAATGTTGTCGAAGTGGAAGTGTCCATCGTATCCAACGAACCAGCCCATGAGGGCGAAGAGGAGCTTTCCAAAGGGGGGATGGACATCGAAGAAATATGTTCTTTGTAGGTAGTAGGAAGCAAACTATGCGGAAAGACAGCTTGTCAGCAACAATTTTGTAGTTTGAAGCGCCAAATCAGGATAGGAGCTCTCTTGCGGGTATAGAGGGGAGAAGGGGAGCTCTCACTTTTCCAAAGTGCACCTCGTCGAACACCACCTCGTCTGGATGCCCAATGCCCCAGAACCTTGTGACAAAGGCCAAAGCTGTTATAATTGTGAAAGCAAGCTTGTAGTCCCAGTCTGAAGTGACAGCTTTGGGCAGGTTGCTATCCTGAATAATCTTGTCGATGTCGCCATTCTGGGAGGTCGATCGAGGATGCGGAGAAGATCCTTTCTTGTCTTTCTGTCCGGCCCGCTGGCGCAGGGTGCCGGCAGACATTGTGGAGGATGGGGGGAGAAGGGGGTTTTGGGAAGGAAAAGTTGCTGGGCACTTTATCAACACCTTTAGATTCTGTCATGTAGGACGGCAGCGTGCGGCTGGGGCAACTCACGCGCAATACAGTAACAAGGAAACAATCCAAATGCACTTCAGCCTCTCAACACATTGCTCTTTGGATGCTGCAGTAAGAGCAATAACTATGGGCAATGAGGATTTTGATAATTCGTGTCTCCTTGCTGTGCCAAATCGCGGCGTCCAACTCTAAATCCAGAGGCTACGCTAATTCTCTTGGGGGAAATTCGGAACATTCGGAAAGTTCGGATCCGAAGCTCGCTACGAAATTGCTCCAGTGCTCTTCTGTACCTCGGGGATCAGCCCATGAAACTTGGACGGTTCTTGCAGGTGAGTGTTCTGGATCTGTCATGTCACTTGAAATATGATGGAGGTTACTTTAGCAGAGAAGGATCTTGCTCCTACATCTTTTTCCAATCTAAAATTCTACCTGATGAATACGTTGTTCAAGCCCAAGCCTTCATATGCCGATGACCATTCCACAGCTATCACACCTTCTAGATACGGTGGAGTCTCAATCATCTTCTTCCATCAGGCTCAATGCCTCCAACTCAGTTCTTACTATCTCATCAAAATCAGACCTCTCCATGCCAGTGGCACGACAGAGCCGGAACAAGCTCTTAACACTCGTGCTCACATGCTGTTGCGCTGCAACTTGTGCTACGGATTGAGACTCCGCTGTATCTTCCAAACCTGAGACTCTCGCAGAACCCGAACCCGGGGAGGCTGTTGGTTGACTGATGTTGGTGTTGTTGTTCTCTGTAGGATCGGGAGGCCGGTTAAATTGCGCAAGGGAGCGGGGCATTTGTGAGGATGAAGTCACGAGGTTGCCATTCAGTGTTGATTCGCCAATGGCTTGTTTGTCTTCTGACGGATCATCGTTATCCATTTCTGGTTGCACCTGTGCGTACTGTGCGTAATGCTCTGCTTCCGAGGTGGTCCCATTTTGTGCCTGCATCCCAGCAGGTGGACCAGGCGACGAATTAGGCCCTGGTGTCCGTCCGGGAGTATTGTCATATCGTGCCCAATAGTCATCGTCATCACCAGTATCAGCATCCTTCACTGTCTCACCATTGACTGTGATGGAAGCATTCTCCTCTTCTCCAAGTGCATCGTCCACCATCCTATCGTGGGCTTTTTCATCCGCTTGGGCTATAGTAGGCCACCAATCGCCAGGTGCATGCTCGGCCCTATCTTCGAGAGGTCGGACCTCCGACACCCGCCAGCCATTTCCGCCTCCTTCTTGATCCCCTTCGCACCATAATAATATGATAACCAATCCCATTTCAGGTAGAACTAATCTGGACTGTAGTGTCTCTTCATCTAATCTCCTGTACTTTATGGGGTCGACTTCCCCAAAGTCAATTTCGCCAGACACCGGGTGTAGTTCAAAGGCGTCACTTTCGGTCACAATGTCGACGAGTTTCTGTGCAGGCACAGACTCCCAACAGAGGAGTGGTAGCCATGACTCAGAGGAGGGCGTTGCGGTCGTGGCAAGGAGTTGGACCCGTTGACGGAGTATGGGTGACAAGAGAAGCAATAATGCCGGCGGTGCTCTTGGTGATGCAAAGGCTATAGGGAAGCAGGCGAGGAGGGGTGGGAGTAGATCTCGAGGCTCGGGGGGCGGGATGTATTGGACCATTCTTGCAACGGATCAATGTTCAGAGAATATCGTCGAAGTATTCTGGATTCCAACAGTTTTGAGAGGATAAGTACCAGATATGTATTAGTATGGCTGACTGTGGATACGATTGAAAATTTCGAACTTCCACGGGGAAGGTTGTGATTCTCTTCACCCGAGGGACCTCACGCTGGGCCCCCAATTGGCGGCCATAGACTTACTGCCTTCGCGAACCGTGTGTAGAGGAGTCTTACAATAGAGGTCTCGTCAGTCAGAGTCAGATGCAACCATTCTGTTGTACCCTGAACTGCCATCTCCTCAGAGAAAGTTCCATTCGATGCAGAGTCACTTTGCAGATCTCCTGTCGGCTCGCCCCGCCGCTAGCATCTGGCAATTTATATGGCTCCATATCAAAAGCATGCTGTCCAAGACCGGCGGAAGCGAGCATCATGGATGAATCAATCGTATTAATAGACTGAACACAAGACCTCTGTTACCACCCACCATTATCGCTCTAGCTAAGTCTCCACGGCTCTGTCTCTGTACAAACATGTCCAGCGAGTTCGAGCCTCTGGTCAACCAAAGATCCAAGACAACAACAGTGTCCGAGGCTGAAGACAGGCATGATGAGGAAGATGCCCGCAAGGAGAAGAAGCTACGAATGAAAGTAGACTTAAGACTATGCACCGTTGCCGGTCTACTATGTAGTCTCAACCTTCTAGATAGCGGCATCATCTCGAGCGCCTCCGTCACAAGTATGATACAGGACCTGGGACTATTGGGAAATCGCTACTCGGTGTCCATCTTGATCTTCACCGTCGCCAGTGTATGCGTACAGCTCCCAGCCACCCTAGCGGTTCGAATTCTCGGGCCTCGCATATTCTTCTCAGCTGTCACTTTTGGCTTCGGAGTAATTACTTTGTGCACGGCGTTCATCCATAACTGGAAAGAGATGATCGTCATGCGAGTCCTCCTCGGCGCGTTGATGAGCGGCATCTACCCTGGGCTAGCATTGCTCATATCCAGCTGGTACAGGCGAGAAGAGCTCCAACTTCGGTTTGCGTTCCTCCAAACCGGCGAGGTGATTGTCCTAGCGACGGGAGGCATCGTAAACTTTGGCCTGAACACTCTCAACGGTCGAGGTGGGCTGAAAGGCTGGCAATGGATGTACATTGTGCAGGGAGTGATTGCCTGCATTATTGGCATTGCCACATATTGGTGGATTGTAGATTTTCCCGAGAAAGCCGAGCAGAGCTTCTACTTTCTGGACGAAAACGAGAGGGAGTTGGCTGTGGCACGTATTCAGCGAGATCGTGCAGACGTACTTCCAACGCCTTTCTCATGGCCTGAGGCCCTGAAACATTTTTTGGATCCAAAGATATATGGGTTCGCGGCGACATTCTTTCTACTGAATCTAGTGTCCACGGCCCTGTCTTACTTCTTGCCGATTATCCTGCAAAATGGCATGGGCTTTTCCGAGAACCAATCTATTTTGCTCTCAGTCCCTCCATATTATTACGCTGTAGTTCCAGTTCTGATCTCCTCTCGCATCGGCGACAAATACCGTCTTCGAGGACCAGTAATCACGTTCAATTCACTATGCTTGATTGGGGGCTTCTGTATGCTTGGATTCTCGAATCAGGTCGCAGTCCGATACATTGGTACTTTTCTGGCTACCGGAGCATACATCTCCAACTGGGCAGCATTGAACAGCTATCAAGCCAACAACATCACGGGCCAGTGGAAACGGGCCGTAACAGCCGCCGCAGTTACTGCATGCAATGGGCTCGGGGGCGTTGCGGGTAGCTTCATTGTCAGACAAAACGAGGCTCCTCGTTATTTCACGGCCATTTGGGTCTCCATAGGGTCAGTGCCGAGATGATCAAACACTCGGAATCGAAGTCATGGCTGACAGCTTTCAGATCACATGTACTGATCATCGGCATTGTGCTAGCCTTCACAGTATATTTCTGGATGGCAAATCAACGACAGAAGAAAGGAAAGAGGATAATAGAAGGGACTGTAAGCCTCTGATGTTGGGACCGCTTTTTGAATTGATGCTGACATTTGTAGGATGGATTCCGGTATACTTACTAACGACTTGATTCCTGTGAGTTGGGCTATACCACGAAGCTTCTGCCAAACGAATGGAGTAGAGATCTAGTCCAACTCTAGTTTCAATAAAGAGCGAGCTTTGAAGGCTTTTCATTTTTCGAGAAGTTGCACTCGCTTGTTGACATTCTGTCAATCTTATCCGACGCTGCATCCGCCGCGTTCTGGTGGCGGGAAAATCTTCTCAAGGACCTCAGAATGAGACCATCTATAGAAATGATCACGAGCTAAGCCAAGAGAGAAACATCTTGTAGGAAAACGTAACGCAATCTTATAGAAAGCGGTATGATAAAAGGAAGGGTTTGGAGAAAAGCTCAGGCTCCCTGTAGGGATGAACCTAACCTATAGGGTGACCCAGCCAAATCAGGTGCTGGCTCCCTCCTCCATCTTACTCCATTTCCTCTCTCGACCACCACCGTATTTGACCATCATCTGCTTTACTCGTCATCCTGTCTTCTCGCTCCCTGGCATCAATTGCCAGTGCAACAAGATCGTGATGATCCGTGCATTCCCTCCATTGCTGGCCGCAAGGTGAACAGGATTGAGCCAGTTCCAAGCAGATCATACGCTGCGAAAGGGGGGCCCAACATGGTCTTCCTCTCAATATGCACAGCTCTCTACGACTACGCACCTCAAGGCGACAATGAGCTTGAGATTCAGGAGGGCGAACTGGTCTACATTCTCGAGAAGAGTGACGAAGACGACTGGTGGAAGGCAAAGAAGAGGGCCCCTAGTGACGAGGAGGAAGAGCCGACAGGGTTGATCCCCAACAATTATGTCGAGGAGGTTCGTTTTCTATCCATCAACCCTGAAGAGCCCGTCTTCTCTGAGCACGTGGGGAAAAGACTTGAAGTGTCTTGGGCCTTCAATCCTTTTCCTCTAAGATATCATTCTGAGGCTGACTGGGTCTTCTTCGAAGGCCCAACCAACCCACCATGCAAAAGCTCTGTATGACTACAGTCGCCAAACCGACGAGGAATTGTCTTTTACCGAGGATGCCCTCCTGTCGGTCTATGACAATACCTCCGATCCCGAGTGGACACTAGTTGGACTTGACGGCGAATATGGGTTCGCACCAACGAATTACATCGAGATTGCCAGCCATGCGGAGCCAAAAACTCCTTCTGCAGCGCTGTCGCCGCAGTCATCTATGCGGGAGGTGGAACCAGAGCCTGAGGACAAGCCACAGCCATGGTCAGTCCGGCGGGCTCCCAGTGGACCACAAGCCGCTCTCGCAGGTATCATGGGTGCGAAGTCACCAACGACAGGCTCAACACCCCCAAGTGTGGCTTTACCTCCAAGAAGACCACAGTATACGCCGGAGGAGAGTGACGATGAGCAACCTGCACCATTATTGCCTCAGCGGCCAATGTCCGAAGAAATTTCACCGCCACCTACACAGTATGCCACAGCCCGAAATCCAGACTCGCCTCGAGTCTCTCCTGGGATCACCGCCTCGCCGCCTCACAACCGGGCTGTGAGTCAAACCTACGACGAGGATCGAGTGAAGCCAAACGGAGGCGGATATCATATATACAACATCAACGAAATGGTATCAGCCATGGGCAAAAGCAAGAAACTACCAACGCTGTTGGGTCTTAATCTGGCGACGGGCCAAATCATGATTGCCCCCGAGAAGTCTCGTGATGGACCCCAAGTTGAATGGACAGCTGAAAAGCTCACTCATTACTCGATCGAGGGGAAGCACGTGTTTATGGAGCTGGTCAGGCCTAGTAAAAGTGTCGACTTCCATGCTGGAGCTAAAGATACTGCGAAAGAAATCGTCGCGGGACTGGGAGAAATAGCTGGAGCCGCGAGAGCAGAGGGTTTGCGGGAAGTCCTAGAAGCTGCTGGATCTGGAGGCTCACAGAAGAAAGGGCAAATCCTGTACGACTTTACAGCACAAGGAGACGATGAGGTAACTGTAGATGTTGGTGATGATATTGTTGTTGTCGATGATACCAAGAGTGACGAGTGGTGGATGGTCCGGCGGCTCAAAAACGGTAAAGAGGGGGTCGTACCTAGCAGCTATGTGGAGGTGACTGGAACTGTGGCGGCTGCAGGCAATAGCGGTGGGCTCAGTGCCGCCAAGTCTATTGTGGAGAAGAATAGGCAGGAGGAAGAGAGGTTGGCGAGAGAGGCAGTGAGGTCGAATGCAAAGGGCTCCGAGGTAGGCCCAGGCGTGATGCTACCCGCAAGGGGTAGCAGTCTAACAAATGGGGACAATGGTAACCAAGCTTCGCAGCGAAGCAAAAAAGAAACCAAGCACGCCAGGACATCGTCCGCATCGAAATCGAGTGAGTAGTCAGACCCTTGTCACAGGATCTCAACTTATCTCTATCACAGGACCGGACGTGAACAAAACGAGAACGTGGACCGATCGATCCGGGGCTTTCAAAGTCGAAGCACAATTTATTGGACTGAAGGATGGGAAAATACACCTACATAAGCTGAACGGGGTGAAAATTGCAGTGCCAGTCGTCAAGATGGCCATCGAGGATTTGGAATATGTTGAAATGGTTACAGGTGTGTCGCTTGAAGATGACAAGCCTTTGTCAGACCTCCATCGTCGGAGCACCCAGTCAGGGAAGGGCCACGACCGGAAGAGGTTAGACGCTGGCGCCGAGTCGAAAACTGGAGCGTCTATTGACCCCTCAAAATCGGCAAAGCCTGAGCAGCAGGAATACTGGTTCGACTTCTTCTTGAAGACTGGGGTCAGCCCATACCAATGCGAGAGATATGCACAAAATTTCGCCAAAGACTCGATGGATGAGAATATTCTTTCTGACATTACACCGGCCGTTTTGAGAACGCTTGGCTTGAAAGAGGGTGACATCTTACGGGTAATGAAGTATCTAGACATGAAGTTTAGTAGGACGGGTAAGTGGCAAGCAACAGATTCCACCTACCGCGCTGACAGTTCCATTGTGATAGGCGCTCCAGATAGCGCAAGTGGAGGGCTCTTCTCAGGGGCTGGAGGTGCTCTAAGGAATAACACCCGTAAAGGGCGTCCTGCGCCTGCAGTCCAAAGCAATGATGTCATCAATGATAACGCTTTCAAGACGAAAGAACCTGCTGAGCAAAGGGCGAAAGATCGAACAGATGGCGTGTCGACACCTTTGTCAACGGTCCCCCCTCCAACTCCTAAGAAAGACACAGAGGGATTCGATGATGATGCTTGGAACATCAAACCCTCGAAGCAGCTCCCAAGCGATACCCAGGTTTCCAGACCCCCAGCTTCTACTCAAGCTTCGACTGCTCAGCCTCAGCCAGCAGCACGAGCACCCTCCGCGCTGGATGACTTGTCGTTACTGGCGCTACCTCTGCAACCTACGCCAGCTCAGACCACGACCACACAGCAACCGCCACCCATACAGAATCAGCAGCTACCACAACCTCCACAGCAACCTATACAGCAACATTCGCAACAGCAGCCGTTGCAGCAACAGCCCACTGGTGCCAACCCCTCCTTCTTTTCACAAGTTGGGCAGCCTCAAGGTGGACAGCTGCAACAGCAGAACACTTCTCAAGGTCTGCCACAAGGCTTCACTGCTCAGCAGCAAATCCAGAGCCAGCAACAACCGCAACAACAGCAGACTGGGCCTCCGCGGCAGCGACCTCAAGCTCCTCCAGCTATGCAGCAAGGATCGCTGATGCCTCCTCCACCGGCAAGACCATTATCAGCGCCTCAGACCCAGCCACAAAACAATACGTTTGGACCACCACCATTGCAACCACAATTGACGGGCTTCCAGGCACAAATTGCACCACCTGGCCAAAGTCTGTATGATTTGAATCAGCAAAGGCTGCAGCAGCAACAGTTCCATCAACAACAGCAGTTTAACCAACAGCAGCAATTCAATCAACAGCAACTACAGCCTCAGCAGACTGGATTCAATCCACAGGGCCAAACATATGGTCAACTCAGCAATGGGATCATGCCTCAACCAACAGGTTTTGGACCGCAGTTGCAAAATCCGTATCTCAATGGCGCACAGGCTGGAAGCCCGTTTGCGGATCCTCGCGGGCAGCAGCAGCAATTCCAATCGCTGCAGCCGCAGAACACAGGGTATCAGCCCCATTTCCAATCATCATTACAGCCCCAACAGACTGGCATAAACTCCATGCTGGCTCCAGCACTGCAGCCTCAAAACACCGGGGTGAATGGGTATTCGAGGCCAGGCTTTGGTCAACCGCCACCGCCAGTGCCACCAATGCCGCAACAGCTTGCAGCAGCTCCGTTGCAGCCTCAGAAGACTGGACCAGCGCCTCCTGTTCGGTTCGGGACCCCGGTAGCGAGCAAGCTGACACCGCAGCCGACTGGGCGCAAGGCCAATCTCTCTTCAGCCAGTAAGTCTACATCGTTCTTTCTCCATTAAGGCGTTCACGCTGACGAGTATGACAGCGCCGTCGAATCCATTTGGTTTCTAGATTGCGAGAAGGATGGTAGGATTTAGCAAATAGGGATGAGGGTAAGGGTAAGAGTGAAGGTTGCATGGTGGACCTAACATGGCATTTGTACATATACTTCTACTAAACTACGATGTAAGATTGGGTCCATCAATAGCTTGCATATTGTTCAGTGCCACCTCAAAATGTCCAACCGAGATAGAGATGCAGTTGGGACATGTCTCCTGTATTGCTGCACTGCTGTACGTCGTGGTATTCCGTACATGGCTTCCAAGTTGGTAAGTAAGCGAGACGGCAGATTGGCAAAGAAGATTTGCCAAAGCCGCCAGCCGCCAACCGCAAATGTGGGTGATTGGAAATGCTGACCACGAACTTCGTAATCACAAACGAAGCTCCCCCTCGTCCCCTCTGTAAAAAAGCAAATATACAAATTCACCGCATTATTTACAACCCATTCTCCAATTCCTCCCCTCACCCCCCAACCCCCAATTGCTCCGTTCAAGCTCCCATCGAAGCTTCCGGTCTTCCCTCTCTCTTCCTATAAAACACCCGCCCTTCCTTTCTCAAGTCCATGAAGCTTCTACTCTCATCAATCGCCATCATCACAATATCAATTCTCCTCTACACTATTCCCCTACCCTCACAACTAACAGCTCTATTTACCTAATCCACCCTCACTCACCTCCTCCCAACCCTCATCACCCAACCGATCGGACCCACCTATCCCAAGTCTCCCTCCTTCTTCGGCCGCGGCCGCTACTCCCCCACCACTTCTTCGCCCCCGTGAAACCATCCAATATGACTGTCCCCCGCGCCATCTCAAAGGCCTTTCTCGCAATCGAACAATCCGAAGGTGCTGGCGCCCGCGTCCGCCGCAGTATTGGAACCTCCCACTTGCGCAACTTCTCCCCCTTTCTTATGCTCGACCACTTCAGCATCTCTCCCGGTGCTGGGTTCCCCGATCATCCTCACCGGGGCCAGGAGACGATCACATACCTCCTCAAAGGCGCGGTCGACCATGAGGATTTTGCGGGGAACAAAGGCACGATCGAGACAGGGGATCTGCAGTTCATGACCGCGGGGCGGGGTATAATGCATGCAGAGATGCCGCGGCAAAACAAGGATGGGAGTGCAAATGTAGGAATGCAGCTGTGGGTTGATCTGCCTGAGAAATTGAAATCCTGCGAGCCGCGCTATCGGGACCTGCGGGCGAAAGAGATTCCAGCGATCGAGTTGGATGAGGGAAAGGTTTCGGTGAAGATCATCAGCGGGCAGAGCCACGGGACGGATAGTGTGCAGGAGCTCGCGTACACGCCCGTCTGGATTTTTGATATCACGGTCAAGCCTGGGGGAAAGATAACGCAGCCGTTGCCGGTGGGGTGGAATGCGTTTGCGTATACACTGCGGGGGGTGACTGCGTTTGGAGCCGGGAAAGATCAGACCAGTGTGGGACAATACCACAATGTTGTCTTCGAGCAGAATGGGGATAGCGTATCTGCCGAGGTCGGGAAGGATGCGCACGAGGATGGGCAGTTCATGCTTGTTGCAGGTTTGCCATTGGAGTAAGTCTTCATTTTCTTTCCCCCTCTTTTCCCCCTGACAACTTCCTTTCCCGAATTGTCCCTTGTTATGCCCCTTGATCCCCAATTTGGAATTTCGAAAGAGATACGTACTAACACCACCCAGTCAAAAAGTCGTCCAATACGGTCCCTTTGTGCTCAACTCTCAAGAAGAAGTCTACCAAGCCATGATGGACTTCCAATCGCACACCAACGGCTTCGAGCGCGCAGCTGGGTGGGAGAGTGAGATTGGGAAGAACATGGTGCATTAACGTCTCCTTACATTCCCAGACAGCAAAGGTCTTGTACAGAAAAATAAGTCTAGGTCCAACGCCCAGGATTCCGCTCAATATATTCACCACTAGGCACAGCACTATTTCCACAGAGATATCACAGATACCGATGTCCGTTCCTTCTGTCGGCTCGACTGGACACCACAATCTAATCAATCAGTCAAGCACACTCCACACCCCCCTCCCCCCCATTCCATCGATCGGAATCTATATCAACCTCCTCGACCTATTATCATCAAAATACGAATAAACCCTCAATTCTAC
>JAABUQ010009732.1_pt1 | contig 12876 bp, 16 predicted proteins | sample 5560001 | NCBI WGS metagenome assembly JAABUQ01 (sample SAMN10711888, study PRJNA513371) | rock metagenome | isolation source: Antarctica rocks | place: Antarctica: Victoria Land, Finger Mt nord | collected 2015-12-18 | reverse complement strand
CCGCCACCAGCGGTCCGGTAGTTTACGTTGCAGACAATGGCCGCGATTTTGTCGGTGTAGAGATCTATTCTCAAACCGGCCACAATCAGCAGCCCATCGGCGAAATCCCGGTAGGTACAACAGGCGGCGTAGCCGTCGACAACGCCGGAAACCTTTACGTCACGGTCGGCCCCGAATTAATTTCGCAAAACGGCGGCAATCCGACATTCACCAACGGTAGTGTGGAGGTGTTTCCAAAAGGTCAAACCACGCCAAGTAAAAAAAACACGGTTGGTATCACGCAACCCAACGGGGTGGCCGTCGGTAGGGACGGAACGGTCTACGTTGCCGACTACAACGGGGGCTTCGCCATCGGCTGGGTCAGTGTGTACCGGAACGGAAGCGTGACACCATCGGCGATAATCGAGGACTTCGATGGAATTCCGCTTGGGGTAACGACCGACAAGGCGAATAATCTGCTGATCTCCTACGTCAACGGGTTCAACGGCGTCGGTCAAATTGCTAAGTATGCTCCAGCATCGATGTCGGGCAGCAACCTCGGAGTCTCACTTGTTTACCCCAACGGACTGACTGTGGACGGGCTCGGCAACTATGTTGTCGCTGACAAAGATGCGGGGATCGATGTCTTTTCACCCGCTGGGAGAACAGCTGCGAATTCAGCGCAGGCTCACCCCTGGGCGTTGCCTTCAATAGCGCACAAACTCTCTTGTATGACGCAGAATCTCTCAATGGCGTTAACGTGCGCGCTTATCCGTCGGGAACGGTGATCAACAACTTTGGGAAAGGCCGATTTGCAAGAGGAGTTGCTTTAAGCCCGCCGGCTGCGACTTCCGCCAGCATGGGAGTGAACAGCATTGCGTTCGTTTGGCTGATCAACGTCAGCTCGATCGAAGCGTCGCGAGCAAATGTTTCTTCTAAGTGACGGGCGGCGTGCATGCCGCCGAATCCGCCGCCGATCACAACGATACGGACCGTATCAGCGTTCGCGTTCCGCGCCGATGCACTCGAGGCGAAGCAACCGCGCAGCGGCGTGGCCGCTCGCGAAAGCACGCCTAAGGCCGCGCCCAGCAGTATCCAGTCCACGACAGGCGGACGCGCCCCGCGAATTCCCGTCAGATTCCACTGCGGCCCATGACCTGCGAGCACGGGCAACACGACAGCGCTGAAGAGGGCCCAAAGCGGAAAGCTCAAGGCCGCACCGCTCAAACCCATCTCGACGTACGATCGCCAGCGCGAACGCAATAAGAGGATCAACCAGACGCCGATCCCCACACCGACCGGGGTCGCTACAGAAATCGCTATGTGGCCGCCTCGGTCGCGACGATCGTTCCGTGCATGTTGGCATCCTCTCAAATTACCTACGCGCAGCAAAGCAGTTTGGATTAGAATGAGCTTGCACCATCCTCGTGCTCGGCAATCCGCGTCGCGACGTAAAGCGTATCGCAATCGTGCACGAACGCAACGATTTTCAGCCGATCGAAAATTACGGAGCGATCGGGGACCTCGAAACGGCCGCCCTCGTGGGGATAGACGGCTCCATCGACTTTTTCTGCGCGCCCGCGTTCGATTCGCCCTCGGTCTTCGCCGGTTTGCTGGATCGCGACGGGGGCCGATTCTCCATTCGACCGGCCGGCGATCGGACGCGAAACAAGCAGCTTTATCTTCCCGACACGAATATTCTCATCACCCGTTTTTTATCGAAGGACGGAGATGCCGAACTGACGGACGCGATGCCGCTGCGAGAGACGGGCGCGGCATCGCGCATCATTCGCAGCCTCAAAGTCGTGCGCGGTTCGCTCGACTTTGAACTCGTGTGCCAGCCGCGCTTCGATTATCGCCGCAAACAGCATCGCGCCGAACCGGTGCCGGACGGCGTTCGATTTTATTGCGCCGGTGATGCAGCCGGCGGCCTCCTGCTTCGTTCGAGCGTCCCCTTGGCGACGGAGAACGAAGATGTGGCACTCACCTTTCGCCTCGCTGCCGGCGAAGAAGCGTGGTTCGTCCTCGATACCATCGCTGCGGATGCCGAGGCTCTGCCGGCTACCGCGTCGACCGTCGACGCGCAGCTGAAGCGCACTGCCGACTATTGGCGCAATTGGATCGGTCATTCGAATTATCGTGGCCGCTGGCGTGAGGTCGTCGACCGGTCGGCCCTCGTCCTCAAGTTGCTCACCTCGGCGAAATTCCGCTCGATCGCTGCCGCTGCGACGTTCGGTCTTCCTGAAGAAATCGGCGGTGAGCGGAACTGGGATTACCGCTACACGTGGATCCGCGACGCGTCGTTTACGCTGTACGCCTTCATTCGTCTGGGTTTCATGGAGGAAGCCGAAAAGTTCATGCGTTGGATCACGGCGCGGGCCGGCGAAGCCGAGGCAGATGGAACGCTTCGCATCATGTACCGCATGGACGGCGGCGCCGAGATCGCGGAAGAGACGCTACAAACGCTCGGCGGATATCGCGACTCGCAGCCGGTACGAGTCGGAAACGGAGCCTACCGACAGCGCCAGCTCGATATTTACGGCGAACTCTTAGATGCCGTGTACCTAGCGAACAAATATGGACGCGGCATCGCGTACGACGATTGGGTCTCGCTCGTGCGAACGCTCGACTGGGTTTGCGAGCATTGGCACGAGTCGGACGCCGGTATCTGGGAGGTCCGCGGTCCCGAGCGGGAGTTCTTGCATTCGCGACTCCTGTGCTGGGTCGCCCTCGACCGCGGCATCCGCTTGGCCGCCAAGCGCTCGCTACCGGCACCGCTCGAACGATGGACGAAAATCCGAGCCGAGATCCACGCCAATATTTATGCCGAGTTTTGGAACGACGAGCGACAGGCCTTCGTACAACATCGCGGAGCCGATCGCTTGGATGCGGCGGCGCTCCTCATGCCGCTACTCCGCTTCGTTTCACCGGCCGATACGCGCTGGACGTCTACCCTGCGCGCGATTGGAAGCGAACTGTCGAGCGGAGCGCTCGTCTTCGCTATAAGAATGAAGAGGACGAGGATGGCGACGGCATTAGCGGTAGCGAAGGCAGCTTTACGACGTGCTCCTTCTGGTACATCGAAGCGTTAGCACGCAGTGGAGACGTCGCTGGTGCGCGACTGCTGTTCGAAAAGATGATCGGCTACGGCAATCATCTCGGGCTTTACTCCGAGGAGCTCGGGCCGAGCGGCGAACATTTGGGCAACTTCCCCCAGGCCCTCACACACCTTGCGCTCATCAGCGCGGCGTTCTATCTCGACCGCGCGATGAGCGGTCGACCACTCGCGCCGTGGTCGGCGTAGTCGCGTAAAGTCATCCGCCGCGCGCACGGCAAGCGTACTTCGGTATATATTCGCTTTTATGCGAACATTCAGGAAAGGCTTTTAACGTGACCCTTACGCGTCTTTTTCCGGCGGTTCTCGCCAGCATGACCCTCATGAGCGCCGCGACGCCGAGCTTCGCGGCTGACGCCATGATGCAACCTAGTCAACTGGCGAGCGCTCTCGAGCATGGCGGGTACGTCATCCTGCTGCGACATGCCGACACCGACAAGAGCAAAAAAGATCAGCCGAACCTCGACCTGGCGGACTGCAATACACAACGCGTCCTGACATCCAAGGGACGGATGAACGCACGCGCGATCGGGCAGGCCGTCGACAAGCTGAACATTCCGATCGGCGACGTGATCTCGAGCCCGCTTTGTCGCACGCTGTGGACCAGCGAACTCGCATTCGGTCATGCGGAAGCCAATCCCGGACTTCGCGAACCGAAGATGAAAAATCCCGAGACTGGAAAAGCGGCCGCGGCCGTGCTGACGCCTCTGATCTCGGCCGTGCCCATGGACGGCGTCGATACGGTCGTCGTCACCCACGGCTTCAACATCAAATCCGTTACCGGTTTCCAACCCGCCGAAGGCGAGGCGGTCATCGTAAAGCCGGGCGGAAACGGAAACTTCACCGTCGTCGGCCGCTTATTGTCCTCACAATGGGGCACGCTCGGCTAGCCGGAACGCTGGGCGCGATAGACACCGGTTCGGCGGAAATTAGCGGCGCTGCAAAGGTTTGTAACCTTCGCCGCGCCGCTTTCATTTTCGCCGGTCATCCGTGCAGTCTAGATGCGCGTACCTGTGACATGAACATTCGCAACCTAACCCATTGGTTGTTGTCGCCGCCAACGACCGGGCCGCGGGCCATTATCCTTATCCGGCTCATGGTGGGAGGCGTCTTCGTCTGGGAGGGCCTCGGTAAATTTTACTTCGCCAGCCTCGGTACCGGACGATTCACGCTGATCGGGCTACCGATGCCGGCCGCGCTGTCGGTCGCGATCGCTCTGCTTGAAATCGTCGGGGGAGCCGCTCTCATTGTCGGCCTGCTCACGCGAGTCTTCGCGTTCCTATTCGTCGGCGAGGTGATCGGGATTCTCATCACAACGAAAGTGGCGTTGTTTCTCGGGCAGTCGCCCCTTCCGCTCCCGCCGGTGCCTCCCCAGTTCGGCCTCTGGGCCGTCTTACACGAATCGCGCTCCGACTACGCTCAGTTGATGACCGCGCTGTTTCTTCTCATCGCCGGGCCCGGTCCGCTTTCGCTGGAAGCCGCTCTAAATGCTCGGCAGAATCAGAGCGCCGGTGTGCCGATCATAACCCGCGGTGCCGTATGAATTACCGGAAGTTCCTCGTTGCCACGTCGCTGGTTGCCCTCTTGCCGCTCGTTGCCGCGGCGGACGAATATAAGAACGCGGCAACGCCGTCGGGACCGAAGGTCGCTTGGATCGCGATGTACCTGAACGCAAAATCAACGGACCCGCGACTCGCGAAGCTGCGCGGCTATACGCCCGCCCAAGTCGAGGTTCACGTCGGCGATCATATCGTTTTCACGAACATCGATGACGAAGTGCACACCGCGACGTTGCGTCTGGGCGACGGCTTTCCGGCGACCGCGATGAAGGCGACCGGTCACAATCTTTCGGATGCCTGGTCGACGGGAGATGTCAAGCCAAACGGGGAGAGTTCCCCACTCCTTGCAGACAAGGCCGGAACGTACATGTACGGTTGCGTACACCATATCGCTGATAACCAACGGGGAACGATCGTCGTCGACCCGTAAGCGCAAGAATCCGTTGTCGAAACAACAGCGTTCACCACTCGTACGTGCGAGGACACGTGTTCTCGACTGCTCGCGCTGCTGGAGACTTACTCGATCTGGGCAACCAGCTCAGCGATGCGGTCGACGCCGAAAAGCATCCCGCCGGAGCGTATCACCTCGATCCTTCGCGCTCTTGATTCGCTAGGTCGAATACTTTGTCAAGTCTGTTCAAGAGCTTGTTACTCAGCGCGACCCGATATCGCAGCTGCGGTGGGTTAGCGTCGGGCGATCGGTTTGCTGCGCTCGGCGTCGGCCATGAGCTGGGGGATCGTTACGAAGCGGTACCCGCGCCCGCGCAGCGTATCGACGATCTGACGCGTGGCGGCGACGTCCTGCGAGCGGTCGCAGTCGCGCGGCGTCATGCGGCGGTCGCGACCGCAGAGCCAGCCGCGGTTGCCGTCGTGAAGCACGATGATGCTGCCATCGGTGACGTACTGCGTGACGCGCCGCGCGATCGTCGCGTCGCCGGGCTGTTCCCAGTCGCGCGGCAACGGCACGCTCCACATCACGACGCGATAGCCGAGCTTGTGCGCCTCGTTGATCACGGCAAAATCGCGAATACCGAACGGCGGCCGCATCAACGTCGTGTGCTGGCCCGTAATCTTCGCTATCGCCGCGTCGGTGCGATCGAGTTCCGTGCGCATCATCCGGCGCGTTTGGACGATCAGGTGCGGATGATCCCAGGTGTGGTTGCCGAGGGTATGGCCATCGCGAACGATGCGCCGGATCGTTGCCGGATAAGCGACGGCGGCGCGTCCGACGACGAAGAACGTCGCGGGCACGCGTTCGGCATGCAGAACATCGAGGATGCGATCGGTGTACGGTGGATTGGGCCCGTCATCGTACGTCAGCGCGACCTCGCGAACGCTCGGCGCGCCGCGCACCACGGTCTTGCCGAAGATCTGATTGCCGGGCTCTTCCAGTGCTTGGTACCCGGCGTAACCCGCGAGGCCGACCGAGCATGCGAAGAAGGCGATGCGCAACGAGCGTGGAGCGCGCTTCACGAACGGACGTCGAGCCGCGCTCGCGCCGCCGCGACCTTATTTTTGAACGAGGGCGGACCAAAGGCACGGAAGTCGCCGACGACCTTTTCATAGCGCGGTTCGACGAGCGTCGTGCTCGTGAGCTTCACGAGATCGGGCACCGGCTTATCTTTGTCGAGATGGATGTGGAACTGATGGCCGCCGGTCGTCGCCCAGTAATGCGGATCGGTGAAGGTCACGTGCCGGCTGCCGTGCTGACCGTTGATATCCTGATAGACGTCGACCGTGTAGCGGGTGCCGCGGTCGCCGCGCGGAGCGCGCGAGCGCAGCTCCCAAATGCCGTCGGTCACCGTCTGCTGAAAAAAATAGGCGACGTTTGGGCCGGCCTCGGTCGTCGCGCGCGGGCGCTCCGTGATCGAGATTTGCACGCCGCTGCGACCGAGGGCTTTGTAGCTGCTGCTCGAGACGCCGTCGAGATCGCGCATCGCATACGCTTCTTCGGCAAGCGGACCAGCAACGTGCTGCACGGTCAGCGATAAGCGCAGCTCGGAACGCGAGTCGAGCACTCGCCGGGAAGCGGAGTAGCGCGGCAGCAGCATGTGCTGAAAGAAGATATAGGAGCCGATGAGGCCGAGCAGAGCGACCACGAAGACCAGCGGCGGAATCGGATTACGGGGCACAACCCCATAAGGTTCACTTAACGTGCGCGAGCGGCCTCCGCATCGAGCACCTGGTTGACCACGGCATCGGCCGCCGCGTTCTCCTTACGCGGCACGTGCTTGATTTCGACGGTCGTAAAGGTCCGTAGTATCGCCTTGGCCTGCGAGGCAAACGGGATGAGGTCGGCATGTTTGACCCGATAGACCCCCGTCACTTGCCGCACGACGAGTTCGCTATCCAAGCGAATCGCAATGTCGTCGACCCCAAGTTCGCGCGCGCGTTCGAGGCCGGCGACCAGGGCGCGCCACTCGGCAACGTTATTGGTCGCGATGCCCAGATAGACGCCGACCTCCGCGAGGAGCGAGCCGTCGTGCGCGAACAGCACGGCACCGCTGGCCGCGGGGCCCGGATTACCGCGCGATCCGCCATCGGCAAACAGCGTGGCTTTCATATGCGCATCTCGTACACTGACATGCGTGAGCCTTCGCAGCACCGGCTGACTTTCCGCTCCCGCGCAACGAAGCACGGCGCCCGAGCGTCCACAGCGATATGGCGCAAACGGCGATCGCGGTGAACGCACTGGTCAAACACTTCGGCGACGTGCGCGCGGTCGATGACATCTCGTTCGAGGTGCCGCGCGCGAGCGTCTTCGGCTTGCTCGGCCGTAACGGCGCGGGAAAGACGACCACGCTCGAGACGTGCATCGGTCTGACCTGGCCCACGTCCGGCAAGGTCCGCGTCCTCGGGCTCGATCCCGCGCAGCGGGGCGACTTTACGACGTTGCGGCGGAAGATCGGGGTTCAACTGCAGGCAACGTCGCTGCCGGAAAAAGCGAAGGTGCGCGAGATCCTCGACCTCTATGCGGCCTATTACGACGTCGCGCCGCGGACGGCGGAACTCGCGGCGCGAGTCGGCCTCGGCGACAAGCTCGACCGCTTCGTCGGCAAGATGTCCGGCGGCGAGCAGCAGCGGTTGGCCCTTGCGATCGCGCTGCTGCACGATCCCGCTGTCATTTTCCTCGACGAACCGACCGCCGGGATGGACGCCTTCGGGCGCCGCATCCTCTGGGATGAAGTCGAACGCCTCAAAAGCGAAGGCAAGACACTCGTGCTTACCACGCATTACATCGAAGAAGCGCAACGGCTCTGCGACGAGATCTGCATCATGCAAGCCGGCAAGATCGTCGCACGCGGGACGCCGCCGGCGCTGATCGCAGCCTACGGCGGCGACGCCCGCATCGATTTCGTCGCGCGCGGATTTATGGTAACCGCAGAGCTCGATCGCCTCGGTGCTTGGACGCATAGCGCCGACCGCTGGGCGCTGCGCGCGCAGGGTGCGCCGGGGCTTGCGCTCGGTGCGATCGTCGCGCACGCCAACGCGCTGGGCATCGCGATCGACGAACTCGATTTGCATCGGCCCGGTCTCGAAGACGCCTTCATCGCGATCACGGGCGAGCCGCTCGAGGACGAAAGCGCGAGCGTCGCGGCGTGAACGCGCAAACGTTGCGCGCGACCGTGCGCGTCCTCGGCGCACAGACGCGCGCCAATTTCACCTGGTACTTCTGGCGCGATAGCGAGATGATCTTTTGGTCGCTCGCGATCCCGCTCTTCTTCCTTTTCGTGTTTTCCTTCGCGCTCGGCGGCGGCAATACGCGCAGCACGTCGTCGTTTCTCGTGCCCGGGTTGATCGGCGCGCAGGTTTTGAGCTCGGGGTTCTGGGGCGTCGGCGCGATGCTCGCGACATTCCGTGAAAAAAAAGTCTTACGGCGCATCTATCTCACGCCGCTGCCGTCGTGGATTTTTTTCGCATCGCTCGTGCTCTATCGCATGACGTTGCTCGCCCTGCAAGCGCTGTTGCTCGCGATCGTCGGCAGTTTCGTTTTTCACGTCCACGTCGTCGGCAATCCCATTGCGATCGCGACGATTCTCGTGCTCGGTGCGGCGACGTTCGTCTCGCTCGGTACCGTGATCGGCGCGGTCGTGCGCTCGGCGGAAAGCGCAAACAACATCGCCTCCGTGCTGACCGTCCCGCTCTCGTTCTTGAGCGATGCGTATATCCCGATCGATCGCTTTCCGCATCCCGTCGCCGCGTTCTTGCGCCTCTTGCCGTCCACGCAATTCATCGACGCCTTTCGCGGCATTGCGATGCAGGGCGAGTCGCTCGCGCACTACGGCGGCTGGATCGCCCTATTGTGTCTATGGGCGGCGCTCGGCACGGGGGTCAGCGCGCGCTATTTCCGTTGGGTATGAGCGTGCGCCGCTCGTCGCTATTGGTCTGGGCGGTCGCCGTGCCGTCGGGTAAGTCGAAGTACATACGGCTTTACGGCACCTCGAGCCCGAGGTTGCGGTACAGGTCGTCGAGCGCGAGCGTGATGCCGTCGGAGTGGAGATGCAATGCACCGGTGGCGACCGGCAACGATGCCTGCCACATATCGTCCACGTGGCGATACGTTGCGACCCAGCGCCGCCGTGAGTCGATCAAGACGTACTCGTGCAACGATTCGAGCGTTCGGTAGTCATCGAGCTTATCGCCGCGGTCAACCGCAGCGCTCGACTCGGAAAGGACTTCGACGATGAGTTTTGGATAATGGAGAGCCGTCTCGCCGAGATCGCGCGTATCTCGTTCGTCGCATGTCACTACCACGTCGGCGTAACGCCCGCTGAGTTTCGTTACGATCGGGATGTCGGAAGCAAAGACGCGGCACGGCCCTCCGCGCAAACCCGCGTGGAGCAGACCGAACACGTCGCCGGCAAGCGCAGCGTGCCGTTTCGTGCCGCCGGCAAACGCATAGACGCGCCCGTCCGCGTACTCGTGTTTGGCTGCTTGGCGCGCTTCCCAGGCGATGAAGGCCGCCAGCGTCAAATCGTGCGGTTGTGCCGTCATCGTAGCGCTGATTCGCGCGACCTCGTCGCGTTTCCCCGATGACGTGGCGAGCTCTCCAGCCTACTGCGTGCCGACTTGACCGATCGGGCCGACGGGCGTGCAATTCGAGGTAAACGCGTTGACATAGACGTTGTAAAGCGTAGACGGCGCTAACCCCGGCGCGACGATCGTCGCGTTGTAGTAAAAATCTTGGGTGAAGGGATGATAGCCGTACTGATCGATTGCCGTCGAGAGCGAACCGGTTGCGACGGTTCCGCCGTTACCGTTTGCCGGAACGAAGAGCAGATCGAAGTTCCGATAGCTCTGCGCGATCTGGTTGTTGCTCCCGCTCGCGACGATTTCGACCGTCGGCGTGCCGGTGCTGATGGCCTGACCCGATAGGGGCCTGGCGAGCGCGTACTGCGTGTCGTTGCCGCAGAATTGCGTGATGGGAACCGGCGACGTTCCGGAACCACCGCCGCCGCTACACGCGCTTATCATTATCATCGCGGTGCTCAAAGCGACGAGCTTGCCGACATGCGAGAACCTTAACGAATAAAGCATGTCGTTTCTTTCTACCTGATGCGGCTAACAGAGATCGATCTAAGCGGCAAACGCACGCCGAGGTGCCGGCGTTCCACGCCTTGTCCGTTTTCTCGAAGGTGTCGTCTCGGTCATCGGACGAACGCGCAAGCAATGTAACCGTTGATCACTGCGTGCGTCGACGAATCGGAAGGTTTCATCCGAGAAAGGTGTATAGCGGTGAAGGTGGGGCGGCAACCGCGAGGAGTGGACGGCATCGTAACGCGCGTGCTCGCGGTGGTCGTCGCTGCGTGCGTGTTGGCAGCACCGGCGGCAGCCGGAGTGCACGTCGCATTTCCAACCTCCGATGGGGGACGCATCGTTGGCGATCTCTATGGAACCGCCGTCCAGGGGGTGGTTCTCGCGCATGGCGGCCGCTTCAACAAGGAAAGCTGGCAGCCGCAGGCACGAATCCTCGCGTCGGCTGGGTTCCGCGTGCTTGCGATCGACTTTCGCGGTTACGGAGAGTCGCGCGGGCCCGGCCAACGCGATCCGCTGAGCGCTCCGCTGAAGCTCGATGTGTTAGCAGCCGTCGACTATCTTCGTGCAACCGGCGTGAAAAAGGTCTCCGTTATCGGTGCGAGCATGGGTGGTGAAGCGGCCGGCGATGCAGCCATCATTGCGCAGCGTCCCTACTCGCTAGACGCCGTCATGCTGCGAGCGTGACTCGCGCTCGTCCGCACCGGCTCTCCCGACTATGCACAGGCCCACGAACGTCGGGCGTGTCGCGGCGTCGGAAAGTTTTCGGGCCGACCCCTTTCAGAATCGATCAACATGCGTGATCAGTAGGGCGCAGGCTTTCGGAGGGGAGACGCCATGGCTGCCATTCCGCCTCTCGTCGGTCCACGAACCGATAAAAGCTCCGTCCCAGACCCGCATTCTGGTCCGGCCCCGAAGCTTCCCGAAAAGCATACGGGCGACGGCATCGATGTCGGTCGGCATCAGCCTACGGACGCTCTCGCAGTGCTGGCCACTTCGATACCGTGGACTGGTTCCGCGGCGAGCGATGTCGCGGGCGCTGCCGGCGCCCTCGGTGCTGCAGCCGTAGCCGGAGCGGCGAGCGGATTAGCCGCCGGCGCCATCCCCATATCCGCGGGCAACGCCGGAGAGGACGCGCCGAACGCCGCCTGGCGGCATGCCTCCCATGCCGTGGCGCATCCGCCGGAGTCTAACACGAGCGTGACGCCCGCGCGTACGGAGCCGCGTTCGACTGTCGGATCGAGCACGCCGGCAAAGTCCGGCGTCGAGCTGCCGAACCACACCGGTCATGCATCCGGACCGCCGCAGGCCAGCCCAGTCCATGTTTCTCCGGCGCACGCGACATCGGGCATCGGAACGACGACGACTCCCAACCACGAGGTCTCGGCGCACGACCAGGCGACTTTCAAGACGGCCGGCGAGGTTCAGGCGCTCAATCCGGGCTCAGTCATTGAGAAGCAGACGTGGACGAAGCGGACGCCGGAAGCGACCGAAAGGCTGCGCCGCAAGTTCGAAGCGACCGACGGACCGCGAGCGCAGTTCGTGAAGGACCTCGCAAACAAGCATGGCGGCGACCTCGAAGCCGCCGGCCTTTCCGAACCGGACATCGCCCGCATGCGCGAAGGCGCCGTCCCGCTGAAATGGTCGGTCCATCATAGGCAGCCTCTCGCGCAAGGCGGCTCGAATGCCCCTGAAAACCTCATCCTGATCCGGCAGAATGCCAATCACGCGTCGCTGACGGGTCTGCAGAACACGCGCTTTCGGCTGGCATGAAGCCCGGTGAAGCGCTGGACGTTGACTTCGTCGGCTTCCCTAAGGGCCAGGCAGTTTATCCGTCGAACCCTGTCGCTCCCGGAGGTCAGTGATGAGAGACAATCCGACCTGGCTGCAGTCCGTCGTCGAATACCGGCAAGCCGCCGAGAGAGTCTACGATTCGGTACCGCCGCCTGCCAGCGAAACGCAGATGGCTGCGGCCCGAAAGGCGGCTGGCGCCATGGGGCTCCACTTGCCGGACGAAGCTCTCCCGTTCTACCGTCTGACGAATGGGACGGACGCCTTCGACCTGCACTTCTTCTCGCTCGACAGTGACGACAACGGCGATTTTTTGCGCAGCCAAGAGCTGGTGCGGGCCGATGGCGATGACCGGACGTATTACGGCGGCGGCAACGACGACGAGCAGTACGGTTATTTACCCGAGACCGCGAAATTCCAGGTTCTCTACGGCGGCGACCTCGACGCCGAATTCGCGACGTTCGGCGAGATGATCGAATTCGTGTTCAGGAAGCAGCTTGCGAACATCACGGTCGCGTAGCCACTTACCGCCGGATGCGCACTGCGGCGCGTCCGGGAACGCCGTCATCGCGGGACGGGCGCGCCTTGCTCGTCGATTCGCTGAACCCATAGCGCAGTCAAGTCCTGATTCCGCTGTACATTCCGATTCGTAAGTCTGATTAACCCGAAACGCCGGCGTCGCCGAGGTTCCTCCGAAGCCGTGTCGGCGTCACTCGTCCGATATCTAACGGCAGCTTGAAATTCAAACCAACAACCATCCACGGAACTGAGTCAAGATCACAGTTCATCGCATCCTTACGTTTTCGCTGCGCTCGTCAGCGAATCGGAAGCTTTAACAGACCGGCCTTGCTCGACTGTTGTCCAATATGATACGCGAACTTTGGTGCGTCCGAGCAC
>JAABUQ010009731.1_pt1 | contig 12877 bp, 10 predicted proteins | sample 5560001 | NCBI WGS metagenome assembly JAABUQ01 (sample SAMN10711888, study PRJNA513371) | rock metagenome | isolation source: Antarctica rocks | place: Antarctica: Victoria Land, Finger Mt nord | collected 2015-12-18 | reverse complement strand
TTGTTCTATAAGCTTAAAGGCGACCCGATTGTCCCTGATGCCCTACTTAGTCTAGGAGTGCGCCGCGCCGAGGACTTTTCCCAAAAGCAAAATCGCTCCTACTTTGTGTGGGAATTTGGCAAAGTTCCAGAGGTGTGTATTGAGGTTGTCTCAAATCAGGTAGGCGACGAGTTGAGATTGAGTAAAAAATCGCAACAGAAGGGTAAAGAAGCTTGCAAGAAGGACATCTACGCTCAAATTGGTGTGCCTTACTATGTCGTGTTCGATCCACTGCGGCAGATCCAAGGGCAAGAAGATCTCGACGGCGCTCTGTTGCGAGTGTGGTCAATTTCACCAGATGGGTACACAGAAATGACTCCGCCTCAGGGCATTAGCGAGATCGGACAGTCAATTTGGCTGAGCGCGGTAGGTTTAGGCTTGACCTTGTGGGCAGGAGAGTTTGAGGAAGACGTAACTCGATTGTGGCTACGGTGGTGCGATTTCTCTGGTCAAGTCATTCCGACTGGAGCGGAACGGGCAAATGAATTGGCGGTACAAGCAGAACATCTCGCGGCACAGGCAGACCATTTCGCGGCAAGGGCAGACCATCTCGCAGCACGGCTACAAGCGATGGGCATTAATCCTGATGAAGTTTAGTGACGCGCAACCTACCAAAGGCAACGCGAACGGAAGTGCCAAATCGATTAAACTAGCGCAATTGGAACTTCTCTAAATTCAATCACTCTAATGGGTTGCGTCTACCGATAAATGTGCGTGGATTGCTTGTCTTGTCTGTCTACTGTACAAGTAGTAGCCCACCACGCTAGGCAACCAGAACCAAAAATTCCTATTAGCATCCCTACTACCAGCACCAGCGCTTGTCGCCAGACTATCCAGTTAGATGAGCGATCGCTACTAAATTTATCTGTATAGGTTTTGCCTCGTTCTAGCTCACTTTCCTTTGGGACATAATCACTACAGGCTTCACCGTCTGGACCATAAGGATGAAAGCCACACACAACTTGATTGAACCCATGATAGAAACGGCAGTACTTACAGTAGAAAGCAGGAGTAATGTTCATCTTTTTTCTTCAAATGCTGTAGGAATGTTTAGTTTTAATCTGGTTATTTAAAGCCATATATGGGCATCTAACACGTAATTTATTCACGTTAACACCGTGTAGAATTAACCATGTAATGTAAAACTAGAAGATTCTACAATCATTAAACTTCTGGTCAAAACGAACTGTTGGACAAAATCATTAAAAATAGTTAGAGTGAATTTTTAGTTAAGTTAGTAATAATATAGAACGACCAGAGAAAAAATAGGCGTTTATTTTATATGTTTGTAGATATAAATTTTGTTTACCTAATTCCGCATATATTAGACCAGTAGATCATCTCAAAATATATTTTTCAATCAATCATCTCTTATTTTTAGCTAATCAGTTCTTACTTGCGTTTTAACGATGAAAAACATCTATCTGATCAAAATTTGGGACTCACTCCGCTCCAGCTACTGGTTTGTGCCAATACTGATGACAAATATGACGATTGGACTGGCATACATCACGCTAAAAATTGACAGATCCAGCAACCCTAAACTATTTGCAAAGTTGAGCTGGATGCATATTAGCTTTGGTGGAGCAGATGGTGCGATGACGCTGCTTTCAACCGTTGCTGGCTCAATGGTTAATGTTGCCGTGACTGCCTTCTCAATTACACTGGTTGCCCTCACCTTAGCTTCTCAACAGTTTGGTCCACGAGTGCTACGTAACTTTATGGTGGACAGAACCTATCAATTTGTCTTGGGAACGTTCATCGCTACGTTTATCTACTGTTTAGTTGTACTGCGGACTATTCATAGCGATCGAGATCGCCTTTTTGTGCCGCAGCTTTCAATTACAGTGGCAGTTGTGCTGGCAGTTTTCAGTACTTTCGTACTCATCTATTTTATCCATCACTCAGCCACCTCGATTCATGCCTGGAATATCATTGGTAAGATCAGCAGCGAACTAAACAATTCTATTAACGAACTATTTCCTGTGAAGCTTTTGGGGATGCCAAAGTATAAGCGACAATCGCGCTTAGAAGTCCCCGCAGAATTCGAGCGTGAATCTTGCCCCATTCCTGCCGCTAGCAGTGGTTACATTCAAGCGATTAACGATCGCAGGTTGATGCAGATCGCTAAGTCAGAAGACCTAATTTTACAGCTCAAAAAACGTACAGGTAAATTTGTAGTACAAGGAACTGAGCTAGTCAGGGTCTGGCCTGGAAACTGCGTCAATCAAAAGCTGATTAAGCAGCTCAATAATACATTTCTTCTGGGCAAACAACGCACAGCACGTCAAGATGTAGAGTTTTCCATCAAGCACTTAGTCGAAATTGCCATTCGTTCTCTGTCTCCTGCCGTTAACGATCCGTTCACAGCGATCGGGTGCGTCGATCAAATCGCTGCGGCTTTATGCCGTTTAGCAGAAAGGGATCTCCCGCCCCCCTACGTCTACGATGATGACAACAACCTCCGCTTGATCGCTAACCCAGTAACGTTTGAAGGGTTAACCGATGATGCCTTTAACCAGATTCGCCAGTACGGACGTTTAGATGTGGCGGTGACTATCCGCTTACTAGAGGCAATTGAAGTCATTGCCGAACACACTCACAACAATAAAAATCGTGCAGCGTTGCTGCGTCATGCCAGTATGATTGAACGCGGTAGCCAAGATTTGCCAGAAGAACTAGATCGAAAGGATGTTAAGATGCGATACCAGGCAGTGTTGCGAGCATTAAAACAGCAATAGTACCGTTTTGCACACAAGCGCTGTCCTGGATCGAACTGAAGTTGCCTTTGCGTCTAGCTATTACTTAGAATTATCTAGAGCTAGATTGAGCTTGAGAACATTGACGCGGGGTTCGCCCAAAATTCCCAACTGCCGCCCTGTAGTATTTTTGCGTACCAATTCTTTAACTTTAGCAACGGGAATATTACGAGCGCTTGCTACTCGCGACACTTGCAGATTAGCATTGGCAACCGAAATATCCGGATCGAGACCGGAGGCAGAGGCAGTAATAGCATCAACTGGTACAAGAATATTTGCTGCTAAGCCATTTTCTTTGCGGTAAGCATCGGCAGCATCTTTCACTCCTTTGACAAAACTTTTATTAGTCGGTCCCAAATTACTACCGCTACTTTGAGCCGCATTATAAGGTTGAGGTTTGTCGGTGGTACCAGTCTTAGTAGTAGCGCTAGGACGGGGATGAAAGTATTTGGGAGCCGAGAAAGATTGACCAATTAGTTCAGAACCAACTACTTTACCATTGGAGGTAATCAAACTGCCTTGAGCTTGAACGGGGAAAATGAGGTTAGCAACACCTGTAGTTAAAAGAGGATAGATTAGCCCACAAAGTACCATCATCCAGATCGACAGAGTAATTGCAGGTATCAGTAAACTGACGAAGGATGAACGAGACTGAACTGTCATTAGCAGGAACTCCTGAATTTAAGTTAATAAGTTGTTCCACGCAGCATGTCAAATTGCTCTGCGATCGGACCAAGTGCTAAAGCTGGGAAAAAGGTCAATCCACCCACAATTAAAATTGATGCCACTAATAACACGCCAAAAAATACAGTGTCTGTGGTCATAGTGCCAGAGGTGAAAGGGACTCTCGGTTTAGCTGCCAAGGAGCCAGCGACAGCTAGTAGTGGCAGTAATGGGCTGAAGAAACGTCCCAATAATATTGCGATTCCGAGAGTGATGTTGTAAAAAGGGGTATTGGCATTGAGTCCGGCAAAGGCTGAACCATTATTTGCTACAGCAGAACTGTAGGCGTAAAAGATTTCACTTAAGCCGTGGGGACCAGTGTTACTTAAACTATCTAATGCCTTTGGCCAAACTAGAGCGAGTCCTGTAAAGACTAAAATTGTAAAGGGGTGAGCGAGTAGTGATAAAGATGCCAATTTTACTTCTCTAGCTTCGATTTTCTTACTCAAAAATTCGGGAGTCCGCCCCACCATCAACCCGACAAGAAATACTGTGATGATGGCGTACTGAACTAGGTTGATTAACCCAACGCCCTTGCCCCCAAAGACAACGTTAAGCAGCATTTCTGACATGGCAGCAAAGCCTCCCATCGGTGTTAAGCTGTCATGCATCGCATCAACACTTCCTGTTGTCGCCGCCGTTGTTGCCGTGACAAATAAGCTTGTCTGGGCAATGCCAAACCGGACCTCTTTACCTTCTAAATTACCGCCACTTTGGAATTCACTCTGAACTTGATCTGCCCCAGCTTGGGTTAACAGTGGATTTCCCATTTGTTCGGCAGGAAAGGTAATAACTAAAAATCCAATAAATAAAGCCGTAAAAGCTCCAAAAAACACCCACCCCTGCTTGCGTCGGTGAATCATTGTGCCAAAAGCATAGGTAAGTGCTGGAACAATTAGCAACATCGAGAAGATGTGCAGTGTATTTGTGAAAGGTGTCGGGTTTTCAAACGGGTGAGCCGCATTCGCATTGAAAAAGCCACCGCCATTGGTACCAACGTGCTTAATTGATTCTAGGCTAGCCACTGGACCACGCGAAATTACTTGCGCTGCACCTTCTAGTGTAGTAGCATTCGCTGCCGCAGCTAAAGTTTGAGGCATTCCTTGCCAGACAAAAATCAGTGCCAGAACAAAGGAAATCGGTAAAAATAACCGATAAATTCCCCGCGTTAAGTCTACCCAAAAGTTACCTAAATTGTTGGTGCCATTTTGACTTAATCCCCGAATCACCGCTACCCCGGCAGCTAAGCCCGTTGCTGCTGAAGTGAACATCAAAAACTGCACCATTGCCATCTGGTTGAAGTACGAAAGCGTCGTCTCACCGCCGTAAGCTTGCCAATTGGTGTTCGTGACGAATGAAACAGCCGTGTTAAAGGCGAGATCTGGATTTGGAGCAGGTGAAATTTTGTCAGGATTAAAGGGTAAAAAGTCTTGAAGTCTCAGCAATATGTAGGCAATCAGCGCCATCACTAAATTGGACAAAACTAAAGCTTGACTATAGCGTTGCCAAGTCATTTGTTCGCGGGGGTTAACTCCAAGCAAGCGATAAGTGATTCGCTCTAGCGGCGTGTCTCGTTCATCTGTGAAAATCTTGGCTAAATAAATACCTACTGGTACTACTAAACCAAAAGCGATGACTAACAGAATTAGTACCACTTGTAAGATGCCAAATATCATGTAAATTTCTTCCTTAAATTAAATCAAAAGCTCGAATTAAGCCTAAAAAAGCAACAAAGATAACAAAGATTAGACCAAGATAAAGCAAATCGTACACAACTTAATCACCTCAATAAATTGACAAATTAGAAGCGTTGTGGTTGTAACATCACAACCATTAGGTAAATTGCCATGCCTACAGTTAAAAGTCCTAGCAACCCAATTGCATAAGCATTTGACCGTGAAACTGTGCCTCCTGTTGCTGCTAAGACAGTAGGGGCAATTATCAAGTTGAAGCAGAGAATGATAAAGAGAAAGAATGGAATTGGTCGATGCCGTAAAGACTGGAAAAAAGGAGTGAGATCGATAAGTTGATCTCGTATTGTAGTAGTAGCCTGCTTAAGTTTCATGACTGTTAGATGCCTCTTAGAAGGATAAAAATGGCAGATTATGCTAAGCCCACAGCCGCAATGATAATGTCAATAATTTTGATGCCGATGAACGGAGCAATCACGCCACCAACACCGTAGACATACACATTGCGTCGTAACAATTGGTCGGCTGAAAGGGGTCTGAATTTGACACCTTTGAGTGCTAGAGGAATTAGGGCAGGAATAATCAGAGCATTGAAAATTAGAGCCGAAAGGATAGCAGATTGTGGCGTTGCTAGACGCATAATGTTTAAGCTACCAAGTCCAGCAGCAGTAAACATGGCGGGAATAATCGCAAAGTATTTGGAAATATCATTGGCGATTGAAAAGGTAGTCAATGCTCCTCTGGTGATTAGCAATTGCTTGCCAATGGTGACAATATCGATTAGCTTGGTTGGATCGGAATCTAAATCGACCATATTTGCTGCTTCTTTGGCAGCTTGAGTTCCAGAGTTCATTGCTACACCTACGTTTGCCTGAGCCAAAGCTGGAGCATCGTTGGTGCCATCTCCCGTCATTGCAACTATCTTGTTTTCGGCTTGTTCGGCTTGAATTACACTAATTTTGTCTTCTGGTGTGGCTTCAGCAATGAAGTCATCGACTCCAGCTTCTGCGGCAATCACAGAGGCGGTAATTCTGTTATCTCCAGTTAGCATGATGGTGCGGATACCCATGCGCCGCAGTTGGTCAAACCGCTCTTTAATCCCTGGTTTGACTATATCCTTGAGATAAATCACGCCGTAAAGTACCTGATCTTGGCAAACTCCTAGGGGCGTACCTCCTAAGCGAGAAACCCGTTCGTAGGCAGTATCAAGTTCAGGTGTGAGGTATCCACCACGCGATCGCACAAACCCTTTGATCGCATCAATAGCTCCTTTGCGAGCCTCAGTTCCATTCGGCAAGTTCGTCCCACTCATCCGTGTTTTGGCTGTGAACTCAATCCCTTCTGCTGCCGCTTCGTCAAAATCTACTGTTGCTCCTAACTGTTTTGCCAATCGGACAATTGATTTACCCTCTGGCGTTTGATCAAATATGCTAGAAGCTAGGGCGACATGAGCTACCTCCTCTAGTGAATGACCATCTACCGGAATGAACTCATCTGCTAAGCGGTTTCCCAGTGTAATAGTGCCAGTCTTATCAAGAATCAGGGTATTCACATCGCCGCAGGCTTCCACTGCTCGTCCTGATGTCGCAATCACATTAAATTGTGCGACTCGATCCATTCCGGCAATTCCAATTGCACTTAGTAGCCCACCAATAGTCGTCGGAATCAAGGCAACTAGCAGAGAAATTAAAGTAGCAATACTTACCGGATTACCTCGATAGTTGGCGATTGGCGGTACCATTGCCACTACGATCAAGAATATTAACGTGAGTCCGGCAAGTAATACTGTTAAGGCGATTTCGTTCGGTGTTTTTGTCCTTTGCGCTCCTTCTACCAGGGCAATCATCCGGTCAATAAATCCTTTACCTGGATCGGCTGTGACTCTTAGAGTAAGTTCATCTGAGAGAATGCGCGTACCACCTGTGACAGAACTCGCAACATCTGAGCCTGGTTCCTTCAACACTGGTGCAGATTCACCCGTAATTGCCGACTCATCAACGCTGGCAATTCCGTCAATTACTTCACCATCTGCCGGGATAATATCACCAGCAATTACTTTGAGGCGATCGCCTTTACGTAAGGTAGTTGAAGGGACTTCCTGCACTGAGCCATCTGGTAAAATTTTGCGCGCGATCGTATCCGATCTAGTTGCTCGCAGTGCGTCTGCCTGTGCTTTGCCGCGTCCTTCTGCTACCGCTTCGGCAAAGTTGGCGAAGACAATTGTGAAAAACAAAATGACAGTAATCAAACCATTGTATAACCGTTGATCTCGACCTGGTACTGAACCAAACAAGTCGGGGGCAATGGTTGTTAGAGCGGTGATAATAGTGCCAACCCAGACAACAAACATGACTGGGTTTTTGATCATAACTCGCGGCTCAAGCTTGATAAAAGACTCTCGAATTGCTCTAGAGTAAAGACCTTTAGTATTAACCTTTGGGGCATTTTGCCGTGAGGAGCGCATCTCCCCGGCATCTGAACGAGGCGTGGTGCTGACAGATGAATTAGATGTTTTCATGTTCTACCATAACAACCTTGGCAATTTAAAACGCTCTGACAAAACCTACTAAAACCCAACGAATTATTCATTACTTCCAGTCAATAAACGATTACATTGGTTATCAAAAACCATTGAACGGTTTGAGTCCATTTAAATAGACTTCAGCTATTAGCCTCTAACTTAATTTAAAGGTGGACAATTAGCGAGTCGTAGCTCAAGACAACCAATTCCTACTGCTGAAGCATACTTGCAGAATTTAATTATCTAGCCCTCTTACTTACAAAACAAGGTGTAAGTTAAAATCTATAATTTTTACATAGAAATATGTATAACAATCAGGTAAAGCGTTTACTCTGTTTAGATGGCTACTGTATCTAAATATAGATTTGTCTAAACAGTCTGATAGCAGAAGACGCTGAAAAACAGGTCTGATATTTTAGATATTACCTGTTAGCTAACAAAAAGGCCTCAGCTATAGGTCCTAAAGCTAAAACCGGAAGGAATGTCAATACCCCTAAAATTAGAATTGTTCCGGCTGTTACACTAGTAAAGAGTATAGTATCTGTTTGTAATGTTGCCGTAGTTACAGGTGTAGTTTGTTTGTGAGACATACTATCGGCTAACAGGAGTAGGGCAATAATTGGAATAAACCGTCCAATCCAGAGGACAACAGCAGTACTTAAATTCCACCATAAGGCAGTGGGTGCAGGTTGACTATTTCCTAAACCTGCCATGTCAGAACCATTGCCAGCAGCGGCTGAGGCGTATTCATAAATTACCTGAGTCAAGCCGTGAAAACCTGGATTGCTTACACCTGCTAGGACATTGGGAAAAGCAAGGGTGATGCTGGCAGGAATTAAAATCAAGATCGGGTGAAGTAGCACGATCGCACCAACTAAAGTTATTTCCCGTTGTTCAATCTTACGTCCGAAGAATTCTGGAGTTCGCCCCACCATTAAGCCAGTGAGAAACACAGCTAAAAATAGGTAGATAAATAAATACGCGGTTCCAGTTCCGACTGATCCCCAAATAACTTGCAGAAACATGCCCATGAGGGCGCAAAAATCACCTGCAGGCATTAGGGAATCAAATGCAGCATTAGACGAGCCAGTCATAGTAGCGGTAGTGGCGATCGCAAATAAAGCCGTTTGTGCCCAGCCCAACCTAACTTCTTGCCCTTCCAAATTTGGTTGTTCTGCTACAAGGGGATTCACTAGGGGATTACCCGCATATTCCCCCACTGCAGTAATGCCAACTAGCACGCTAAAAATCGCCAACACCATCCAAAATAGCAGCCATGTCTGCTTAGCATTACCGATGAATACACCATAGGTATAGATAAAAGCGGCAGGGATAATTAGCTGAGCGATGATTTCTAGTAGATTAGTTACAGTATTGGGATTCTCATAAGGGTGGGCAGAGCCAGCACTAAAAAAACCGCCGCCATTCTCTCCCAACATTTTAATACTCTCAAAATGCGCCACAGGACCGCGTGCCAAAGCTTGAGTAGCTCCCTCCAAAGTTGTTACTAGAGAGGGACCTTGTAGCGTTTCTGGGACACCGGAAAAAAGTAATAACACTGCACCTACAATTGAGATTGGTAGTAAGACTCGTGTAATGAAGCGAGTTAAATCTAGATAAAAATTACCTATAGCCCTGCCTGTCAAGCCGCGAATAAAAGCGATTCCCACCGCAGCACCAGTAGCGGGAGCCACAAACATTAAAAAGCCCAAAGCTACTATCTGACTAAAATACGACATCGTTGTCTCACCAGAATAGTGTTGGAGATCGGCTGCAACCAAAAAGGAGATAGTTGTGTGCAATGCTGTATCCCAAGTTAGTGTCTCTAAATGTGTGGGATTTAGGGGCAACTGTCTTTGCAACATCAGTAGTAAAAAGACCAAAATCCCCATCGCCGAATTGCTGATGAGAATTGCCTGGATATATTGCCAGACTGTCATATTCTGGTCTGGCTCAATACCACCTAGCAAGTAAATTATTCTTTCTAAGGGCTGCATGAGCGGATCGAGGAGTGTCTTCTTGAACATAAAAACCCGCGCTAAATAGCCGCCAAGAATTGGAGTTAATCCGACTACAATGAGTAGTGTCAGAGCAATTTGAAAAAATCCTTGTAACATAAATTAGATTGGTAAGTGTAATTTTATTTCTTGACGTTGGTGCTAAAAGACACGGAACATAACAGATTGGGATATAATTTCAAATGCAGCCTTGGTTGTTACTCCATAAAACAGTTTTACCAGCAAAAGATCCCTGCGTACGTGCGGCTGGGTTGACTGCTACTCTGTTTGCAGTAGTTATAGTACTGGAGTACTCTACTCCACCAGATTATGTATTTGGCTACCTTTACACTGGACCAATTTTACTTGCTAACTCCCGCTTCAGCCGCTTGACCATTTTTCAAACCACCCTACTCGCCGTAATTTTAACCATGTTAAATTTGTGGGTGCCAGGGATTTATCCGTTGCGCTCCTCAACTGTAGCTAATCGGTTAATTGCAGTATCGGCGTTGGTTGTCACCGGATTTTTAAGCGATCGCAATTCCCGTTTTGAAGCAGCCTTGGCGCAGCAGGATGCCAAGTTGCAAGCCCAACAGAAGTTAGCGAGCGTTAGAGAAGATTTTACCTCGACGTTGACTCACGATCTAAAAACACCACTGCTTGGAGCGATTGAGACGCTAAAAGCTTTTAGGCAAGAAAAATTTGGTGCAGTTACACCAACTGGGCAAAAAGTTATAGCAATGATGGCACGCAGTCATCAAACAACTTTGCAACTAGTAGAAACGCTATTAGACATATACCGCAATGACATAGAAGGGTTGAATTTACACTTAGCACCAGTGGATTTGGTGGCTGTGGCAGAAGAGGCGATCGCAACACTAACAGATTTAGCCTCTACCCGACAAGTATACATTTGTTTGGGTTATGGAGAATCAGATTTCCGGCGGGCTTTGTGGGTAGACGGAGATGCGCTACAACTTACTCGCGTCTTTACCAACTTATTGACGAACGGGATTAACCATTCGCAACGGGGGGGCTGGGTGGAAGTCGTGCTGGAGAACCAGTCTGACGATCAAATCGTCAAGGTACTTGACAGTGGTTTAGGGATCACAAACGCCGAGATGCCTCACTTATTTGAGCGGTTTTACCAGGGACATAGCGATCGCCAAGCTAAGGGTTCTGGGTTAGGACTATACTTGACGCGGCAAATTATCGCCGCTCATGGCGGTACAATTTGGGCAGAGAATCGTGTACCAAGAGGCGCAGTATTCGCTTTCCGATTACCAACCTGCTCGTTTCAACCACTTCCACCTGCGTGAGATGCCACTTGCTTTGATCCGGATTTTACTTGTTGAAGATGACGAACTGTTTCGCCTGGGGCTGAAGATGCGACTACAGCAGGAGACAGGACTGGAAATTGTCGCTGAGGCTGAAGATGGTGAGACGGCAGTAGAATTGGCTTCGCGCCACCCATTAGAGCTAGTGTTATTAGATGTGGGGTTGCCAGGATTGGGAGGGATTGAGGCTTGTCGTCAAATCAAGCAGCAACATCCAGAACTACCAGTATTAATTCTAACTTCTCGCTCTCAACAGTCCTTTGTTTCTCGGTTGATAGAAGTCGGGGCGCAGGGCTACTGCTTGAAGGGCATTGCTGCCGAAACGTTAGTCTTGGCAATTCGCTCTGTCGCGGCTGGAGCTTCTTGGTGGGATCAAACTGCCACTACAGAAATTCGTGCCGCTTTAAAGAGTAATGCTGCTGAGGTAGCACAGGTTGGCACTGATACCTTGGCTATCCCCCTAACGCGGCGGGAGCAAGAAATCTTGGCACTGCTAGCAACTGGGAAAACCAATCAAGAAATTGCTGAGCTGCTTTATATTGCTCCAGGAACGGTAAGAGTACATGTCCATGCAATTCTACACAAACTAGAAGTACGCGATCGCACTCAAGCCGTAATTGTCGCCATTCAAAAACAACTGATTTCTAAAGATTTGCTAGCTCAACAATAAACTATCGACAGCCCAAACTTTCTCTGGTAGAAACACTAGTTACAGGATTGACACCAGATGCCCGTTGACAGAGCAGAGCTACTTGATAGCGATCGATCAGAGCATCAGTGAAGTCGGCACCAGTAATGATGGCATCAAAAAGTCGGGAGCGAGTCAAGGTAGCTTCTTGGAAAATAGCATTAGTCAGATTTGCTCCGTCCAACGTCACTCTATCGACTAAAGCACCTGAGAGATTTGCTCCAGCTAAATTTGCTCCCAAGAGAACTCCCTTCGTCAAAATGGCATTGGTTAAGTTTGCCCCCTCAAAGTTGGCTCCCCGCATTTCTGCGGCAACAAACACCCCACCTACCAAATCAGCATGGGAAAAATCACGATTTTCCAGTTGAGTGTTGCTGTAATTAATTGTATTTGCTTGAGCGATCGCTGGCGTTGCTGCTAGCAGTACCCACAAACAGGCAAGGCTTAACACTAAAATCAGGCCCAGTAAGTGCCGCCAAATCGTTTTAATATTTTTTTGTTTTTGTAGTAGCATCAGAGCTATAAAATTGAAAATTAGCTGATGTCTGGATAATTTGAAGTCTTAAGAAGTTAGCAATTACCATTTGAGTTTATCATTAGGAACACTGATGCGGAGACTTCCCACCATACTAATTTGTGGCAGGGTCTAACAAGACTGTTAGAGAAATATATCTTGACAATTCCACCTACCTAATTTAAGTTAGAAAGATGAGTCAGTCCTGCGATCCCTCAGCTCGTGAACTTGTGCTTGATGCGGCGGAGCAGTTGTTTGCTTCTCGTGGCTATGTAGCTGTCACCCTCAAGGATATTGCTAACCAATTGGGGATGAAACAGGCTTCACTCTACTATCACGTCCCCGGCGGCAAGGAGGATCTGTTTGTTGAAGTGATGCTACGTCATCTAGAGCGGCGGCGAAAGACTTTGGAACAAATTATCTCGATCGAGCCACAGACTCTAAAAGACTGCTTAACATGGGTCGGAAATTGGCTCTTATCTCAGCCTCCCTTGAATGCAATTCGGATGATTCAGTCAGATCTACCTGAATTGGCTCCTGAAAAAGCGATTCACCTAAAGCGAGAAATGTATCGCTGCATTTACTGCCCAGTAGAAGAGATATTTACT
>JAABUQ010009729.1_pt1 | contig 12883 bp, 10 predicted proteins | sample 5560001 | NCBI WGS metagenome assembly JAABUQ01 (sample SAMN10711888, study PRJNA513371) | rock metagenome | isolation source: Antarctica rocks | place: Antarctica: Victoria Land, Finger Mt nord | collected 2015-12-18 | reverse complement strand
CGAGGCCGCTTGCGCGATGGCGCACTTGTCGATCAGCAGCAAATTTTTAAGGCAGACACCTCTCTCTATCGCAGCGGAGGCGCACGTTTCGGGTCGCCCCTCTTGTTTGACAGCAAAGGGCATCTCTTCTTTTCCGTGGGTGACCGCGCTCATCCTGGAGACGAACAAGATCTGTCTCACCCGAATGGAAAAGTGCATCGCGTCAAGGACGACGGTAGCATCCCTAAAGACAATCCGTTTGTCAAGCGGCCTGGAGCGATGCCAAGCATTTGGACCTACGGTAATCGCAATCCGCAGGGACTTGCCTTTAGTCCCATCACGGGCGAATTGTGGGAAGCAGAGCACGGCCCTCGCGGCGGCGATGAACTGAATATCCTGCACGAGGGCCACAACTACGGATGGCCGGTGATTACCTACGGCATGAACTACGATGGAACACCCATTACGGATCACACTGCCGGGCAGGGCATGGATCAACCGATCACCTATTGGGTTCCTTCAATCGCAACCAGCCCCATTACTTTTTACACCGGGAACCGATTCCCGCAATGGAAGAATAATCTTTTTCTTGGCTCGTTGGCAACGCAGGAGCTAAGGCGTCTTGTTGTTGAAGGGCACTCAGTGACGCACCAGGAAATCCTCTTTAAAGGGATTGGCCGGGTGCGCAATGTCGTGAATGCACCGGACGGCTACCTGTATATCGTAATGAACCAGCCTGACCGGATTTATCGCCTTGTCCCAGCGGAGACCAACAGCCATTTGATCAAAGGCTCGCCTGTAATCGTCCGGGCGGCACTCAATTCGACCGAAGCATCTCACCGGTCACTGCGTCGACCATGATTACTACTCCGAACTCACTCGTGAGAGAGCGGGACGCTCAATCCGGGTTGCGTTGTCCAACTTCACGCCGTTGGCCGCTACGAGCTATATCCCGCATACGAACCGACTCTCCTAATTGCCCCAATTCCGCTGCTTACGCCACAGCCAATACAAACTGACACTGCATTCCCGCGCCCTCGCCGCAGATTAGATCGAAGCTCATAGCGCCCGTTCCCGACACAAGCCAGCCTGAAGCACACACAGTGTCTCAAGAATTACGGATACGCCGAGAATTGGACAGTCGGCGCGTCAGCGCGCTCAATCAAGCGATGTGGACGATGTCCACTGCAATGCATAAAAGCAGCCGTGAGGATTGTTACGGCTCGATTCTCCATGGGGAGACAGTCTTCCAAGCCTTCAATTGATTCGCAGCCCAAGCTGTGGTCCGGTCCTTATGACAGGTTGTGCATGGATTAGGAGTCTTATGCTGATCCGTCATAGCGGGGCTGATGAATCGAAAGGTGTGGCTTCGGACATTTTGGTCCGCCAGTGTCTGCTCAATCTTCGGCATGTGACACTCTACGCACTCCCCACCTGGGCTGCCGGACTTGTGGTGCGTGTGCTCTTCGATCGTGCTCGTGTGCGGTCCGTTCGGAGAGCTTGGGCCATGGCATTCGAGGCACATTACGTTTGCCGGTTTAATCAACAAAGCCTGGTTCTCAGTCCCATGGACGTCGTGGCAGCTGGAGCACTTCACGCCCCGCGTATACATGACACTCTGGACGAAATCATTGCCCTGCATCCGGTTCTTGTGCGCGGTGCCGTCCGGAAAATGTGTGAACGTCATTTCACCAAGTTTGTGCTCTTCAAGCTTCCAGAAGTCCTGCAGCTTTCCGCCCATCTGGAATCCCACAGGCCAGTCGTAATACTTACCGCCGATTGGGTTCTTCAGTGGTTGCCCTTGCGAATGGCACTGGATGCAGGTGTCGTTGGCTTGAACAAAATCAAGGCGGGCAGGATTCACGATGTTGGTACGCGAGGGGTGCGAAACATGGTCCCTTCCTGGCCCGTGACATCGTTCACAGCCCACATTCCATTCGGCAACAGATTTTGTTTTGATGGCATAGTTCACCGAATGGCAGCCGTCGCAAAGTGGGCCTGTCGGGCGCTTAAAATTGTCAGGCGGGTATAGCGGTGCCCACCAGTCCGTCCCATTCTTCACGAAGTAGGGGCGCCAGATCTGGTGCGCGATGTCCCATTGCGCCGGCAAGACAAAGTAGTCGTCGCCGACCTTCTTAAAATAGCGTTGCTTCCACCTGCTTCCGTAGACAAAAGCAATATCATTTTTTGTGAACGTAACCAGAGGATCGGGTTTCGAAAGATCTGGAAGAATGGCGCCGGGGTCCACCTTCGGATCGCGGACCACATTCGCCATTCGGGTCCCTTTCCAGCGCGCGTAGATTTGAGTGTGGCAGCTCTGGCAAGCGAGGGAACCGACATAGGCCGCTTGTCCCGGCACGGTCTGAGCGGGCAACCTGAACCCAATGCTGGGTAATAGCGCGAGCGAAACGGCAACCGCAGAGAAACGACCCCCTGGCATTGGACGGAGACTCCTTGGTGCCGAGTTTACAAGAACTCCGGTGAACACGCCGCTGCAGTCTCGGCCAAAAGACCGGCCTTTTTCATATGCGACCATCAAGTGCGATATATGAACTTTGAGCCGTGGATTTCGGCAGCTTGGCCGAGAATTGTTTATCTACGATCACCTGGTCGTATATTCGCAATTTGTATGTACACCAGCTGGAAACACTTCACAGTTCTTGCTGTTCTGACCGTTAGCTGTCGTCAGCTGCGGGCGGCCGAAGGACCATATTTCGTCACGTATACACACCAGATGGAAGAACAGGGCAATCTGGATCTCGAGACTCGTAGCGTGCTGGGCAAGCCAGGCGGAGGGAATCGCTTCTTCGGGGCCGCGACGGAACTTGAGTATGGAGTGCTTGGATGGTGGACGACAGAGGTCTATCTAGACGGCCAGACAACCGTTAAAAACAGTACGTTATTCACGGGGTTTCGCTGGGAGAATCGCTTTCGGCTCACAGCGCGGGAGCATTGGATCAACCCTGTCCTCTACCTCGAATTTGAGAACATCAATGGCGCCGATAAGGCCTTGCTCGAGGTAGTGGGCCACGACGGCGAAGCAGACTTGCTCGATAGCAACAGCTCGGCTCGTCAAGAGAAGAAGCGCGAGCTGGAAGGCAAGCTGCTACTCGGCAGCAACTGGCGAGGATGGAACTTCTCCGAGAACTTCATTGCCGAGAAGAACGTAGCCCATGCGCCCTGGGAATTCGGCTACGCTTTCGGCTTCTATCGTGCCCTGAGTTCGGTAGCTCGCCCTGACAATTGCAACTTCTGTCGCGAAAACTTCCGTGTCGGCGCAGAGGCTTATGGCGGCCTGGGCGACACACAAGCACTCACCTTGCGCGATACATCCCACTACATTGGGCCGACCGTGGAATGGACACTGGCGAGCGGAACCACTTTCAAGGTCTCGCCTTCGTTCGGTGTCTCTGACACGAGCCTTCCTTTTCTACTGCGCTTTGGAATTTCGTACGAAATCTCTCAATTTGCTCGGAGATTCCACCGCCAATGAGTCGAGTAACTGTACGTCTCTTAGTCACCTTTGGCGTGTTTCTGGGGTCGGTGGCTCGTTCGGAATCTCTCCTCCAGACGGCCAGCAGAGTGTCGCAACACCGACTTAATCCTTACCGTGACGAGAAAAGCGCTCGTCAGGCAGGAGAAAAACTGTTTCGGCGGGAGTGCTCCGCATGTCACGGGGAAGCGGGTCGAGGCAACGGCCGAAGGCATACTCCGCCTTTGGCAACGCCACTGGTTCGAGAGGCAGATCCAGGCGCGCTTTTTTGGATTTTGCGAAATGGATCAGGCCGTCACAAAATGCCGTCATTCTCCCACTTACCAGAAGAACAACGGTGGCAGATCATTACTTACCTGCAAAGCCTTCCTTAGCCAGGGTGCTCATGCCGCTGGCCAGTTTGCGTCGCGGAACAGATAGGCCTGGTATTCGCGAAGCTAGTCTGGGTCGAGTTGATGTAGTGGGCGCTTGAAGTGGCGCGTCAAATCCTCTATCGTTCGGACATACGCGCATGGTGAATCACTCATGCGCAATCAAGCTATCAATTAATTACCGAAGCTCGACCAATCCCCATCTTTGAGCCGAAGAGCGTTACGAAGCCAGATGTCAGTGGCGATCTCAAGACATTCCAGAGATTCACCCTTATCCAGAAGGTTAACGCGCGCGTCATGCTGCCGCGCAGTTGTAAGAGATGGCCGAGTCAATCCAAAGCCAAGCGTCTTAAGCGCTTTGAAGAAACAATCCGGGTAAACCGTCCGAAGCATTAAGGCCGCTTGCCGTCTGCACTGGTTCCGGCCAGTGATTTGCATGCCTTAAATCAGCTAAATGAAGGCATGGGAAGAAGTGATGTTCGTGCCGGATGCGTGGATGGCCGCGCTCAATTGCCGCCTGTATTCTGCTGATCCAGCTTTTGTAATTCGCACTGTCGGGATTGACAGTTTTGCAGCAAGTGAAACGAAAAGAGTTCATTCATCACCAGGGGAAAGAGCCGTCGATGCAACGATACACTCCGCTGCTCCGCAGTCTGCTTACTGTAGTGATTCTGTTTTGGGCTTCAGCCGCGTTTGCCGCAGAGCCGTACTTTCCGAATCTCCCAGTGACTCTGCAGGATGGACGCCAAGTGCGCTTCTACCGCGACCTTCTTGCCGGCAAGACAGTTGTCGTCCATTCCTTCTTCGCTACATGCCACGGCGCGTGTCCCGTGATGCTGGGCAAGATGCGTGCTCTGCAAAACGCCCTGCGAGATCAGCTGGGTAAAGATGTTTTTCTGATCAGCATCAGCGTGGACCCACGGACGGATACACCAGGCAAGCTCGACGAACTAGCTAAGTCGCTAGACGCCAAGCCAGGCTGGGTGTTTGTTTCAGGTAACGAGCGGAATGTCAATTGGATTCTGTACCGGCTCGGGCAGTATCTCCCTGCTAAGGAAGATCACAGCACCATGCTCCTGATAGGTAATGAGCCTGCGGGAAACTGGGCAAAAGTTCACGCCTCAGAACCGTTGGAAGAAATCTTAAACGTTCTCGATCGCGTGTCGCACTCTGACCGGAGAGATCCACGGCTGAACGGTGACAGGAGAGTTCAATGAAATTTCAAAATGCCGCTGCTGTGTTTACGTTGCTGCTGGGAGGTCTAGTTAGAGAACCTCTCGACGCCGCCACGCCGGTATGCAAAAGCGTGGTCCGGGCGGACGTTGCCGCCATCGAGCACGCCTATCAATACAACCGCTTTGGCTCATTCAATCCGGCTGGAATGATCTTTGCGCTTAAGCAAGATCTCGTTCCGCTATCAGTTAAAGAAGCCGATGAAGATGCCTATTTCGCCAGCTTGACAGTGGAGCAACTTTGGCAACGGAAGCTGGAGCCCGGAAAGGCCCGGCTGCGCCGTGCGAAACGGGCGCGTCCTCTCGTTCTGCGCGTGAATGAGGAGGGCTGCGTGGAAGTGCATTTCACAAACCTCCTGTCTCCTCTGCCTCCCGTATGGACAAATCTGACCGTTCCGGAACACGTCTTGAGTCCAACCGACTCGACAGCGCGCGTGCCGTTCGTGATGGCGGATTCCGAGTACCCGGCCACGCGAGAAGTCTCCCTGCACGTCAATGGGTTGGACTACATGGGTTCCCTTGGGTCTGATGGAGCATTTGTTGGCAATAACCCGAACTCGAGTGTCAAACCCGGCGATTCACACACTTATAAGTGGTACGCGCGCAAAGAGGGTGGCTTTTTGCTTTATTCGGCTGCCGCGACAACCGGCGGCGAAGGCGATGGTGGCCAAATTGAACTGGGCTTGTTTGGCGCAGTGAACGTTGAGCCGAAGGGCTCAAAATGGTATCGCTCGCAAGTGACTCACGATGTGCTTGCGGCCGCTTCTCCGAAACGCGGCAGCGAATCCGACTACATCAAGATCGATTACTCCAAAATCGCGATCCTCGATGGCCAGAACCGCATTCTGCACTCCGACCTGAACGCCGTTATCGCGCAAGATCTAAAAAGTCCGAAAGAGCAGTACTGCGGGGACGAGGGTCCAGGCCAAACTTGCGGTCTTTCTTTCCGTGAGTTCACTGTCATTTTCCACGACGAGATTAATGCCGTGCAGAGTTTTGCCGAGCTTGCGGACGAGACGAATCCGATGGCGAGCGTGAAGGACGGAATGGGAATTAACTATGGCGTTTCCTCGATGGGAGCGCCCGTCATGTCGAACTTGAAGAAGATCGGGCCCGCCGCTAAGTGCGCGGAGTGCAAGTTCGAGGAGTTTTTCCTCTCTTCCTGGGCCAACGGCGACCCCGCGCTGCTCCCGCAATTCGAGGACGATCCCTCCAATGTTCACCACGCCTATCTGGGTGATCCGGTGCGTTTCCGCAACATGCATGCCGGTCCTAAGGAAACGCATGTGTTCCATTTGCACGCGCACCAGTGGCTGTACGATCATCGCGATCCGCGCGCGACATATCTCGATTCGCAAACCATCTCGCCGGGGGCGTCGTACACCAACGGGATTCAATATGGCGGCGCGGGTAATCGCAATTTCACCGTCGGCGATTCGATCTTTCACTGTCATCTGTATCCGCATTTCGCGCAAGGGATGTGGGAACTCTGGCGCGCGCACGACGTTTTCGAGGATGGCGCAAAAGGCGTTTGGAATCCTGAGACAAACCCCCATGGGCGCTGGCTGCCGGACGGCGAAATCGCGGAGGGGACGCCGACTCCCGCCGTTGTTCCGATTCCAGGCAGGGCGCTTGCACCACTGCCGGGCAAAGAGTTCGGCGGCTATCCGTTTTTCATTCCAGGGCGTGCCGGACACCGCGCGCCGCAGCCTCCACTGGATATGGATGTAGACGGCAAAGGCGAAGAGTTGAACGGTGGATTATCCCGGCATTTGGTACTCGAAGGTGAAGCTAAATACGGCGACGATCCGGAATTTAGAAAAGATCTGTTGAAGGCCAAATTTGAAGACGGGCCGCATGGGCCGGATGCCGTGACGCTGGGGTCAAAGGTTGCAGAGGTAAATGCCGAGCGCGTGGCGCAGAGCAATTCAAACCCGGGGCACACGCTTTTCGCCAAACGACTGGTCAAAGCAACGATTCACCGCCTGCCCTGGGAGGGCACTCCCGGCGAACGAACAGCTATGAGGTACCATCAGGGGCTTCTCGCCGGCCTTGATTTTCACGGTAATTTCGGGAAGACGGCAGATCCACTAACCACGCCGCTGGACCACCAATCTCCAATCGCCGGAGAGTGATGGAAAGGAATGGGCTATTGGTCGCCTACCGAAGGCGGCGGCAAGCCCATGCAGTTAGGAGTGAACGGACGCTTGGGAGGCTGGATGCGCAGGACGGGAAGCCCTGAGCCGAAGAGCCTCGGAATGCCCGGCGCTCCTTTTGCGGACCCTTGTCCAACCGAAGCTGGCAACAATCTCCGTAAGTACCGGGCGGCTTATCTCCAGCTCGACATGACCGTTAATAAGTGGGGCTGGCACGACCCGCAAGCGCGGATGGCCGTGCTTGAAGAGGATGTCAAGGATACGATCGAACGGCGCCGCCCGACCGAGCCGCTGTTTTTCCGCGCCAATTCGGGCGATTGCATTCAATTCGCCGCCACCAACCTCGTACCGAGCGCCCTGAATCTGGATGACTTTCAGATTTTCTCGCCCACCGATATTTTGGGACAACATATTCACCTGGTGAAGTTCGATGTCACCTCTTCGGACGGATCTGAAACTGAAGGGCGTTGGGTATGACTGGGTATACTCACCGGAACTCGAAAGGCTGTTTGTCAGCATGCCGGACGCCTCGGCTATCGCGGCCATCGATGCGGTCACGCTCAAGTTGCTAGGCAACATCGAAATGCCCGCTGGTTCAAAGCCGAGCCGGGTGACTCTCTCGCCTCATGGCGATTTCCTGTGGACGTCGCTCGAAGCGTCAGGGCAAATCGCGGTGATTGACGGGACCCGGCTCGCAGTGAAGGGCTACATCCCAGTAGGAAAAGGTATTCATCAAATAGCGTTCTCGCCGCTCCACCGGCGCGCATACGTCACGAACAGCGCTAGCGACAGCGTGACCGCCGTTGATGAAGAATCACTGAAGAAGGTTGCGGAGATTCCCGTCGAACGAACGCCAGTGGCCGCCGCCTGGATGCCGGTGGCGCGCTTGATTTACGTGGGCAGCATCAATTCCAGTTGGATGACGGTCATCGATCCGGATACGAACACTGTGGCGAACCGGATCGCTGTGGAACCTGGCATTACTTGGGTGCAAGCCGATCCGGAAGGACGCTTTGCACTCGCAATCAGCCAAACCCGCAGCAAAGTTTTCATGATCGATTCGTCTGTAGGGCAGGTCGTGGGACAGGCCGCCGTGGAGGGCGAACCCGATCAGGCCGCCTTTACAGGCCGCTACGCGTACGTCCGCGGGTTGGAGAGCAACACTTTCGCGGTGCTCAATCTGGCGGAGCTACGCAAGGGGCAAGCCACTCCCGTATATATCCAAACGGGTGAGGCCAAGCCGAGCCGGGAGCCGGACCTGATCGCGGCAGCGCCGATGGCAGTGGCCACGCCCGAAGGCAATTCTGTGCTGGTAGCCAACGGACCCGAAGCGGTGCTCTATTTTCTCGAAGAAGGCATGATGGCCCCCAAGGGAACGCTGCAGAATTACCGGAGGAAACCGCGTGGGGTCATGGTGATTGACCGCGGCCTGCGCCCTGTTGGGAAAGGTGTCTACCAGGCAACCGTGCGAGTGCCATCCAGCGGGCGCTTCGACGTCCCGGTCGTGCTCGATGAGCCTAAGGTTCACGTCTGCTTCGAAGCCTCTTTGACAGGAACTCCGGCGCCGGATCGTCAAGCGGTGATCCAATTCCGCGCTGTGATGCAAGGTCAGTCCAACGCCGTCGTTGCCGGCGAGCCGCGGGAGTTTCTGTTTCAGATACGGAGCGCGGACAGCGCTCAGGCGGTTCTTCGCCTTCGTGGCCTGCAGTTGTTGGCATTCGAACCGCCCGGACTGTGGCAGCGCCGCGAGTGGCTTACCGAGTACGCCGATGGCGTATATGCAGCGACGCACACCTTTCCACATGCCGGTAAGTTCGTGTTGCAAGTAGTCGCGTTACGGAGTGATTTCAGATTGGCAGCGATCCCGGTGCCGGTCGAGGTGAAGGAGAACAAATGAGAGTCGGCTACATCTTCGCAATCGCGCTTACCGTATCGCGGCTGCTAAGCGCCGCTGAATCTGAGCAGGCCGGCCGCTGGCAGCCACTCGGCTACCAAATCCCCGATGTCCCGGTAGTGGATCAAGACGGGCATGCGCTGCGCTTCTACACCGATCTGGTCAAAAACCAAACCGTTGCGATTCAATTCATCTTCACAAGCTGCACGACCATCTGTACACCGCTAGGCGCGACCTTTCACCGTTTACAGGACTCGGTTTCCGGATTAGGCCGCGTGCGGCTGATCTCCATTTCCGTTGATCCCGAACGCGACAGACCCGAGGATTTGCGGAAGTTCTCCGATCGGTTTGGCCCGAAGGGCCATTGGACCCTTTTTACCGGAGAGCCCGTGGAAATAGAACGCCTGCTGAAGGCTCTACGTGCATTCACGCAAGATAAGAGTACGCACTCGGCGATGCTTCTGATCGGCAACGACCAGACAAACCGCTGGACTCGCGCTTACGGGCTGGCGCCTGCGAGCTCGCTTGAGGAGTTACTGCGCGAGGGAGCGCAAGGAAACAAGTGATATGCGGCGCTTGGCCATAGCCCTGCTCATACCGGTCTGCGCTCTGAGTGTCGAGCGCGGCCGAAGGCTATACAACGAAGGCCACGTGGAAGGCCGTGAACTTATGGCCATGCTTCGTGGCAGCGCGACTGAGATTCCAGCGCGACTGATGACTTGCGCAAGCTGCCACGGTTCTCGTGGCGAGGGAACGACGGAGGCTGGCGTCCACGTTCCGCCCCTCAAAAGCTCGTTCTCTGAAACCGAACTTCACCGTGCGGTGGTCGAGGGCACCGGAAAGGATGGCCGAAAGCTTCATCCTTCCATGCCGTCGTTCCGGCTGACGGACAAAGAAATATCCGATCTCGGCGCGTACTTGCATTCCTTGGCGGATGGCAGTTTCGGAACTCCAGGCGTGGAGGCGCGCACGGTTCGCATCGGGATGGCGCTTGGCTCCCGCCCTGAGTTGGGCAAGGCGATACAGCAAGCCGTTGAAGCCGAATTGAACCGATGAACAAGGCAGGCGGTATTTACGGGCGGCGACTGGAGTTCACGGCCGCGCCTTCGAATCAAGATCTGGCGAACAGTGTCTTTGCGATTGTAGCCACCTTGGACCAGACGCCCGCGCCGTCTCGCGTGCCTTCTCTGGGACCCATTTCAAATGCTGCGGCGAATTCGAGCACTTATACCGTGGTGGCGAGCATTGCGGACCAGATTGCGGTCCTGGGTGAGTATCTGCGCACCCGGCACTTGCGGCGGGTCTACTGGGTTCGCTCGGAATTTCTGTTCGACGACGACGTCGCGAGCGCGTGGGCAGAACTGACGAAGCGCGGCATCGTTGAGCATGCTGAAACGAAAACGGGTGCGGATGCGCTTTTGTTTACAGGTTCGGTAACGGATCTTGAACGGCTATTGCGAGAAGGCCCGAACGACCTTCCCGTGGCGACTTTGAACGTCATCGCCGGACAGAGGGCCTTCGATTGGCCGGCGAACGAAAGCCGGCGGCTCTTACTTGTTTATCCGGCGTTATTGCCTGAGGACATTGATTTCAGCGCGGTCTCGAGAATCGGTGCTCCGGCGCGTTACGTCGTGCCGCTGACAGTGGCTCTCGCCGCGGCCAGAGTCGCGATTGAGGCGTTGAAACGGACCGGGCGCGATCTCACTCGCGAGGGCTTCGGACAGGCTCTCGAGTCACTTCATGAATTTCGCACAGAATTGGTGCCTCCCGTGACTTTTGGACCGCAGCATTATGCGGGAGTGCGGGGGGGCGTATATCGTGACCGTTGATAAGCAGCGATACAAACCCTTAACGGATTGGCTGAACCTAAAGGATTAAAGAAATGAAACGCACATTGATTTTCTCGACGGCAGTGGTCGCACTCTCTTTGCAGGCGCAGCAAACTGTGCCTTTCAATTTGATTGGACCAATCCAGGCGTTTGCGCTTGAGCCGGGCTGCGCCGATCCGCTCTGCGGCGCCGCAATGAAGGTGAACGGCGTCACCGTCACGATTCCTAAGAACACCATAATGTTCTTCCCGGCACGCTTGCTGACGCCTAATGATGCGTTCAAGTTTAAAGCCTACGATCATCCTCACGCGGCGCCGGGCGACCCCGTTTTCCCGAACTCCGGACTGGCTATCGAGGATCCGCCGGACGTCAGGCCGCTTGCCTCTTTCGAAGCCTCTATTACGGGGAACATTACCTCGGTGGCCGGCGTCCCAGCTTACGTTGCGGGTCTGATCCACATCTCGCAGCAGTCGTTGAACACCGCTGATGGATACATCCTTCATATCGATTACACCAAGGGTGAGCTGATCGTCGGGCCGGAGGCTAGCACGAATCCGGACGATCCGGCCGCGGTTCACGTCCGTATCAATGATCCGGTCCTGCAAGCACCAGATCCCAGGAACGGTTTTGGACGCTTCGGTAAGGGCGGCTCATTTGACGAGCGTTTCACCGCGGATCAGGAGAACGCTACCATTCGGTCCGCCACAGGCTTTCCCATGTGCATCGCCCGCACGGATCCAGCGGCGACGGACGATCCGGATTGTCCGAAAAAGAATCGGCCCGCGGCGGGACCTGGTTTTCTGCAGCGCTTCACAATGGGAGCGATCGACGCGATGCAAGGTATCGCTCCCCAGCCGGGAGTTTCACCTGCCCCAGCACATACTGAGTGCGACCCCCGTAAACAGGCTCCGTTTGTGACGGGAGATCGGATCACCTTTTCCGGCACCCTCGCGTTGGATAAGTCGGTGACCCCTCCAGTTACCTACGTCTCGGCCCACACGATTACGGCATGGCTTGGAATTTATACGGAGCCACTCAAGAATCCGGCCTATTTGTCGTTGGAAGTGTCTCTGATTGGCACGTGGGGAATCCCATTTGCCGTTCCGCAGGAAACTGGTCCCGGTAGAGCGATTCCGGGCGGAAACTTCACGACTCGCTTGCGGATAGAGGCGCTGACGACCGATCCATCGCGCGCGGTTGAAATTTCGGCCCTCGACTATACCTCCAGCGGAGGCACACTGGTAGTCGAGCGCTCCATGGCCCTTGCGGCCGGGTCGAAGACACGTCCAAAGAACGGGCCCGTCGGAAGATTGACGATGCCCCCGAGTTCAAAACCGCCGTTCGGACGGCTTCGCCTGAACGTGGATCGCGCGAATTACCTTCCGGCTCCACGAGAGATCCTGATCCGATACGCCCTCCAGCCAGCAGAAACGCAAGCGCAGGTAGCGAATCAAAATCCGGCCATCGCTAATGGACTGTGGTTCGGCCAATACAGCGCGCCAGTTAATGAATTTCTATTCCCGGAAAACCTGGTTTACGGTGACCGCCCGGTACCGGCGAATTTTGAAAACTTTTGCTTCCTGTGGACTGGTAGCGGGCCTCTTACGACGCTAGGGCGGATGGCCGGACCAGTTGTGGGCAAGCTTTCGCCTTGGCCCGATTCTGGCCACAACAGTCCGCAAGCGACGTGTCCCTGAAATCAATAATCATCTTGCATACCGGTGGAGAGCCGCTGCCTTAGCGGTAGCGGCTCTCCACCGGCCCAACTCAACTACTTCTTATTCGCTGAACCCGGTTCGGACATCGCGGCGTGTGCTTTGGCCACTAGTCTCCCGTTTCTAAAATTCCTTTATATTTGCTGACCTTCCTGATAATCTGGCTGGCACTGGCGACCCACTGAAACGGACGAGGGCTGTTGTTGTGGTCGCG
>JAABUQ010009727.1_pt1 | contig 12888 bp, 23 predicted proteins | sample 5560001 | NCBI WGS metagenome assembly JAABUQ01 (sample SAMN10711888, study PRJNA513371) | rock metagenome | isolation source: Antarctica rocks | place: Antarctica: Victoria Land, Finger Mt nord | collected 2015-12-18 | reverse complement strand
AGGACGTGGAGGGCCAGGCGGAGCAGGTTATGCTCAACCTGGGCGCAGTTCTGGAGGCCGCGGGCTCCTCCTTGAGCAAGGCGCGTGCACGCGCGCAGCCCCGCTCGCTGTCCGAACGCGATCTCGCCAGAGCCGCGTCGCCGAAGGCGGGCGTTCACGCAGGTCGCCAAGACGACCGTGCTCCTGGCGAGCATGGACGACTTCGCCAAGGTCAACGCTGTATATAGTGCGCTGCGCTGTCTTCCAGTTGTGCTTGCGAGGATACATCCTACAACTCTGTTGCATTTGCACCATTTTCTTGCGCAAGTTTCTATCCTCATGTGCATATAACAGGTTCCGTGGGGATGAGGTCAGTCTGCTGTAGCAAAACGCCTTCAGGCAGCAGCGGCGGTTGCCCCTGCTGTGAGTCCACTGCGAGAAATCAGTATCCGTTGACGTGATGAATGTGCTGTACCCTGCGCAGGCCGCTACTTTCCAGAGGCCCCGCCGGCGCGCGCGTGCTACGCAGTGAAGACGCTGCCAGCCAATGCTTTGGTAGAGATAGAGGCGATTGCTGAAGCTGCATGAGCACGCCATGTATATGAACATCTGCAGTCCATGAAGCGGTGGCGGTTCCTTACTTCACAATGTCACACCTAGCAATCCGGGGTTCAAGCGAGTTTGACCATTCCTGAAAAACATGCGTTGCAACCTGCACAGCTCGAGATGAGTACCACAGACGCTAAGGCTCGCTCACGCAGTTACTCTCAGTTGCTCACGCCGCACACATGTGCAAATGCTCTGTACAAAGTACTTGGCCGTGAATGGCAAAGCCACTCCTAAGGGCAACCAGCTAGGACAGTCCGCAGTCCGCACTCCACATACGCTTCCAGGTCGAGACAGCTCATGCCCACAGGCGAGCGGGCGGTGACAGTCGGCGACAAACCGGTCCCGCCGGAATCGGCGAGCTCATGGGCTCGAGCCCACGGCCCCTGTTCCCTCTGGCACGGGCAGCCTGGTGGCAGCCTGGCGCCGGGCGCCCCCCCGCTCACAGGCAGGCGGAGCAGAGCCACTCGGTGGCGGCCGCGAGGTCGTCGCCGGTCTCCGCGAGCGCCTCGCGCGCTTTGGACGCGGGGAAGCCCATGGCCTGCATGCCGTGCCGCTCTGTTTTACATCGTGTCGTACTCACACCTGGGCTTAAGCGCGAGCGAACATGCGTCAAAGCACCCTCCAGCTGTTGCCAGGCGCCTGGCGCCCCATGTAAGCTTTCGCTGAGGCGCTTGACGTGAGGACAACCCGATGTGAATACAACCTCCCAGCTCGCATACCAACGGCTCGCATACAACGCTTCACAGTCTGTGATTTGCTTATCGCCAAGTCACAACGGGTGCCGTCTCACCTCCAGCTGTGCTATGTCCGCCGCCCGAGCCGCCGCCTCTGCCGCGCAAGCAACAGGAGCCCGAGGGCTCGCAGCCGGTGCCGCGGCCGCAGGCGCCGCGCCGGGAGGCGCCGCGGCGGCGCGCTTGCTGCGGCTGCGCTTCGGCGGCGCCCTGGACAGCCCCGCGCATAGATGTGGGCCCCTGACCATGTCTTTGGCGGCATCCGCCTCTTCCACATGCTCCGTGTTCGCAGCCGCCCAGGCCTATGTGGGCCTTGGCAAGCTGTATTGTGCGCACTCACACGCATCAGCAGGGCTGCAGCAAGGGGCGCGCACTCATCGTCGGACGGGCTGCTGTTCTGCTTTGCCGCCGCCCTGGCCTTGGCAGCCGCCCTGGGCGGGCCGGGCTTGGCCTTGGGCGCGGCGCGCGCCCTCTTCGCCGCCCTGTCCGGCTCCTGGACGGCGTCCCACAGCTTGGCCGAATGTGACGCGCCCCCCTCTCACAAGTCTGTCACGGACTGGACCGATGTAGCCACGGGGCGGACAGGCTGGGTGCGACATGCTAGCAGCTCTTGACATCTGTGAGCAGGACAGCAGCACAGAAGGCTCCGGGGTGGCGTGCGGGGTGGCCACACCGATCCCCGCTCTGCAGCGCCGTTGGCTGCACCCCGATCCCCGTCAGGTGCGGCTGCCTGCCGCACCGACAGCACACGTAAGCGCGGACTCTCTGTGCCGCAGGCGTCTGCCTAGCATGCGTGCTCTCCGCAACACCGCGGTGAGCGCACCTTAAAGGGAGCTAATGCAAGAAATGCAACACTCGGGTGGCTGCACAACATAGTGTGGAGGACCTACTCAGGTTATTGCATGCTTTACGAGTGGGCGATGTGGAGCTATGGGTTTTGCAACGCAGGCCGGACCGCAGACGCGCATACATCAGGGCCATGCCGACGGCAGCGGTGTGGAGGACCTACTCAGGTTATTGCATGCTTTACGAGTGGGCGATGTGGAGCTATGGGTTTTGCAACGCAGGCCGGACCGCAGACGCGCATATCAGGGCCATGCCGACGGCAGCGGTGCACGGGCAGGCGAGCGGCAGACACGAGCGGCGGGGCGCACGCACCGCACGCCCGCGCACGCCCTGCTCGGCGGCCAGCGCGGCCGCCAGCGCGCGCAGCTTGGCGCGCAGGCGCCGCAGCAGCGCAAGCTTGGCCTCGCGCGGCAGCTCGTCCAGCGCCGCCTCTGCGCAGCGGGCGCGCGCAGGGCGATGAGGCTTGGACGCAAGGTTGAGCAGATCATGGGGGGTTTTCTCGTACTGTGCTGCTCACAGGGCATGGTATAAGTATGTCAGCACATCTAGCAAACGGCCCTTGCAGGCGGGCTGCGTCAGCGCACCGCCGCTGCTTAGGTGCATTGGCCAGCGCGGTCCTGATCCAGACAGACTCTGCCGATATGCGCCATGCCAGCAGTACGGAGCACGCGCTCATGCGGCAGCGCGCAATGTGCGCCGCCATGCTGCCGCTAGCTGGGCGTGCGGCGCACGCGCGCTCAAACTGTTCCTTTGCCGCGGCCCTCCGCAGGCCGGGCGCTCACCGAGCAGGTCGGCGAGCGGCGGGCGCGCGGCCTCGCCGGCGCCGCCTCGCTCGGGCGGCGCGGCGGCCGCGGCGGCCGCCGCGGCCTCCTTCAGCCGCGCCAGGGCAGCATCCACCTCCGCCAACGCCTTGGCGTCCAGCCCGTACGCCGCGCGCGCCTCGCGCCGCTCCTCCTCCCGCTTACCCTTGTCCTGGTTTGCTGCGAGTCCAAAAATAAAGTTATCATATCAGACCGCATGCCCAAAGAATGGGGTTTCGTGAACCCGTGCACATGACTGAGACCTGCCACAGGAGACACTCAGGAGCTAGCAGGCTCCGCCGTCATAACCACCCCGGACGGGGATCAGCGGGGGTGTGGGGGGGGGCCGCGCACAGCCTGTCCGGATGATGAGGCCCGACTTGCGCTGCACGTCCACCTTCCGCAGGTTGTCGGCGCGGATGCGGTCAATGTCGACCTTCAGGCCGGTGACCGCTGAGCGCGACACATAATCACTTCACATCCAGCCCGAGCGCCAAGTGCCGGACAGGCGAGTTACGTCCTTCGACAGCATCCTGCCCAGCCGAGCATACTCCATTGCTGCAACCACCGGCTCTGACTTTTTTTGACTAATATGGGTAATACGTGAAGCGTATTCATTCACTCAGTGGTGCTAATGCATGTATACTGGGTCTCAGCGTATGCACCCGACCATGCGCATCTGCTTGCCCACAGCAGGCAGGGCGGTCAAGTTGAGCATAGCCGGCAGATAATCAAGGGATCAAGAGCCAGCGCAAACTTCCGGCCAGGGCCAAGCGGAGTGCGGCTGGGGACGCGCACCTGCAAGCGAGCGGCACAGCTATAGCACACAGCGGGGCCGGGGCTGGGCGCAGCCAGGCACGCACCCGCAAGCGACTGCTGCCCCAGCAGGCGCTGCGTCTGGCCGCTGAGCTGCTGGTCGTTCTTGCCCGGCAGGAGGCGCGTCTCCTCGATCAGGCGGTACTTCCCCACGCCGAACTTCATAAGCAGCAGCTTCAGGATGTTGGCCTCCTCCTTGGTCCAGCCCGGCGACGGCGTATAGTTCCACCTGCACCAAACGACACGTCAGGCTGCAGGCCATGGTTTGGTGGCTGCGAGGGCGTGCTGCGCAAGTAGGAACACGCACAGCGAGGCGGCGTCGCCCAGCCTAGGACCCCGCTTGTCCTCCGCGTTGGCAGCCATTGCCGCTGCGCCGCAGAGTGCAGCAGAGGCGCCAGCCAGCCACACAGAGAGCGCGCGGCTGACGAGCGTGCTCGCGCAATTTGCCAGGTGCGCTTGAATCCGAGGCTAGATAGAGCTCAAGATCGTGCTGTGGCTGCGCTGATTGTGCTCCGGGTGCTCTTACTTGTGGACACCAGCATCATCTGCTGTTTTAAAGCTGGGGGGGTTTTGGCAGGTTATAGCCTGGCGGCGGATAACTGTTATCCGGCAACTGGTCGCCGGCGGCCAGTGGGCTACTGATCTGAGGCTACCTGCTCCAGAGTGGGCAGAGTGAGGAGCGTATGCTGCGTTAGGACAGCGGCAGAGACGATGCAATACCATGGATCACATGAATGTTCATGACCGCCTCGCATCCCCGCCTGGTAGATTCCAGGCGCGCCTCCCAAGCAGCAAATTCGTTGGTGCTATAGCAAATGCAGCAGGTGCGCCAGGGTGGTGTACGCTTGCGCAGGCTGTGGCTGACTTTGTGCGAGCCAACAGAAACTGCCTGGCCGGTGCCTGGCCGCAGCTGCAGGTGTTGCTGACAGCGTTCTATCTTGGCACCGCAAGCACAGCTACATACAGCCCCGGAGAGCACCAGGACATCGGGTGCCTGGTGGAGCTGGTTGAGGCGCTGCCTTACACGCCGCATGCTGCGCTCCTCGTGCTCCAGGTGGCTACTGATGCACGGCATGTTAATTCTCACAGCAAGCTGCTGTCTAAGCCGAAGCTCCAGACAAGGTCCAGACAGAAGCTGCAGAGTGTGCAACTTTTGAGACTGCGCTGTTACGTATATTGCACCCGATTGGTAAACTCTGACAACGCAGCTAGTTGCTCACGAAACTGATTTCACATTGTGTGCAAACGGTGTAACAGCGCTCGTACATGCAGTTCCAGCAGCAATTCCGCAGGTTGCAGGCACTGCGCAAGACGGGCAAGCCGCGCGCGTGCCCTCCAGCGTGTGGCTCTCGTGCACACTTGGGCTCGACCGCCGGCCAGCCCAGTTGTGCTGCTCGCGGCTGCATTCTATGATCACTGTATCTGCACCTCTCCTCTGCAGGCGCTCAAGGTGCTGGCGCGCGAGCCCGCCGCGCGCCAGGCGTTCAGCGAGCGGGGCGTGCGCGCGCTCGTCCTGCTGCTGGCGGCCGGGCCGGAGGCGCCCGCGGCTGCCGAGGCCGCCAATGCGCTGCTCAACCTGTGCTACGAGCGGCAGCATGTCAACGCGGTCAGTGTTACCTTGCATGCTTTCTGACGTCGCTTGCTGCAGGGTCTGTGGCTGCTTACACCCCTCTCTCCAAACACTGCTCATCGCGTCGCATGCAAGGGCTGCCTCACATACAAGGTAGTGGACGATAACAATTGCTCACTTGCTAACGTCTGCCAGGTCCTGCAAAGCGGCGGCCTGCGCCCGCTGGTGGAGCTGCTTGGCGCGGCGGACCAGGACGTGCAGGCAAACGCCGCAGGGGCCATACAGAGCGTCTGCTTCCAGGTGGGCGGCCTAGCATGGCCCACAGAGTCTGGGGGCAACACTGCACTGGACCGACGTGGGCATCTGCGAGCCAATAGGGCCAGCTGCCCCTGCGGGCGTATTCTCGACCCGGGCCTGGCATGTTTTGGCGGGAGCAATTATGGCATCTCTGACGGCAGGAATGCAATTTTTGACGGCAGTGGACCGTCAGGCGGAGGGCCGCGCATGCGCCTGCGGTGTGGGAGCGGTGCCCGCGCTGGTGGCCCTGCTGGGCAGCCCTCACCTGAGCGTGCAGGCGCGCCGTCACTCCGACTGACACCACCGCCAAGAGCAGCGTGACCCAAGGCTGACATCGTGCCTGCTGCGGGCTGCCATGCGTATCTTCCATCCCGGAAACTTGCACGCGCAGGGCATGTGCACAGTGTTGCATTGCCAAGCAGGTACGAAAAGGAAACAGCCGCGGCCACATCATCTGCATGCGCAGCGCATACGCGCCATTGCCAGAGCAACCAGCAGACAGCGTACAGCGCTCCAGGTCAGCACGCCCGCAGGCAGGCGCGAGCGGCGGGGGCGCTGCACAACCTGTCCGCGGACGCGGCCGCCATCGCGCTCATCCGCAGCGCTGGCGGCGTTGCGCCGCTGGTCGCGCTGCTCAGGCGCGCGGCCTGCCCCGGACGGGACGCCGACCAATGCATGCGTGCTGTGTAACACAGTGTTTTCGAGCTGACCGGTGTGTTGACCATGTTTACTGGCAAGTAGGTCATCATGTCACAATTGCGTTCCTGGACTTCACAAGCAAGACCGCTGCGCCTGACCAGACCGGACAGGACTGACGACAAGTATGATGTCTGGTGGCCGAAGTGCGCCTGCGGCTGCAGCGCGCGCAGCTGGTCCGTGTGCGGGTCGGCGGCAGGCGCACTGCAGAACCTGTCGCGCGAGATCGCCAGCCGGCAGGCCATCCAGGGCCTGGACGCCGTGCCCGTCCTCGCGCGCCTGCTGTCCTGCCCAGAAGCGCAGGTCTGCCGCCCAGCGGCCCGGACGCCACGCCCGGCAGCTCATGTCCATGCTTGGAGCCCGTCGAGTCGCCGCGCGCATGGGCGCAGGCCCAAGCGTGCGCCGCGGGCGCGCTGCTGAACGTCCTGGGGCCGCTGCTGGAGGCGGCGCCGGGCGGGGCCGCGCCGCTGCGCGCGCTGGGGCGCGTCATGACGGCGGTGCTCGCGCTGGCCAGCGTGCAGACGTGCCTGAGCGGCCCGGCGGCCTGCCCGGCATGAGCCCACGCTGGCGCTGCAACGACACGAGGTCTCTCTGTCTGCCTGGTTTTGCTGCTTGACGTACATACCTGGTGGCCATGCATGGGTGTGCCTGACGGCCCAGAACATCGCCCTTGTGTGAAGTTGAGCCCTCAGTTGAGAAAAGCGGTTGCGGTCCCGTATGCTGGGCGCTGGGTGGCGGCTGTGTGAAGCGGGGCGGCGGCACCCTGCACGCTCGCCCGCCTTGCCGCAACGTATGGTGCTCGCGCTGGCCAGTGACCTCCCGTGAAATTCGGCGCCTTGATTGATGCATGAGGGGCTGGTGTTGTGTAGGGTGGATTTGGTTCATGTGCCTGTGTGCACCTGATCTGACCTGAGCCCTGTGCAAGAGGCCGTGCCGAGCGGGGCAGAGTGCTGCTGCCTTGGGTGTCTCGCGGCCACAGTGAGTAGCGGGTGTCTCGCGGCCATAGTGAGTAGCCCACAGTGAGGTGCCTACCTTGAGATGTGCGCTCAAGGAGTGCCTCAGCGCCCCATGCTAGATCATGAGCACATGTGGTAGATTGTGAGGTCTACACCAGTGGGTTGTGACTCCTGGGAGGATGTTGATGTTTCAGCCTCCTGCCCAGCATGTCATCATCTCACCATCAGAGCAAATTTCTTACCGCACTGACCTGACGACCTCTGCAAGGGTAAGTGTGTTACGTTGCACATGCTCTTCCCGAAGAGCGTCGGTGGCAGGCCCTGCAGAGGAGAGGCTCCTGTGGAGCTGCAGCGCGCTTGCCAAGAGCGCTTGCAGCCTGGGCGGCGCAGCCGCCAGGGGGCCGATGGGGCTGGCGTTGGGCCAGGCCAAGTTAGGCGGGGAGTCGCTCTGCGGGTGTGGCGCTCAGGCACACCGGAAAGCGCAGCCGCCGCGCAGGCCGCGCGCCCGGCTGCACCAGGCACGTTCTCCTAGACCTGCTGGAGTTTGCAACCACAGGCAAGGCCGGCTATGCAGCCTGGCGGCGTTGACCCCTCAGGCCGGGGCGTGCAGCGGAGAGCGCTGTCGCGCAGAGCGGCGCAAGGCTGCCGGGCTGGTCTGACAGGTTCGGCCTTTGTTTCATTACGCTTTTGTAGCGAGAGTGTTTGCACGCGCGCAATCGCTGCTGTTGCATGCCGTCCGAGGTTGCGGCGTCGTCTTGGTCTCAGCACGAGGTTACAACAGGGCGCGTGGGTGTGCACAGAGGAAGACTTGGTCCACCTTGCGTCGGCCGCCGAGCTTGCTGACCAGTCCGCGGGTGCGCTGCGAGGTTTGGTGCAAGCAGCGCCCGTGTCGCTTCTGTCAGAGCCCTTTAGTCCGTATTTGTTGCTGGACATGATGCTATAACGCTTACCAATGACCACGCGCGCGGTCAACAGGCCTTACGGCCCCGCACCCCAACGCCGGGTGCGTGCTCGTCGCGCCGGACGGGCGCGTGCTTGCGCAGGCTTTCCAGCGCGCTCAGGTGGGGCCCGCGCCCACCCGCCACTGTTTGAGGGGGTGCCTGACACATACCGTGTGTTGCGCCCAAAACAGGGCGCGCTGAGCCTGACTGTAATCGCCCCATTGCTAGTCCCAGCTGCTCGCCTGTGCAGGGGAGCGAGCCGGCGGAGAGGGCGGCGGTGGCGGCGGCGGGCGCGGCGGCGCGCGGGGCGACCGCCTACCTGAACCTGGAGTCGGGCGACTGCCATGGCGACCTGGATGCCAGCGCGGGCGCGCTCGTCGCCGCGGGTGAGCGCACACCCGTGCGCAGGCGAAGCAGCGCGCGCGCGCACGTGCCAGGGGTGCAGCCTTGCGCTTTGCGCGCGCAACGCGGTGCACTCTGTGGCTCCGCTCTCGGCCGCCCCGCCATGCCTGCTCGTGCTTTGCCTCTCAAAACCACTGCTTGTGGGCAGATGTGTGTCCTGTCGGGCTGTGAAGACCTCCCTGTGAAGCCGTCCTGTCCGTTGAAAAGGTATGCGGAGGCGCTTTTGGCGGTTCAGTCCTCTGGCCCCTACAACTGCTGGAAGGCTCATGTGTTGTATATGGGCCAACAATGGGTGCGTGAGTGCCCTTCACATGACAGGCGTGGGGCGCGCGGTGGTGGGCCTGCGCCACCCGCTGGCGCACCTGCGGGGGGCGGGCGCGGCCGCGCTGCGGGGCGCGGGCGTCGCGGTGGACGTGCTGGGCGAGGCGCCTGTTCTGGCGCCGCCCGAGCGCGGCGCCGACGCGCTGGACGCCTGCCTGCGCGTGAACGAGGTGCCCAGCAGGCCCTGTCCCGTTGCAGCCCATCAAGCGGGCTAATAGGGGATACCAAGCTCGTCACACTTGCCCCTGCATGACATGCGTCTCGCGTATCATGTTTGTGGAGTCTGTAGAGCGGAGCAGACGCTGATAATCATCCACAGAGCGTCTGGGTCATTCCAGTGGAGGCGGGTGCTGCACATTGCTAGAAGCCAGCCTCGCGTGCCCTGCGTTCAGCTGGCGGCCCGTGCTCCGCCGGCCTCCTCTGGCATGGCTGCTTTGGTGGCAGTCGCAAGCGCTGGCCGCTGCAGCAGCCAACTTGTGCGCGCGTGCGACGAAGCCCCGCGTGCCGATTGGGCTGCGGCCGCTGCGCCAGGCGCTGCTGCACCGCGCGGCCACGGGGCGCCCGTTCTCGGTGCTGAAGTACGCGATGACGGCGGACGGCAAGATCGCGACCGCAGCCGGCCACTCCGCCTGGGTCTCCTCGCCGGCCTCGCGGCAGCTCGTGTTTGAGACGCGCGCGCGCTCCGACGCGGTCGTCGTCGGCGGCAACACGGCGCGCCTGGTCGTCGACATTGCAGTCATCTTGCCTGTTAAAACACCGTGGTTTATGCTGTCTGTGTGTGCAACATGCATGCTCCCATGCATGGAGGCTGATGACATGGAAGTGGCGCCACACGGCTCGCACGGCTTGGCAGGGAAGCCGTAGGTAGGGGCGCTGCAGGGCTGGTCTTTGCTGCTGCAGCGCAAAGCTTGCGCCATAGGTGTGAGCTGCCCTTGCTTGCCGCGTCACCTGAGGGTGGGCCCGCCATGTCATAGGTGCGGAGGGACAACCCCCGGCTGACGACGCGGCGGGAGGGCGGCCACGCGCCCGCGCGCATCGTCATGTCCCGCACGCTGGACCTGCCCCAGGCGCGATCAATAGGCAACCAGCGCTGTTCTTTTTTCCGCTTCCCTTTCGTTCTGCCTGCTGGGCGGTCTGTGCATTGCGTCACCCATACCAGACGGGTCCAGTGGGAAATGAGAATGTGGTTTAGATTAAGACGCAACTTAGCGGGTGTCAGTCAGCAGCAGTTGTAAGCACCTGGTCAATGCCAGCGCCTGCACGCGCGACACAGCGGCGCCAAGGCGGCAGGACATAAAAGTGAGAGATCTTGGTTTTTTCTGATTTGTTTTCCAAGGTAGAGAAGTCTTGCGTGCGCCGCGCAGAACGCTAACCTGTGGGACGTGACGAGCGCGCCGACGATTGTGATGACGCAGCGCGGCGCGCGGCGCGCGTTCCAGGACACGCTGGCCGCGGCCGGCGTGGAGGTGGTGCAGTTCGACTTCCTGACGCCCGAGGCCGTGGCCGCCTACTGCCAGGAGCGCGGCTTCCTGCAGGCGCGGCTCCCGTGCGCCGCGCACATTAACGATGACTGCATGCAATGGTACGTGCGTTTACCTTATCAGTCATACCTTATCAGTCAAGCTTCACAAGCACGCCTGCGCTATGCTGTTGTGCCTGTGCTGGCATGTCATGCCCTGGACCAATGTAATGGACTTGCGTTGGTGATGATGCGCTTGGGCATGGAGCGCAGGGCAGGCAGGGCGTGCTCGCTTTGAGTCAGGAGCAGCTGCGCAGGTGCTGTGGGAGTGTGGGGGGATGCTGGCCGCGCCCGCCATCGCCTCGGGCGTCATCCACAAAGCGCTGGCCTTCATCGCCCCGAAGCTGGTACGCGCCTCCTGAGTCTGTTTGGGATCGCCTGTCCGCTATTGGGTATGTGTAAATGTCTGAATGTGGCGTTAGCCATTAGCTTCTGTGCCACGTCACTTGGAATCTTGAAGCAGACCGCGCTCCTCGTCAAGCAGTCCAGAGCAGCGCGCGCATGCGGATGTGTGGTGCGACCGCAGATCGGCGGCGTGCGCGCGCCGTCGCCGGTGGGCGAGCTCGGCAACGTCGAGATGACGCAGGCGCTGCCGCTGGCTGATGCCGCGTGGCGGCCCGTTGGCCCCGACATGCTGCTCTCTGGTGCGAGCTACTCAAGAACTTGCCTGTCCCGCTCTTATCACATGCGGGTCTTTGTCAGCACCCCTGCAACCTGTCTCAGCTCTGAGGTCAGCGCGCTACTTGCAGCGTCGCGCACCCGCCTTCGTATTATATAATGACAAGCAGTTTGTGACAGTCACAGCGTAGCGGTTATTTCACGGCATGCCTAAGATGTCCGCGGAAGTGTGCAGAGGCTACACATGACCCCACCAGTCGACACAACAGGCCGTGCGCGCGTCCCGAGCCCGCGCGGCGAGCTACCCACGCAGTTAGTCTGGGCTGGGTCAGGGCACCCAACTACAGCCTACGAGCTGCCTGAACGGGGCATGACGAGGTCGAGGTGCCGCGCGCAGGCTACACGCCGGCCTCGGGCGGCCTGGCCGCGGTCGAGGCGGCGCTCGCGGCAGGCGGCGCCGCGCGCGGCACCCTGGACACCGTGCACGCCTGCTCCTCCGGCACGCGCGCCGGCCACGGCCCGCCGCACGCGGGAGCGCATGCAGGGCCAGCGGCGGAGAGCGGCTATGAGGCCGCGCGCTCGGCCGGCGCGCGCGCCGAGCCTGGCGCCTCCGACGCCGGGCGTGGCCCCGCGCACGCGGCGCCGCCGCCGCGGGGCGTGAACGGCGCGGCCGCGCTGGGCGGCGGGGGGCCCGCGGTGCAGGGGGAGGCCGTCGACGGCGAGCACGGCGGCCTGGCGCGGCGGCCGTGGCGGAGGCGCGGGCAGGAGGTGAGGGCTCGCGTATCATCTCATGTTTGGGCACACGGGTCTATGCGAGATGGCCAGCGGTGGCTGCGACTGCTGTGCATGGCTGGCGCGCTGTGCTTGTGACCTTTGCGTGGAGAGAGGCATGCAGAGCAGGTCTGTGTCACATCTGCCCGGCCTGGGTGTCGCGCACCGGCCCAGCATAGCAAGGGCGGATTGCTCTGCGCCGATGCAGCGCGTTCTTGCCCAGCACGCAGGCTGCTGCACAGCGCTAGGTTGAACAGGGTTAGGGTCGCACCGTGCGCAGGCGGTGGAGTTTTACAAGGCATGGGACCGCCATGGCGCGCTCAGCAACTTCTCGCCGCACGCGGTGCGCTTGCCGGGGGGCGCCGTCGGCGCGCGCGGCGCGCCGGCCGCCGCTGCCGCGCGCGCGTGGCCCAGCGTGGAGCACTTCTACCAGGCGCAGAAGTTTGCGGGTGCGCGGCGCCGCGCAGCTCAAGGGTGTCGCTGGCAGGCTGCCTAGGCAGACGTCGGAGGAACTCATGGCACGTCAGGTGACAACTCAGGTGACAACTTCACTCTGCGGCCTACATCCGTACATTTGCCTAGTCTAGAGCTGGCACAACCAACAGCAATCAAGCGTTGCATGCAATCCCCGCACGGCACACAAGCAGCAGCAGGCCCCAGCACAGTGCCAGCTCCACCACATGCGCATGCCGGTTTGCTGTCTGCGCCGATGTGTCCCGATTGTGTGGGGCGCGAGAGGAACGCTGTAGGCTTGGGTAGCGCGGGCGCGGCTGGTGTAGTGGCTGCAGTGACTGTAGGGGCTGCTGTGGCGGACGTACGCGTCGAGCAGTCGTGCATCGGAGCTGCCTTGTGGGGCTTGTCAGGACCCAGCATGGCAAGCTGTGGCCGCGCGCCGCGCAGGCGTGGCCGATGCGCAGGCCGCGGCGGCCGTGGAAGCCATCGCGGCAGCCGGCAGCCCGGAGGAGGCCGCGCGCATCGGGCGGCTGTTTGAGCGCGCGCGCCCGGACCTGCTGCGC
>JAABUQ010009725.1_pt1 | contig 12891 bp, 15 predicted proteins | sample 5560001 | NCBI WGS metagenome assembly JAABUQ01 (sample SAMN10711888, study PRJNA513371) | rock metagenome | isolation source: Antarctica rocks | place: Antarctica: Victoria Land, Finger Mt nord | collected 2015-12-18 | reverse complement strand
AGGGTGGCCCCTCATGCTCGGAGCCCGACCCGGGCCCGCTCAAGTCCTCACCGACATCGGTCGCCGCGACCGACCTCGCCCCAGGCACCCCTCCCGCGGAGCGGGTTCGTGCTTGGGCAGAAAACCGAAGTCCAAACCGAGACACCACCGCCCTGCACCCCCTTTGGCACCCATCTTGCTTCGCCCAACGCACGCTCTCATCAAGGACCCTTGCCATGCCCCTGACCCGCCGCGCCGCCCTGGCGACCGGCCTGTCCGCCCCTTTCGTGTCCCGGATCGCCCGCGCCGAGACGGTGGTGCGCATGGGCACACTCAAGCTGATCCACGCGATCACGCCCTACTTCTACGAGCGCTTCGTGCCCGAGGGCATGCGGGTCGAGGTCATCGCGTTCGAAAGCCCGACCGACGGCAAGGCGGCGGTCGTCACCAAATCAATCGACTTCGGCACGTTCGGCATCGCCGCCGCGATCCAGGGTGCCGCGGCGCGGGAGCCGCTGACCGTGGTCGGCTCCGTGTGCAACAAGGGCATGGGCGTGGTGGCGCGGAAGGACGGCGGCATCGACAGCCTGAAGGATCTGCGCGGGCGTCGGGTGGCGATCTGGCCCGGCTCCACCCAGGAGGTGTTCATCCTGGACCGGCTGCGGATGGAGGGCATGTCGGTCCATGACATCACCCCCGTGCGCGTCAGCTTCAGCGAGATGCATACGGCGCTCGCCCGCGGCGACGTGGACGCCTACGTGGGCGCGGAGCCGGCGCCCGGCGTGTCCGTCAGCAGCGGCATCGGCAAGATCGTCGAGTACCCCTACTCCACCCCGATGGGCAGCCTGAACCAGATCCTCGCCACCCACCGGGACACCGTGGCGGGGCGCCCGGAGCTGGTGCGGGCCATAGTGGGCCTGCAGCGCAAGGCGGCGGAGTTCGCCACCAGCCACCCAGACGAGATGATCGCCATGACGGTCGCCAAGCTGGGCCAGAAACGGGAGGCCATCGCCGTCTCGCTGCCGAACGTCGAGCTGAACTGGCGCATGACGCCGGAGATGGTCGCGCAGTGCAAGACCTACGCCGAGCACATGCTGGAGGCAAAGCAGATCCGCGCCCTGCCCGACTTCGCCTTCCTGGACCCGCGCTTCTCGGACGAGGTCGCGGCCGCGTAGTGGCGCCGTCCCGCCTCCTGCGGCTGCAGGCGCCGCTCGCCCTGGCGCTGCCCTTGCTGGCGCTGGCGGGCTGGTGGGCGTCCACCCGCGGCAGCGGCTACCGGCTGATCCCGGCGCCGGGCGAGGTCGGGCTGGCGCTGTGGGACCTGGCGTTCGGCGGCATCAACGACGACGCGTTCAGCGGGATGCTGCTGACCCACGTCATCGCCTCCGCGTCCCGCGTGTATGGCGCGTTCCTGCTGGCCGCCGCCGTGGCGCTGCCGCTCGGCCTCGCCATCGGCCGGGTCTGGCTGGCGCGCGCCCTGCTCGATCCGGTCTTGCAGGTGCTGCGCCCGGTGCCGGTCACGGCGTGGCTGCCGCTGTCCATGATCGTGTTCGGCCTCGGCCCGCGCTCGGCGTTCTTCCTGGTGGCGCTCGGCGCGTTTTACCCGATCCTCATCAACACTGTGTTCGGCGTGCGCAGCGTGGAGCCGCGGCTGTTCGAGGCGGCGGCGATGCTGGGCACGACGCCCGCCGCCATGTTCACCCGCGTGGTGCTGCCGGCGTCGCTGCCCGGCATCTTCACCGGGCTGCGGCTCGGCCTCGGGCTGTCCTGGGTGGTGATCGTCGTGGGCGAGATGACGGGGGTGGAGACCGGATTGGGCGCCATGATCATGGACGCCCGGCAGTTGTCGCGGACCGAGATCGTCATCGCCGGCATGGTCACCATCGGCGCCGTGGGCTACCTCTCGGACCAGGCGGTGCTGCGACTGGGCCGGCGGGTGCTGCGCTGGAGTCCGCAGCACGGATGACGCCCCTGCCCGACGCCATCCGGGTGCAGTCCGTCACCAAGCGCTTCGCCGGGCCGGGGGGCGAGGTGGTGGCGCTGCAGGACGCGCAACTGAGCGTCGCCGGGGGCGAGTTCGTGTGCCTGATCGGCGCGTCCGGCTGCGGCAAATCGACGTTGCTGCGCATCATCGCTGGGTTCGAGACGGCGAGCGAGGGCTGGGTCGAGGTGCGCGGGCGGCGGGTGGAGGGGCCAGGGCCGGAGCGCGGCATGGTGTTCCAGGACTACGGCCTGTTCCCCTGGCTATCGGTGCGCCGCAACATCGGCTTCGGCCCGGAAAGCCGCGGCAAGGGGCGGGCGGAGGTCGCGGCCACGACGCAGCGATTCCTCGACATGATCGGCCTTGCCGACTTCGCCGACGCCTACCCGCACCAGTTGTCCGGCGGCATGAAGCAGCGGGTCGCCATCGCCCGGGTCCTCGCCAACGACGCCCGCGTGGTGCTGATGGACGAGCCGTTTGGCGCGCTGGACGCCATGACGCGGGAGCGGCTGCAGGACGAGCTGCTGGCGCTATGGGCCAGCACCGGCCTCACCGTCGTGTTCGTCACCCATGCCATCGAGGAGGCGATCTTCCTCGCCGACCGCGTGGTGGTCATGTCGCCCGGCCCCGGCCGCATCGTGTGCGACGTGCCGATCGCACTGAGCCGGCCGCGCGACGTGTCCTCCCCCGAGTTCAACGCGCTGCGGCGGGAGCTGTCTGTGCTGCTGCACTCCAACCATGCCAGGGTGGCCCGATGATGGACATATCGCCCGAAGAACAGGCCGGCATCGACGCGCACCGCGCCCGCTACGAGGCCCTGCGCGCCGCCGGCACGGAGGTCGCCGCCGCCCTGCCGCTGACCGCGCTGGACGCGGCGCCGGTCGATCCCGCCCGCGTGCTGCACCGGGAAACCGTGCCGGGCGGGTGGTACACGGCGGCGACCCTGCACCGCGGGGACCGGCTGCGGCTCGTCAACATCGACGGCGCCGGCGCCGCGGCCCTGCTCGCCTGGGCGCTGCACGATCCGTCCGAGCGGCTGAACCATGCCGACACAGTCAAGATCCAGTGGTCGGCGGCGCTGCGGCGCGGGCGCGTGCTGTTCTCCGACATGGGGCGGGCCATGCTGTCGATCACCGAGGACACCAGCGGGGCGCACGACGCGCTGACCGGCGGATCGACTGCCGCCAGCACCCTGGCGCAGTACGGGCCGGGGCCGTGGCGCAACACGCGGGACAATTTTATCCTCGCAGCGCTGAAGCTGGGCCTGTCGCGCCGGGATGTCGCGTCCTGCGTCACCTTCTTCGCCCCGGTGTCGTTCGGCGCCGATGGCCGCTTCGCCTGGCGCGACGGGGTCCGCCGCCCCGGCGACTTCGTCGAAGTGCGGGCGGAGATGCCGCTGCGCCTGGCACTGTCCGCCGCGCCGCACCCGTTGGACCCGGTCCCCGCATACGCACCCGGCCCCATCGAGGCGATCCGCTGGCGCGGCCCCGCCGCCGCCGCCAACGACCCCTGCCGCATTGCGTCGCCCGAGGCCCGCCGCGGCTTCGAGAACACGGAGGCCGCGCTGTGACCATCCCCGACGGCTCCCCGCACCACGGCCTCGCGCGCCTGCGCATCGACCATGAAATTCCCGCCCGGCAGCCCTGGTCCGGCATCATTCGGGCGGGGGAGCGGCTGCGCCTGGTGGACACGCATGGGCAGCAGGCCATCGACACCCTGTTCTACAACGCCCATGACCACGCCGAGCGCTATAGCGCCCAGGACACCCTGCGCTGCCAAGGCGCCGCCTACGTCACGACGGGCACCCGGATCATGTCCAACGAGGGCCGGGTGATGGTGACCGTGACCGCGGACGACTGCGGGCGGCATGACACCTCGGCGGGCGCCTGCTCCTGCGAAAGCAACAGCGTCCGCTTCGGCCACGAGACCCGGTTCCTGCACGCCTGCCGCGACAATTTCTGCCTGGAGCTGTCGCGCCACGGCATGACCAAGCGCGACATCGTGCCCAACCTGAACTTCTTCATGAACGTGCCGGTGGCAGAGAACGGGGACCTGGTGGTGGCGGACGGGATTTCGGCGCCGGGTTCGGCGGTTGAGATGGTGGCGGCGATGGACGTGCTGTGCGTCATCTCCAATTGCCCGCAGGTCAACAATCCCTGCAACGGCTACCACCCGACGCCGGTGCGGGTGCAGGTGTTCCCGGCCGGGGCGGGGTAGCCGCCGGGCGCCTGGTGGTCAGTGGTGGTGATGCCCCTCCCCGCCCGCGGCGGTGATCGGGGTGGCGGCGATGGCCTGGACGGCTGCGGCGAGGGCGCCAGGGTCATCCCACGCCGCGGCGTCTGGCCCGACCTTGAAGGCGCGCATCCACCCGTTGCCGTCCACCAACACCCTGGACCCGGCGAGCCTGTCTGGGGACTGGCCCGTGACCACGGCCAAGGCATCCCAGGCCGCCGGGTCGGACGACGTGCAGGCGGGACGGCCTTCCGGCTCCTCCCGCGTCAGCATGACCAGGAGCGCGCCGGCGCCGGCGGCCTTGGGCAGCGGCACGCCCAGGCTGCTCGGCCACGAGATACAGCACGTCGCCGCGGCCCTCCGCGCCGTGGCAGCGCGCGCAGTGTTCCGGGTAAAGCGCGGCGCCCTGCATGATGGACGCCGCCGCGAAGCCAGTCGGGGACGTATAGAAGCTGGTCGGGTAGGCCTCCACGAGCAGCAGGGACAGATGCGGCGCGGCGAGCCAGGCCAGCAGCCCGGACACCGCGAGCGTTCCCGCCAAAGGCGCCCGGCGCCGTATGGACCGCCACAGCAGCGCCAGCAGCGCGCCCGCCGACCCGGCGAGCATGAGGGCACCCGTCCAAACCTCGGCGGCCAGGTCCGCATCCGCCATGACCGCAAAGCTGGGGCGCAGCGGGAACGGCCAGGCGGGCTGCTCGTGCACAGCCGGGGGGCAGGCTGGACAAGATGCCGGCGGCCAGCACGGTGAGGACGCCGAAGCCGGTCTGCACGGCGATGGCGCGCAGCAGGGTGCGCCGCGCGGCCTCGGGCGCGTCCCGCATCAGCGCCGGCGCCAGCCGGTAGCGGTTGGCCACGGCAAAGGCGAACAAGACGCCGAGCAAGCCGAGCTTCGCGCCCGCCACCCAGCCATAAGGCGTGCCGGCCAAGCCCGGCACCCCGCCGACCAACCCGGCGAACTGCACGGCGGACGACAGCACCATGCCGACGACGCAGGCCTTGCCGAGCGGCGAGAACCACCGGGCCGCGAGCGCCCCCACCCGCGGCGGCATGTCGCGCACCACAATGAGCAGCGGCCACAGCCCGCCGACCCAGGCGCCGGCCGCCAGAAGGTGCAGCAGGCCGGCGAGCAGCAGCAGGCTCGGGCCGCCCTCCATCGACAAGGCGTGGCCGTGCCCGGCCTGCAGCAGCAGGGCCACGGCTGACAGGCCCAGCGCCGCCCGGGGACGCCGCCGCGCGGCCCAGGCCGCGGCCGAGGCGGCCAGGAACTGCGCCAGCAGGACGTGCCCGAACACCGTGCTTTCCAGCACGTCCGGCACGGCGGCCAGCACCCGGCGCCCGTCGTATCCCGCATCGGCCAAGTCGGCGGATTGCAGCAGGCCCCAGACCGGCAGCAGGACCGCCGCGGCCACCAGGCTGCCTTGCGCCAGGCAGGCCAGCGACCGGGCGGTCTCAGCCGCCTGCGGCGTGCGCGCCGCGACCTTCGGCAGCACGACGGCGCGAAATACCAAGCTGCCGAAGGCGGACAGCAGCGCCGCCACCGCGGCGCCCCGTGCGAAAGCGAGCGGAAGCCCGCCCCCGACGTCGAACGCCACCACGGGCGGCTAGGGCTTGAGGGTGAACTGGAACGTGCCCTCGGTCTTGTGGGTGTCCACCGCCGTCGCGTGCCAGACCACGGTGTAGATGCCCGGGACAAGGTGCGGCAGGCCGACGCTGAAAACCTTGTTGTCGGCGGGCGCCGTGTGGGCATCGTCCTTGTCCACGCGCTGGCCTGCGGCGTCCTGCACCTCGATGGTGCTGAAACGCGGCTCGACGCCTTCGGTGAAGGTGATGGCGACCTCGGGCGGGGACGCCTGGACGGTGCCGCCCACCGCGGGCGCGGCGGTGCGGAGGTGGGCGTGGGCCTGGGCCTGGGCGACGCCGGCGTGGCTGCACAGGGCGAGGGCGGCAAGGGCGAAATGGGCAGGGCGCAGGGCCAGCGCCTCCGCCAAGCGGCGGCTCAGCCGCGGATGAGAACGGTTCATGGGTGATCTCCGGTCGGAACGCGCAGGGGCAGCGGGGCCGGGCAGGCCGGACTGCGGGCGGGCGGATCAGACGGCGGAGGCGGGCGGTCCCCGGGGCAGGGCGGCGTAACGCTCCGGCTGCGGCGGCCCGGTGGACGGCGGCGGCAAAGCGGTCTGAACCGGACCGGCCTGCAAGGGCGCCGGAACCCATGACGCCGCGGGCAGCAGCGCCGGGGCGGCAAGCTGACATGCGGGGCAGAGCGAGCAGTCGTGCACAGACGGGAGAGCCGGCTTGCCCGCCGGCTCCGGCCTGGCGTCGGCATGGCAGATGGGCACCCCGCCCAGCGCCGGCGCAACGTCCTTGCCGACAGTCCCGGCGGACATGGGATATGCCGGGACGGCCAGGCGCAGCATGAGCAGCAACAGGGCCAGCAACGTGGCCGCCCGGTGCCGTCGCGGGGGAAGCCGAGTACTCATCTCATCCGGGTCATGGCACGCCAAATACTGAGAGCGCAATGGTCAAGGATGCGTGAACCGTCCGAAGGCTACAGCTCGCCGCGCCGGGCCATTTGCCGGATGCGGTCGCCGGTGCGGCAGGCGATGGCTTGGATGGTGAGCGACGGGTTGACGCCGCCCACCGTCGGGAACACCGAGCCGTCGCAGACCCACAGGTTGTGGATGTCCCAGCTCCGGCAGTCGGCATCGACGACGCTGCTGCGCGGGTCGCCGCCCATGCACGCCGCCGTTCAGGTGGCAGGTGTCGTCCTCCTGCCGCCAGATGTCCCGGGCGTCCACCGCCTGCAGCGCCTGGCCCATGAAGTCCAGCGAATGGCCGATCAGCCGCTTGTCGTTGTCGCACCAGGAGTACGTGACCCGGGCGACCGGCAAGCCGTACTGGTCCTTGTCCTCCGCCAACGTCACGGCGTTGCGTTCCTGCGGCAGCATCTCGCCCACGACCTTGAGCCCGACCGTGTGGTTGTGGCGCTCCATCTCCGACATCAGCGCCTCGCCCCACAAATGGCGGGCGGAGAACTGCGTGTTGGCCCAGAGCTGCGGCAGCGGGCCTTGGCTCATGTAGCAGTAGCCGCCGTGGAAGTCCTTGTCGTCGTCGTAATTCCAGTGCTCGGTAATCGCGAGCGACGGCGGGCCTTTATAGGAACGGACTTCCTGCTCCATGGCGCCCCAGACTGCCTGGTTGGCCTGCACCGTCAGGTACTTGCCGACCAGCCCGGAGGAGTTGGCCAATCCCTGCGGGAACCGGCCGGTCGCGGAGTTCAGCAGCAGCCGCGGCGTCTCGATGGCGTAGCCGGCCACCACCACGTTGCGCGCCCGCTGGAACCGCCACTGGCCCTCCCAGTGGTAGTGCACGCCCGTGGCCAGCCCGTCCGCCCCAACCTCGACCCGGCCCACCATCGCGAGGTCGCGGATCTCGGCGCCCGCGGCGATGGCCCGGGGTATCCAAGTCACCAGCGCGCTCTGCTTCGCGTTGGTGGAGCAGCCCAGGGTGCAGAAGCCGCGGTACACGCAAGGCGGCGCCTTGCCGCGCGGGGCGGAAACGGTGGCGAGCGGCGTTTCCGTCCAGGAAATGCCCATCGCCTCGCAGCCCTGCGCCAGCGCCAGCGCGGCGGCGTTCATCTCGTGCGCACGGTAGGGGTAGCGCGGGCGGTGCGGACCCCAGGGGTAGGCGACCGGGCCTGAAATCTTCAGCGCCTGCTCCACCTCCGTGTAGTAGTCCCACATCTCCCGCCAATCGAGCGGCCAGTCGAAGCCGTAGCCCAGTTGGCTGCGGGCCTTGAACCACTCGGGACGGAAGCGCAGCGAGACCATGGCGAAGTGAACCGTGCTGCCGCCCACAGCCTTGCCGCTGTTGTTGGAGCCAAGCTGGACCGGGTTCTCCCCGTCGCTGATGCGGTCGTCGGTCCAGTACAGCTTGGTCTGCTCGGACTCGTCCGAGGCGAAGTCCTCCAGCGGCCGGAAATACGGCCCGGCGTCCATGGCCACTACGGAAAAGCCGTACTCGGCCAGCTTGCAAGCGAGGGTGCCACCGCCCGCGCCGGTGCCGACGATGATGAAGTCCGCTTCGTCCGTGTCGCGGTGCTCGCGCATTGGCACCCAGCCGCCAGGCCGGAACACGTCGGGCGCGCGGCCGCGGATGGCGCGGGGTGTCTGGGTCGGGTCGTCAGACACGCCGGTTCTCCCGCCGGGCGCGTTCTTCTCCGCCCGGCTGGGCCTCGGCGACTTCCCACGGGTCGCGCTCGTCATAGCCCATGCGGACATAGCCGCGCGGGCTGGCCGGGCCGCCGAAGCCGATCTGGTTCCAGGATTCAGGGTGCGAGTAGTAGGCCAACACGATGTCATGCCCCAGGCGCTGCTTGAAAAAGGTGCGGGCGGGCATGCCGCCCCAGGCTTCATGCGTCAGCTCGCCCGCCTCCATCCGGCGCAGCAGCGCATCCTGTTGGTCCGGCAGGAGGGCGGCGAACCCGGCGCCATGCGCCTGCTGCGCTTCGGCCTCCAGCGCCAGCAGGCTGCGGCGCCAAGCTTCCCCATCACGCGGCATCCCCGCGCCGCGGAAGCCGTCCGACCGGCCCGTGGCGAGTTTGTGATCGACCAGAGCCGCCACTGGCACCGCCGGGCCGCCACCCTGCGGCACCAGCCGCGCCGCAACCGCCGCGACGACTGCGAACTCCTCCGGCGAGAAATGGCGCGGCTGGTCCGGGATGGCGAGCCGCGCGTCCAGCACCCGGCGGGTCGCCTCGTTGAACGACGGCGTGTCGCGCTTGCTCATCACGTCGTAGCCGGGGAAGCGCTCATGCATCGGGGTGATCCTTCAGCAAGCCCAGGGCGGCAAGCCCGGCGAGCGCCAGGCCGGTGAAGCTGGGCGGCGCCGGCAAGGGCGACCCATTCGGGACGTTCTGGCTCCAGTTGCGCCACCCGCCCATCATCCGCTGCACGCCCCAGGCGTGAAAACCGACGCCCGCCACCCCGAGGAACGCGGTGAGCCGCAGCCACCAGCGGGTCAGCCAGCGGTCCCGCCGCGCCGGGCCGAGCGCGGTGCCGGCCAGCAGCGCGGAAGCGACGGGCGGCACCGTGACGGGCAGGAACATGGCCGGGTTCTGAAACGCGCCGCGGAAGTGCAGCATCCCGGCCTCCCCCACCGTGCCCAGGATGCCGGCGCCGCGCAGGCTGCGTGCAGGTGCAGCGAGGGCGCGCAATGGCCCGACAGCGGCGCGTGGAACGCCTCGCACAGCGCCGCCGCCCGTAGGAAGCCGGTGATGCCCCCGCGGCGGGACGCGTCCGCCTGCATCACATCGACCGCATCCGCCGCCAGCATGGCCCGCGCGTCGTCGAGGGTGTAGACGTACTCGCCGGCCGCGACCTCCATCGGCGCGGGAACACGGTCGCGCACGGTGTGCAGGCCATAGAGGTCGTCGGACGACACCGGCTCCTCGAACCAGGTCACGCCCTGCTCGGCGCACAGCCGGGCAAAGGCGACGGCCTGCTTGGCCGTCAGCGCGCCGTTGGCATCGACGAACAGCTCTGCACCGTCGCCAACCGCGCGCCGGGCCATATCCACGCGGTGCGGGTCCTGCTCCGGGTGAGTGCCGACCTTGATCTTTACCCATCGGCAGGCGTCCCGCTGTACCCAGCCCTGCAACTGGTCCCGCATCTGCCCGTCGGAGTAGGTGGTGAACCCGCCGCTGCCAGCGCCCCGGACGCCAGCCCGGCGGCGCCGGCATCGCTATAAGTGTAGCCCAGCCCGGTCCGCCCGCCGGCTTCCGCCTCCACGACCACCAAGGTCGTGGCGGTCCAGGCGAAGGTGCCGTCAGCCTCCGGCGCGTCGGTCGGGATACGATAGGCCTCGGCCCGCACGGCGCCGAGCGCGGCCTCGGACGCCATGGACCGCTACGACTTGCCGCCGGGCAGGACGGAGGCCAGGATCTCCTTGGCGCTGTTCACCAGCACGCTGCCCTCCTCCGGGTCGCCTTTCAGCAGGGTGGAGGTGAAGGCGCGGGCCTGCGCCAGCGTGATGTGCGGCGGCAGCGGCGGCACGTTGGGATCGGTCCGGATCTCCAGCACCACGGGCCGGTCGGCAGCCAGCGCCTCCTCCCAAGCCGGGCCGACGCGGTCGGGATCGTCCACGTAGATGCCCTTCAACCCGATCAGCTCAGCAAACTTGTGGTAGGGCACATCGGGCAATTGCTGCGAGGCGTCGAACTTCGGGTCGCCGTTCATCACCCGCTGCTCCCACGTCACCTGGTTCAGGTCCTGGTTGTTCATCACCATGCAGATCCAGGTCGGGTTCGCCCACCCTTTCCAGTATTTCTGCACCGTGATCAGCTCGGCCATGTTGTTCATCTGCATGGCGCCGTCGCCGACCATGGCGATCACCGGGCGGTCGGGATGGGCGATCTTGGCGGCGATGGCGTAGGGCACGGCGGCCCCCATGGAGGCCAGCCCGCCCGACAGCGACGCCATCATGCCGGAGCGCATCTTGATGTCGCGCGCATACCAATTGGCGCAGGAGCCGCTGTCGCTGGTCAGGATCACCCGGTCCGGCAAGCGCGGCGACAGCTCGAAAAACGGGCGCTGCGGGTTGACCGGGTCAGCCGAGTGCATGGCGCGGTCCTTGATGGTCTCCTGCCAATCCTCGCTCCAGCCGGCGATGCGCTCGCGCCAAGCGTTGCCAGCCTTGGGCTGCAGCATCGGCAGCAGCAGGCGCAAGGTCTCGGCGGCGTCGCCGACCAGCGGCACATCCATGGGGTAGCGCAGGCTGAGCATGTCCGCCTTGATGTCGATCTGCACCCCGCGGGCGCTGCCTTCCTTCGGCAGGAACTCCGAGTAGGGGAAGCCCGACCCCACTATCAGCAGCGTGTCGCACTCGGTCATCAGGTTCCAGCTCGGCTTGGTGCCCAACAGGCCGATGCTGCCCGTGACCCAGGGCAGGTCGTCCGGCAGCGCCGCCTTGCCCAGCAGCGCCTTGGCGCAGCCCGCGCCCAGCCGGTCGGCGACCGCGGTCACCTCGCCGGCCGCGCCCAGCGTGCCGGCGCCCACCAGCATGGCGACCTTCTTGCCCGCGTTCAGCACCTCCGCCGCCCGGCGCAGATCGGCCTCATACGGCACCACCTTGGGCGCGGTGTAGCCGACGCCCGAATGGGTCGCGCCGTGCTTGCGCGGCGGCTCCTCGTACGGCTCCTCCTGCAGGTCGTTGGGGATTACCAGAGCCGTCACCCGCCGCTCGCTTTTGGCGATGCGGACGGCGCGGTCCACGAGGTGGCGCACCTGCGCCGGCACGCTGGCCTGCTGCACGAAGGCGCCGGCCACGTCCTTGAACATGCTGACCAGGTCCAGCTCCTGCTGGTAATGCGCGCTGACCGCCGTGCGCGCCTGCTGGCCCACGATGGCCAGCACCGGCATGTGGTCCAGCCGCGCGTCATACAGCCCGGTGATCAGATGCGACGCGCCGGGACCGGAAGTGGCCAGGCAGACGCCCAGCTCGCCGGTGAACTTGGCGTAGGCAGACGCCATGAACGCCGCCATCTCCTCATCAGGCCACGAACTTATGTTTCAGCGGGTGACATGTTGACGCCGTGCTGATTCGATGGGGGGCCTTTCCCGCTTCGGAGCGCCCCCATGTTCCCGTCCCTGAGCCAAGCATCCGGCAAGTCCCGCCTTGGCGTGCTGCTGGACCACCTCGCCATGATCGACGACCCGCGCGACGTGCGCCGCATCGCCCACCCGCTGGCCGAAGTCCTACTGCTCGTGGTCTGCGGTACCATCGCCGACTGCGATGATTACGACCACATCGCTGCCTGGGGCGACGCCCACCTCGATTTCCTGCGCCGCCATCTGCCCTACGAACACGGCACCCCCGGCGGACGCTGGCTGACCATCCTGATGAACCGCATCAACCCCGCCCTGTTCTCGGCCGCCTTCACCGCCTGGGTGCGCGGGACCTGGCCCAACCGCCCGGAGTTCGTCGCCATCGATGGCAAGACCTCGCGCCGCAGCCACGACCGTGCCGAGGGCGCGGCCCCGCTGCACCTCGTCTCGGCCTTTGCCACCACCAGCCGCCTCGTGCTCGGCCAGGAGGCCGTGCCCGACAAGGCTGGCGAGGCGACCGTCATCCCGGTGCTGCTGGCCCGGCTCGCCGAACACGACGGGCTGCGCGGTGCGCTCGTCTCCATCGACGCCATCACAACCAACGCCACCATCGCCACAGCCATCCAGGACGCCGGCGCCGACGACCTGCTGGCGGTCAAGGCCAACCAGCCGACCTTGCGCGCCGAGGTCGAGGCCTGCTTCGCCGCAGCCCTGCCCGGCACGGCCATCGCCCACACCGACCACGACAAAGGGCATGGCCGCATCGAGTAGCGCACCACGAGCCTGGTGCGCGAGATCGATTGGCTGTCCAGCGACCGCCGCTTCCCAGGAGAGCTGCGCCTGCCCGGCGTCGTCTGCATCATCCGCGCCGAGGCCCGCATCGAGCGGAGCGGAAGCATGCACACCGAAACCCGCCACTACGTGTCCTCGGCAAGCCTCAATGCCGAACGGGCAAACCAGGCCGTCCGCGGGCACTGGGGTGTAGAGAACGACCAGGCATGCTACCTCTTAAGACTCAGGGGTGGAGGGCAAACAGGCTGTGCTGACTGCCAGCACTGCGATGGTCGCGGCGTCGGCACGCACGAGCCTGATGGGCCG
>JAABUQ010009724.1_pt1 | contig 12891 bp, 12 predicted proteins | sample 5560001 | NCBI WGS metagenome assembly JAABUQ01 (sample SAMN10711888, study PRJNA513371) | rock metagenome | isolation source: Antarctica rocks | place: Antarctica: Victoria Land, Finger Mt nord | collected 2015-12-18 | reverse complement strand
CGCCGTGCAGGTCCACCCCCGCCGCGAAGGTGGCGCTGTCACGCGCGAGCGCGAGCGCGGTCAGATAGCCGCCGTAGCTGCCGCCCCAGATGCCGATCCGCTTCGGATCGACCTCGGGTTGCGCCGCCAGCCAGCGCGCGCCCGCCTGCACGTCCTGATATTCGCTCGCCCCCGCCGGTCCGGCGTGCGGCGGGTGCTGGAAATCATAGCCATAGCCGATGCCGCGCCGGTAGTTGGCGCTGAGCACGGTATAACCGTGATCCGCCAGCCACTGGTTGATCGCGTAGTCGTGGCTGTAATAGTCCATGTAATGCCAGCCGAGCAGCATCTGCCGGGGCGGCCCGCCGTGGACATAGATCAGCGCGGGCTTCTTCCGGCCGGGCTGGCCGGGCTTGTCGAAAAGCTGACCGTGAATGGTCAGGCCATTGGCGGACGGGAAGGTGACTTGGCGAGGCTGGATGAACTTGGCGCCTGCGAAATCGTCCGGCGCGGCTTGGTCGGCGAGTTCGCGTGGCGCTTCGCGCTTAGGATCGAAGGTCAGCTCATCGATGGCGGGCGACTTGTTCGGATCGGTGGTGACGTAAGCAATGCCGTGCGGTGTCCCGACCGGGGTCCACTCGCTGCCGATGCCATGCGTAATCTGCATCGCATCGTCGTTGGTCAGCGAACGGAAAAACAGGTGCCGACGGTCATCGTCGCCAGCAGTATGACCCGCATTGGCGGAGTAGACGAGCGCCGTGCCATCCGGCGCGACGGCGACATGCTCCACCATGAAGTTGCCAGGCGTCAGCAGCCGCGCCTCGCCCCCCGCTGCCGCGACCGCGTAGAGGTGCGGCCAATTGTCGAGGTTGGCGAGGAACGTCAGCCGGTCGCCCGACGCCCACGCGAGGTTCGCCCCGCCCGCGGTGTCGGGATAGCTGCCGTGCAAAGTGGCAGGGCTTGCCCACACCCGCACCGCTGCGCCGGTCGCGGCGTCGGCGGTCCAGATCGCCCAGGGGTGGGGCACGTTGGTGAGGTATGGCTCGGGCGCGCCACCCTTGCCCGGACGCCGCGTGTAGGCGATGCGCTTGCCATCGGGGGACCACACCGCGTCGCCGTCCAGCCCGGTCGAGGGCGCGAGCCAAATGAGCGGGTGCGTGGCATCGCTGTAGACGCCGACGAAGCTGTGATCGTCGCGGTTCGAAACGAACGCCAGCCGGCCTCCATCGGGCGACCACGCCAGATCGCGGTCAGCCCCCCGGTCGAAGAACAATGCGTGCGCCTGGGTGCCGTCGAGCCGCGCCGTCCATATCCTATGTTGCTTAATAAAGGCTAACACGTTCTTCGAGGACAGCGTCGGCGCGTCACCTTCGCCAACTTCGGTCGGCGGCTTGCGGCCAGTCACATCCGCCGACCACAGCTCGATCTTGGGCTCGCCCGGCATCGAGGTCGGCTGCGGCGGCAGATCGCCCTTGCCCGGCCAGTTCTGATCGTGATCCCCGCCGCGCACATAGACGAGCGCACTACCATCGGGCGACAGCGCGAGCTGCGTCAGCTCCTGCCCATCGTCCTGCAGATACCGCGTCACCTGCACCGGCACGAACCCCGGACCGCTCGCCACCCATACGTTGCGCACGCCCTTGACGGTCCGCACCCACGCGATCCGCTCCGCCGAGCGCGCCGCGACCAGCTCGTTCACGAACGGAAAGGCGAGCGCCTGCGCCATGGTGAAGCTGGAGGCGCGCGCAGGCAGTGCCGCAAGCACGAGGCAGGCGGCGATCAGGTGACGGCGCATGGTTCCCCCCTTGGTTGCAAGCGCGCGGAGGCTGGTCCACCGCCGGGTTGAATGCAAGCCGCCCCGCCGCTACCCCCGCGCGATGTCCGTCGACGCCGCCACCGTCCGCAAGATCGCCCGCCTGTCGCGCATCGGCATCGCCGACGCCGAGGTGGAGCCCTTGGCCGCCGAGCTGAACGGCATTCTTGGCTGGATCGAGCAACTCGCCGAGGTGGACGTGACCGGCATTGAGCCGATGACCGCAGTGATGCCGATCGCGCTCCGCTGGCGCGACGACGTGGTGAGCGACGGCGACGCGGCGGCAAAGGTGCTGGCGAACGCGCCGGACGCGCGCCACGGCTTCTTCGCGGTGCCCAAGGTGATCGAATGATTGCCGACCTGACCGGGCTGACGATCGCCGAACTGCGCGACGGGCTGCGGGCGCGCCAGTTTTCCGCGCGCGAGGTGGCGGGCGAGTATGTCGCCGCCGTCGAGGGCGCGCGCGGGCTGAACGCCTATCTGGTCGAGACGCCCGAGCTGGCGCTGACGGCGGCGGACGCGGCGGATGCGGCCTTACGCGCGGGCAACGCGGGATCGCTCGCGGGCGTGCCGCTCGGCATCAAGGACCTGTTCGCGGTCGAGGGCGTGCCGCTCACGGCGGGGTCGCGCATCCTGGAAGGCTTCCGCCCGCAGTATGAGAGCACGATCACCGCGCGGCTGAAGGCGGACGGGGCGGGGTTCCTCGGCAAATTGAACATGGACGAGTTCGCGATGGGTTCGTCGAACGAAACCGGCGCCTACGGCCCGGTGCTGTCGCCGTGGCGCGGGGCGGGGGGCGGCAACCAGGCGCTGACGCCCGGCGGCTCGTCGGGCGGCTCGGCGGCGGCGGTCGCGGCGAACATCGCGGCGGGCGCGACCGGCACCGACACCGGCGGCTCGATCCGGCAACCCGCCGCATTTGTCGGCATCGTCGGCGTGAAACCCACCTACGGGCGGTGTTCGAGGTGGGGCGTGGTGGCGTTCGCCTCCTCGCTCGATCAGGCGGGGCCGATGGCGCGCAGCGTGCGCGATTGCGCGATCTTGCTACAGAGCATGGCGGGGTTCGATTCCAAGGACTCGACCAGCCTCGACGCGCCGATGCCCGATCTGGAGGCCGCCCTAACTGGCGACCTTCGCGGCGTCCGCGTCGGCATCCCGCGCGAATACCGCGTCGACGCGATGCCCGCCGCGATCGACGCGCTATGGCAACGCGGCGCGGAGATGGCGCGCAACGCGGGGGCCGAGGTGGTCGAGGTCTCGCTCCCCCACACCCGCTACGCGCTCCCCGCCTATTACATCATCGCGCCCGCCGAGGCGTCCTCCAACCTCGCGCGCTACGACGGCGTGCGCTTCGGCCAGCGTGTGCAGCCGCCCGGCGCGTCGCTCGCGGAAATGTACGAGGCCACCCGCGCGGCGGGCTTCGGCCGCGAGGTCAAGCGCCGCATCATGATCGGCACCTACGTGCTGAGCGCCGGTTATTACGACGCCTACTACCTCCAGGCGCAAAAGGTCCGCGCGCTGATCGCCCGCGACTTCGAGCGCGCCTGGGAGCATTGCGACGTGCTATTAACCCCCACCGCGCCCTCGGCCGCGTTCGCCTTGGGCGACAAGAGCGCCGACCCGATCGCCATGTACCTGAACGACGTCTTCACTGTCCCCTCTTCGCTGGCAGGGTTGCCCGCGATCTCGGTCCCGGCGGGGCTGGACGAGGCGGGGTTACCTTTGGGATTACAGGTGATCGGCAAGCCGCTGGACGAAGCGGGCGTGCTGAACGCGGGGTATGCTTTGGAGCGGGCGGCGGGATTTGGGGCGCGGGCGGAGCGGTGGTGGTGACCACGCAACCAAACCTGCTCGTTGGCGAGCGCGTTCTTTGGACTGGCAAACCGTTCCAAGGTCTTCTTTTTACGTCTAATGACATCTTCCTAGTTCCTTTCAGCCTATTCTGGGCTGGATTTTCGATATTCTGAAATTTGGGGGTTTGGAGAGATGGTGCTCCATTCGCGTTTCGACTTTTTGGACTTCCGTTCCTCGTAGTAGGTCTTTACGTTACAATCGGACGATTTCTGCTGGATATGCGCGCGCGAAAGAATTTGACGTATTTTGTAACAGACAAGCGGATTCTAATAGCCAAGGGCAAATCGGTTGAGTCCCAGGATATCAAACGCCTGTCCGTCTTGCAATTGAACGAGCGCGCCGACGGCACTGGGACAATCAAATTCGGCGTTTCGGACGCATTAGGTTTTGGGCGCGGTTTCCAGTTCTGGTCACCATCTACTAGCCCCACTCCTCAATTCATTCGCATCGAAGACGTGCGGACAGTATATGAACTGATCGAGCGGACCTCCCGTTGAAACGACTAAAGTGGGAAGAGCATCATTGTCCCACACCGCCATTGTCCGCGTGCGCATTGCGGAGAGCGTTCGGACCGAAGCCGCTGCCGTGCTCTGTCAGTTGGGGATGACCGTGTCCGACGCGGTGCGTCTGTATTTACGTAAGGTAGCGAGAGACAAGGCGCCGCCGTGGGAACGGTAACAAGCGAGACGAAAGTCGGCTGAACTGCACGCCGAAAGAAGGATGGCGCCGCCTTCCTTGCCCCAGCCGCCGTGCTTGCCCACGTGGGGCGGCGTATTATCGGAGCTTGTCCTTGCCCACCGACACCCTGCTTACGACGCGCGCACCCGACACCCTTGCCGCGATGGCCGAGGCCAAGTCCCTCCACCTCGTCCAGGTCACCTGGGTCTACCACTGGTCCGACGCGACGTTCAGTTTCCGCACCACGCGCCCCGCGACCTTCCGTTTCCGCTCGGGCGAGTTCGTCATGATCGGGCTCGATCAGGACGAAAAGCCGCTACTACGCGCCTATTCGATCGTCAGCCCGGCGTGGGAGGAGCATCTCGAGTTCCTGAGCGTCAAGGTGCCCGATGGCCCGCTCACCTCGCGGCTACAGCACCTCGCGGTCGGCGATCATATCTTCCTCGGCAAGAAACCCACCGGCACGTTGGTGGTGGACGCGCTCACGCCGGGCGAACGCCTCGTGTGTTTCGCCACCGGCACCGGCCTCGCGCCGTTTATGTCGGTGTTGCGCGATCCCGAGACGCACGCGCGGTTCGCGCATGTGGTCATCACGCACACCGTGCGGCGCGAGCACGAACTTGCCTACCGCCAGTTGCTCGAAACCGAAATCCACGAGGATGAGATGCTGCGCGAGATCGCCACCTCGCGCTTCACATACTACCCGACCGTGACGCGCGAGCCGTTCCGCACGCCGGGCCGCATCACCGACCGCCTGCGCCAAGGCCTGTTCGCCGAGGACCTAGCGCTGGGTGGCCCGCACCTCAGCCCGGCGGACAGCCGGGTGATGCTGTGCGGCTCGATGGCGTTCAACAAGGAAATGGCCGAACTACTGGAAGCGCACGGCTTCACCGAAGGCTCGCTCGCCGCCCCAGCCGATTATGTGCTGGAGCGCGCGTTCGTCGGCTGACGGCTCAGCCCCCCGCCGCACCGATGTCGGTCACCGCGCGGCGGTTCTTGGCATAGGCTTCCTCGTCCGAGCCTTCCGCCTCGGGCCGTTCCTTGCCGTAGCTGATCGTCGCGATGTTGGCCGAGCCGAAGCCCTTGCCCGAAAGGTAAGTTTTGACCGCGTTGGCACGGCGCTCGCCCAAAGCAAGGTTGTACTCGCGCGTGCCTCGCTCGTCGGCGTGGCCCTCCACGGTGATGCGCGTAGAGGGATATTTGGAAAGCCAGGTCGATTGGCTGTTCAGGATGTCACGCGCGGCGGCATCCAATTCATAGCTATCGTAGCCGAAATGGACCTCGGTGCCCTGCGTGTTCGCCTTGAAATCCTCCGCGCTTCCCGGCGCGGTCGAGGAACGCACCGGGCCAGTGTCGGCTGGCGGCGGGGTGTTCTCAGGCTGCACGGGCTGCGCGGCGGGCGGCGCTGGTGGCAAATTGGCGGGCTTGGGCTTCTTGGCGCACGCGGCGGCGAGCGCCACGGTGATGAGGATGGCTGCCTTGGTCGCGCGCATGGGTCGTCTCCGCAGAAGGTATCGGGTCGGCCTGACAATGGCCTCGTTACGCCTTGGTTGCGGCTTAGGGAAGCGCGTTCATGGGCGCAACGGTCCCCAGCTCGGGTCCGATCCGCCGAGCGGCGTGGGAATCGTGCGCAGGTTCTGGCCGCTCAAGTCGATCGAGGTCAGGCGCGGCGTTGCGCTCCCCGACGGCGTGCGGAAGAACACCAGCACGCGGCCGTTGGCGGACCAGCTCGGTGCCTCGTCGGCAAAGCTGTCGGTGAGCAACCGTTGCCCGCCGCCGTCAGGTCGCATCACTCCAACGCGCAGCTTGCCGCCGCCGATGTGGGTGTAGGCGATGAGGTCGCCGCGCGGGCTCCAGGCGGGGGTGGCGAACCGCCCCTCGCCGAACGACAGCCGGTGCTGGCCCGAGCCGTCGGCGTTCATCGTGTAAAGTTGCTGCGTTCCCGAGCGGTCGCTCTCGAAGACGATCTTTGTACCATCGGACGAATAGCTCGGCGAGGTATCGATATTCGGCCCATCGGTCAGCCGGTCCAAAACCTTGGCGGCGATGTCGAGCCGGTAAATATTGGCGTTTCCCGCCTTGATGATCGACAGCAGCATATAGTGTCCGTCGGGCGAGAAACGCGGGCTGAGCGAAGTGCCCTGGAACGCGCCGACCAACGTGTGATGGCCGCTCGTCGCGTCATAGAAATACAGTCGCGGCTGGTTGTTTGCAAAACTCATGTAGGCTATGCGCGACTGGTTGGGCGCGAAATGGGGTGTCAGCACCAGATTCTGGCCGTTGGTCAGGAAGCGGTGGTTCGCCCCGTCCTGGTCCATGATCGCCAGCCGCTTAACCCGGCGCGTTTTCGGGCCGGTTTCAGAGATATAGGCGATCTGGCTGTCGAAATAGCCCGTCTCGCCTGTGAGCCGCGAGTAGACCTTGTCCGCACATTTATGCGCCGCGCGCCGCCACGCGGCGGGGACGACGCGGAACGCCTCGCTCGTAAGCTGTGTCTGGGCGTAATCGTCGTAGAGATAGCACGTGACGCTGATCGTTCCGTCCGAGTTCGCGGTGACCGCGCCCGTCACCAGCGCCTGCGCGGCGGCGGCACGCCAAGTGTCGTAGGCGGGGGCGGTAGTCTGCGCGAAGGGCACGGCGGCAGTCGGGCCGACGGGCTTGAACAGCCCGCTCGACTTCAGGTCGTTCGAGATAACCGTGCCCACCTGCTCGCCTATCACTGAAGTGGGCAGTCCGGCCGTCGGCACGGACGCGGGCGTCGCAAAGCCCGGCACCGCGACCGGCATTGGTTGGCTGATGCCCTGGGTGATGTCGACGCGAAGCTGGGCCGCCACGGGGACGGCCACAAGCAAGGCGGGCAGGGCGAGCAGGATCGCGCGGGGCCATCGGATCATTTCACATTCCTCGGATCGAAGTGCATCGGATCAAGATCGTGCCACTGCGCATACAGGTTTGCGGGCAATTTCAATGGCGTGCAACGCGTCACCGCGCGTTTGGCCGATTCAGCGAACACCCGCTGCACCGCCGCGTTCGGACCGCCCGCCGTGGCGCGCACCTCGGGCGGCGCGGCGAGGCTGCCATCCTTAGCGAGCTGGATATGCAGATCGACCGTCATCTCCTCGCTTCCGGCCGGCACGTTCCAGCATGGATAAATCTGCCCCGCGATCGCTTGCACCAGCGTCGCCCTCGCCGCCGGGCTGAGTTCGGCGTTCGCGGGCTGCGCGGTCTGCGCCGGACCGGGTTTAGCCGCCGAGTGCGCGGGGGCGCGCGCGATCGCTTTGTCGAGCAGGGTTGCGAGCTGGGTCGGGTTGGCGCGCGGCTTCAGCGCGGGCGGCGCGGCGGGCTTGGCGAGCAGCTTGTCTAGGGTCTGCGCGATCTGGTCGGGGTTGGGCGCGGGCTTTTCCGCCTTGGCTAATTTGATCTTGTGCGGTTTCGGCTTGGGCGCGGGTTCCTCCGCGACCGGATCGGCTACCGGCTCGGGCTTTGGCTCGGGCGGGGCCGTGCTCGGCGCTTTCGCGCGCGGCGCCGGGGCGGGCGGCTGTGACTCCGGCGCAGGTAGTGGCGGTGCGGCTTCCGGCTCGGGCTGCACGCGCGGCGTCGGCGGAGCGGTCGCGGGCCGGGCTTCGGCGGTGCGCGTCGGCGTATCGGCGATGTCGACCAGATCGACCGCGACCGCGTCGGGCGGTGGCAGCGTCGGCTTGTCCATCCGTGCCCAGGCGAGCGACAGTGCCGCGATCAACGCAAGGTGCGCCGCGCCCGCACCCGCCAATGTGGCTCGCTCGCTCACCGGCGCTTGGGCTGGCTCACCAGCGCCACATGCGTGAAGCCGCTCGACGCTATCTCGCCCATCGTCTCGAGCACGCGGCCATAGCTCAGCGCGCGGTCGGCGCGGACCAGCACGCGAGCGTCGGGCCGTTCGGCGTGGAGCGCGGCGAGGCGGTCCGGTAGCGCATCCGCCGCGATCGCCTCCTCGCCCAAAAACAGACCGCCATCGGCGTCCATCGAGACCGCGATCGGCTTGTCGTCGGCTTGCTGCAACGCCTTCGCGCGAGCTTGCGGCAGATCGACCGGCACGCCCGCGACCAATAACGGCGCAGTAATCATGAAGATGATGAGCAACACCAGCATCACGTCCACCAGCGGCGTAACGTTGATCTCGGACATTGGCGCGCCCCGGCCGCCCCGCCCGCGCCGCGCGGCGATGCCCATCGCCATCAGCCCTTGCCCTCCAAGCCGTCCAACTGCCGCGAGAGCAACGCGTGGAACTCGTCGGCGAACGCGCGGAAACGCGCCTCCAGCCGCCCGATGCCGTGCAGCAGGCGGTTATAGCCGATGACCGCTGGAATGGCGGCGAACAGCCCGATCGCGGTGGCGAACAATGCCTCCGCGATGCCGGGCGCGACCACCGCCAAGGTGGTGTTCTGCGACGCCGCGATTCCCGTGAACGCGCGCATGATGCCCCAGACGGTGCCGAACAGCCCGACAAACGGCGCGACGCTGCCGACGGTGGCGAGGATGTTCAACCGGTTCGACAGCTCGTCGATTTCGCGCTCGACGGACACGTTCATCACCGAGGCGAGCCGTGCGCGTACACCCTCTCGGTCCAGCCGCGGCTTACCGGTGGACTTGCGCCACTCGCCCATCCCGGCGGAGAACACGCGCGCCAGCGGATGCGTCGCCTTCGCGGCGCGGTCGGCGAGCGTGTCCAGTTGCTCCGCCGCCCAGAAATGCTCCTCGAACTTGGTCGCCTCGCGCTTGAGCCGGGCGAGCGTCGAAGCGCGGTCGACGATGATCGCCCACGACCAGATCGACGCCGCGAGCAGTCCCAGCATCACCGCTTTCACGACGATGTCCGCCTGGAGGAACAGGCCGACCGGCGACAGCGCGGTCAGGCTCGGCGTCACCACGCGTCGCGCGCCCCGACCGCGAGCGAGGCCAACGCCGAGCGCCACCCGGCCGCCATCCGCATCGGACGGCCCTGGTCATCGAGGAAGGCGGCGGTGATGTCTATTTGGACCAAAGTCTCTTCCCCACGCTCGACGCGCTGTTCGATGTCGCACGACGCGCCTCGCGCAGCGACGACCCGGCTAAGCACCATCAATTCGTCGTCCAACCGTGCAGGGTTGCGGTAGTCGACCGCGGCGCGGCGCACGATCCAGAACCCCGCGCCCACATCGCCAAGGCTGGTTCCCGCGATACCATGATCGCGGAGCATTTCGGTGCGCGCACGCTCGGCGAAAACCAGATACTGCGAATGATGGACGATCCCACTAACGTCGGTGTCGGCAGCGTAGACCCTGAGCGACAGCGTGTGAACGGCGGGTGAGGCGGACATGATAAGCATTGACCCCGCCGCACACCGTCTAGTCGATCAAACCTACGAGCAGCATCAGCGCGAAGAACAGGCCGAGGATCGTGAGGCACGAGATCGAAAGGACCGCAGTGCGCCAAAGCGCGCCGCGAGTGGTCAAGCCGTAGGAGCCCTTAAGTTGGGCAAACATGTGGATGGGCAGAGCCAAGAGCAGGAACCCGGCAAACGGTTTGATCCAAGCAGGCGCGTTTGAGAATAGCATAAGCAAGATCGCCAGCAGCGACATGAACGACAGCGAGTAGAGCGCGAACACGACGTGATCGTAGAGGTTCACCTCGCGCCGCCGCGCGAACAACAGCCACAGGATCGGCAGCGTCATCGGCACGAGCAGAAACGAAAGCTTGGAGGCTTTCTCCTGGATTTTATACGCCGCGAACTCGGGGTCATCGAGCGCATGGTGGACGCGGGTGTCGAACGGCGCGTAACCGGTATGGACGTCGATCTCGCCACGTGCGTTGGCCTTGCGTATCGCGTCCGCCCAATTCGATCCTGATAGGATCGTGTGGTTCCTGGGGTCGTGTGCCATTGTTTGCGCCTTGGCGACGCTTGAGCCCGCCTTGGCGAGCGCGACGCGCGCGGCTTCGACCGACGCCATTACGGTGGCGCGCTCGGCGGGGGTTGCATCCGGATCCTTGACCGCGTCGTCCAGTTCGCGTTGGGCGTTACGAAGATCGCCTGCGGCTTCGGGCATCGAATTGTCCGGCCCGATGTTGCCTGTATCGATCACCGACGCCCCAGTGATGCCGAAGGTGAAAAAAGTGAGGAACACCATGAACAGGAACATCGCGAGCGGCGCGATGTAGCGCGCGCGGCGACCGTGGATGTATTCGCGCGTCAACCGCCCCGGGTTGATCACCAGCATCGGCAGCGTACGCCAGCCCCTGCTTTCCACGTGGAACACGCCGTGCGCGAACTCTTCGGCCAGATGGCCGAGCGTGCGGTGGACGTGGCCCGATTGGCCGCAAGCGTGGCAGAACGGCCCTACCAGCATGGCGCCGCAGTTCTGGCAATCGTGCAGTTCTTCGCCCGCGTGACCCTCGCCGCCGCCCGCCACCGCGCGCGCGATCAACCCAACGGTGGCGAGCGTCCCCAACGCTTCGATTTCGCCGCTCATGGATCTGGACGATACCCGAGCAGCCGCATGATGCAACTAGGACAGTGCGAGATCGCCATCCGGCGGCATGGCGAAATAGCTCGCCACATCGGCGTCCGACACTTCGGCCAAAGTCGCGGGTTGCCACTTGGGCGCGCGATCTTTGTCGATCAGTTGCGCGCGGACGCCTTCGTAGAAGTCGTGGCCGCGCTTGAGCGCGCAGACGACGCGGTATTCGTTGGCAAGCGCTACGCTCACGTCGCCCGCCGCCGCGCCGCGCCTGAGTAGCTCGAAGACCAACTTCAGCGCGGTCGGTGATTTCGTGGCGAGGGTGGCTGCTTCCTTGTTGGCCCACTCGCCGCCGTCCGCCTGCAGCGCGGTGACCATTGCCTCGACGGTGTTGCCGTCGAAAAGGCGATCGATCTGAGTGCGGTTGCCGTCTAGGCGCGCGGGCGGGGGTTCGACCGCCGTCGCCGCGAGCACTGCATCCGGGCCCGCTCCATCGGCAAGCGCAGCCTTGATGCCGTCGAGCGTTGCACTGGGCGCGTAGTGCGTGGCGATCCCCGCCGAGAGCGTCTCCGCGCCGTCCAGCCGCGCCCCGGTCAGGCCTAGGAACACACCGAGCCGACCCGGCAACCGCGCTAGCGGGTAGGTCGAGCCGACGTCGGTTACCATCCCGATGCCGGTTTCGGGCATCGCCCACAGCGTGCGCTCGGTCGCGACGCGGTGCGAACCGTGAATGGAAACGCCTACGCCGCCGCCCATCGTCACGCCGTCCATCAGCGCGACGTACGGCTTGGGGAAGCGCGCGATAGCGGCGTTCATCGCGTATTCGGTGGCGAAGAACCGCTCCCACCCCGGTGATCCCGCGCGGCCGTCGGCGTGCATCTGCACCACGTCGCCGCCCGCGCAGAAGGCGCGCTCGCCCGCGCCCTCGATCGCCACCGCGCGCACTGCCGGGTCGAGCGCAAAGCCGTTCAATGCGGTGTGGATCGCGACGCACATCGGCTCGGTCAGCGCGTTCAGCGCTTGCGGACGGTTGAGCGTGATCAGGCCGAGGTGGCCGCGTGTTTGGGTGAGGACTTCGTTCATGCGAGCCGCCTAGCGCGCGCTCACAAATACTCAACCGTCGCCAGCCCGCGCTTGGCCAGTGTCGGAACGAGCGCGGCGACATCGTCGGTGCGCGCGGTGAACACGGCGCGGCCTGGCGCGGAGACGAACATCATGCCCTGAGCCAAATGCGCAACCCGCCGCGCAATCCCCACGCCGCTGTCCACAAACGTCAGCCCCGGCGCAACCGCCGCCAGCTCGTCCGCCAACAATGGGAAGTGCGTGCAGGCAAGCACCACCGTGTCGACCGCGTCCGCACCCGGTTGGCCGGTCAGCGCGGCGAGTTCGGCGGCGATCTCCGCCATGTCGGGCGCGACCCCACGCAGCTTCGCCTCCGCGATCTCGACCAGCCGCGCCGAGCCATGACGGAAAACCTGTTTGTCGGCGGCGAACTCGACGATCAGCCGGTCGACATATGGCTGCCGCACCGTCGCCAATGTGCCGAGCACGCCGATCGCGCGCGTTCGTGTCGCGAGCGCGGCGGGCTTGATCGCGGGAACCGTACCTACGACCGGCCGGTCGAGCGCGGCGCGCACGGGGCCGAGCGCGATGACGCTCGCGGTGTTGCACGGGATGACGACGACCTTGGGATCATAGCGCTCGACCAGCCGCCCGAGCAGCGCGGGCACGCGCGCGGTCAGTTCAGCCTCGGACTTCAGCCCATAGGGGAAGCCTGCGTTGTCGGCGACGTAGACGATCGGAGCGCCGGGCAGCGCGCGCGCGATATGATCGAGCACCGATAGGCCGCCCACCCCCGAATCGAACAGCAGGATCACGCGGCGGCGAGTTTCGCCAGCAGGCCCACCGCCCCGGCGCGCACCAGCCGGTAGGTCGTCTCGAACCCCTCGGCGGGGTCGTAATAGGGATCGGGCACGTCGGCAACGCCTTCGCTGGGCGCATGGTCCATCAGGCGCGAGAGCTGCGCGGGCGCGTCGGCGGGGCGCATTGCCGCTAGATTAGCGAGGTTGGAGGCGTCCATCGCGACGATGTAGT
>JAABUQ010009723.1_pt1 | contig 12891 bp, 13 predicted proteins | sample 5560001 | NCBI WGS metagenome assembly JAABUQ01 (sample SAMN10711888, study PRJNA513371) | rock metagenome | isolation source: Antarctica rocks | place: Antarctica: Victoria Land, Finger Mt nord | collected 2015-12-18 | reverse complement strand
CGCAGCTGGCGCTCGTTGCGCGCCCCAGTCCTGGTGGTGACCGCTGCCCTGCTCACGCTGGTCCCGTGGACCGTACGCAACCTTCACGAGTTCGGCGAGCTCGTCCCCGTGAGCACCGAGAGCGGTTACGCCACCGTGGGCGAGTTCAACCGCTTCACCGCCGCCCGGACCGACTTTCCGGCGCTGTGGACACCGCCGATCGGCGAGATGGTGAGCATCGCCGGCCAGATCCGCTTCCTCAACGAAGCCCAGCTCTCCGACCGCCTGAACACGATCGCCGTCGACTACGCCCGCGCTCACCCCACCTACGTGGCCAAGGTGCTGCTGTGGAACACGATCCGCGATCTGGGGCTTTCGGGCACGAGGTTTGAGCTGTCGATCGCCGACTCGGAGGCCTTTCCCCGCTACCTGGTGTCGCTGAGCATCTACTCGTTTTGGGTTCTGGGCCTGCTGGCGCTGGCAGGGGCCCTGACCACCACGGCTCGACGCGTCCCGCGGGCGCTGTGGGGTTGCCCGCTGGTGATCGTGCTCTCCGCCGTGCCGATTATCGGCTCGACCCGTTACCGCTCGCCGGCCGATCCCTTCTTCGTGCTGCTGGCGGCACTCGCGCTGGTCGCGCTGAGCGGGATCCGGCGCCGGCCCGCAGGCGCCCGATGATCCTCAGGGGGTGGGGAACCTCCCGGCGGCGGTGGCTGACCGTCATCGTCGCTTTGGCCCTGGTGCTCCGGGTGGCGCTGGTCTTGGCCACGTCCAACTGGAGCCCACCGCCCTCCAGCGACCCGCACGACTTCGAGCGCTTCGCGCTCCCACTGGCGGCGCACGGGCAGCTGCCGGTCTCAGAAGGCGCTGCCAGGGGCGGCCCGACCGCATTCCGCCCGCCGCTCTACCCGGTGGAGCTGGCGGCGATCTACCGGGTCGTGGGGGTGGGATCGGGACCCGAGCGCTGGCAGGCCGCTCGCCTGATCGGGGCGGTGCTGGGAGCGGTGGCGGTGGCGCTGATCTTCCTCATCGCCCTGCGGCTGTGGGACGAGCCGGTGGCGGTGCTCGCTGGCGGGATCGCGGCGGTCTACCCGCCGCTGGTGATGGCCGGCTCATCGTTGATGTCGGAGGCGCTCTTCATCCCGCTCGTCCTCGGCGCGGTGCTGGCGGCGCTGGCCCACCGCGCCTCCCGTCACCGATGGCGGTTTGCGCTGCTCACCGGCCTGCTCGTGGGCCTCGCCTCGCCTCACGCGCGGCAACGGCATCGTGCTGCTGGTCCTGGTAGGGCTGCTCTGGCCAGGCCCGCCGCGACTGTCGGTGCGCGCCGCTCGCGCGCCGCTGGCGATGGTACTGGTGGCGGTGATCACGATCCTGCCCTGGACCCTGCGCAACGCCAACGAGCTGCACGCGTTCGTACCGGTCACAACCGAGACGGGCTTCGCCCTGGCCGGCACCTATGCACCCGATGCGCAGGCGCAGAGGGCGCTGTGGCGGCCTCCCGTCGCCGAGATGCTGCAGGTGTGGCGGAACGCGCCGAGCGCCAACGAGGCCGCGGTCTCGGGCCGCTTGAGCGACATGGCGATCGACTACGTCCGGGCCCACCCGGCGAGCCTGGCGCGAACCGTCTTCTGGAACACCGCACGGACGCTGAACCTCACCGGTCCTGGCCTGGAGCGGGCGCTGGCCCACCTCTGGGGGTATCCGCGATGGCTGGCGGGGCTGAGCGTGTATGCGTTCTGGGTGCTGCTCCCCCTGGCGGCCATCGGCGCGTTCACTCGCGCCGGCCGGCGGGCTCCGCTGGCGCTGTGGGCCTGCCCGCTGCTGCTCCTGGTCACGGTCGTCCTGCTGCTGGGGCTGACCCGCTACCGGCTCCCGGCCGACCCCTTCCTGGTGCTCCTGGCCGCCCTCGGCCTGCGGTCCGTGTGGGAGCGTCGGGGGGGATGGCAAGTACCATCGTCCGTCGAATGACCGAGCGAGTAGTGATCCTCGGGGCCGGCCTCGCCGGCCTCGCCTGTGCCTATGAGCTCGCCCGTTCCGGCGTCGAGGTGACGGTCGTGGAGCGCGAGCAGCATCCCGGGGGGATGGCCACCTCGTTCACCGAGACCACAGCCGAGGAGCAGTGGTCCTACGACTTCGGTCCGCACCGGTTCCACACCACCGATCCCCAGCTGATCGAGCACGTCAAGGAGATCCTGGGCGGCAACCACCACCAGGCGCAGCGACTTTCCCGGATCGTCCTCTTCAACCGGTTCTTCGACTATCCCCTCAAGGCGGGTAACGTGCTGCGCAACCTGCCGCGGCGGGTGCTGGTGCGCTCGTTCCTGGACTACTTCTGGGTTCGCTTCACCGAGCGCGTCGGGCTCAGCCATCACAGCGACGAGAACTTCGAAGGGTGGGTCGTCAAGCGCTTCGGGCGCACCCTCTACGAGCTGTTCTTCGGGCTCTACACGGGCAAGTCCTGGAAGATGCCCCCCGAGAAGATCTCCGGGGACTGGGCCAGCCAGCGGATTTCGCTCCTGAGCCTCGCCGACACGGTCAAGCAGACCCTCCGGCGCTCCACCTCCGATACGCCGCGCACGCTCGTGAGCAGCTTCATCTACCCCACCCATGGCGGGATCGGCGAGATCGCGCGCGGGTACGTGCGCGAGCTGGAGGCCCGTGGCGCCGTGGTGCTCACCGGGGCCCCCGTCACGCGCGTACACCTCGACGGCCGCCGCGTGAGCGCCGTGGAGTACGGCGGCCGCACGCCCGGGGTCCTCGAGGCTGACCACTTCATCTCCACGATCCCGATCACGACGCTGGCCCGGACGATCCGTCCGCCCGCCCCCGAGCACGTCCGTCAGGCGATCGCCGGCCTGCGGTATGTCTCGATCGTGTTCGTCTATCTGAAGCTGGCCAAACCGCACGTCTCCCCGGACAGCTGGCTGTACCTGCCCGAGCGCCACCTGACCGTCCACCGGATCTCCGAGTTCAAGAACTTCAGCCCTCAGGCGGCGCCGGCGGAGAAGACCATGGTCTGTGCCGAGATCACCTGCCGCGTCGGCGACGAGCACTGGCGCGCGGAGGACGAGGAGCTGATCGCAATTGCCACCTCGGACCTGCAGAAGATCGGCTTCATCGCCCCCGAGGAGGTGCTGGAGGGCTTCGTCAAGAAGATCCCCTATGCCTACCCGGTCTATGACCTGGAGTACAAGGAGCACCTGGCGCCGATCCTGGAGTTCGTGCACACGATCGAGAACGTCAAGACCGGGGGGCGCCAGGGGCTGTTCCGCTACAACAACATGGACCAGTCGATCGAGATGGGGCGCAGGATGGCGTGGGCGCTGGTGCAGGAGCGTGACGCCGGCCACGAAGCGGTGGCTACCGAGAGCAAGTACTTCGGCTGATGGCGATCGCCGCCACCGAGCCCGAGCTGCAAGTCGTTCCCCGCTGCCCGCTGTGCGGCTCGGAGCGCTTCACCACCGCCTTCCGGGAGCCGCCCTACAGCGTGCGCCGATGCGACCAGTGCGGCCTCGGGTGGGTCAGCCCCCGCCGAGGCCCGCAGGACCTGGTGGCCCTCTACGCGGATGACGCCTACTGGCGCTCGGACTCGCCCAAGACGATGGGCTACCAGGATTACCGCAGCGACGAGGAACTCTACCTTAAGACCTTCCGCCGCCGGCTCGGCTTCGCTCTGCAGGACGGCCCCACCTCTGGCGCGGCGCTGGACGTCGGCTGTGCCGCGGGGTTCTGTATGGCGGTGCTGCGCGAACGCGGCTTCCAGGTCCACGGCGTGGAGGTCTCCGAGACAATCGCCCGCCATGCGATCGATCACTTCGGCTTTGACACCGTCCACCTCGGCACGCTGGAGAGCGCGCCGTTTACAGAGGACAGCTTCGACCTGATCACGATGTGGGACGTGGTGGAGCACGTGGTCGACCCGCGGGCGCTGTTGGAGCGGGCGCGGTGGCTGCTCAAACCCGGAGGGCTGCTGGTGATCGAGACTCAGGACATCGACAGCCCCTTCGCCCGGCGGCTGGGGCCGCGCTGGCATCACTACAAGCACGCCGAGCACATCCTGCACTTCACCCCCGGGTCGCTGCGGACCCTGCTGGGCCAGGCCGGCTGGCGCGTACAGAAGCTCACCCACCGCTACGGCGGGAAGTACGTCTCGCTGGGCTTCATCGCCGAGCGTGCCGGTCGCCTGCATCCGGGGCTGAGCGCGGCGCTGGCACCGCTTGGCCGGGTGCAGAGCGCGCGCGTCTACCTGAACTTCATGGACGAGATGGTGGTGCTGGCGCGCCCTGCCTGAGGCGTAGCCACCGAGGATGGAGGAGACCGCCAACCGACAGTTCGTCGAGCTGGAGCGAACCCACTTCTGGTTTGTGGGGCGCCGACGCATCTTCTTCCACCTGCTCGATCGCGAGCTGGCGGGGCGCACCGACGCCAAGGTCCTCGACGTCGGCTGCGGCGCCGGCGGCATGCTGGCGCCGCTCGCCCGCTACGGCGAGGTCACCGGGGTCGACATGCAGCCGGAGCTCGTGGATTTCTGCCGCCAGCGCGGCTTTGAGCGGGTCTGTGTCGGCTCGGCCTACGAGCTCCCGGCTGAGGAGGCCTCAGTCGACCTGCTCACGCTGTTCGACACGATCGAGCACGTCCCCGACGACGAGCGCGTGCTGCGCGAGGTGCACCGCGTGCTGGCGCCGGGCGGACGGGTCTTCATCTCCGTGCCCGCCTACGGGTTCCTGTACGCCAACAACGATCGGGTCGCGCACCACCAGCGGCGCTACACGGTCCGAGCGCTGCGCCGCAAGCTGATCACCGCTGGCCTGGAGCCGATCCAGGTGACCTACTTCAACACGTTCCTGTTCCCGGCGATCCTGCCCGCGGTGCTGATCAAGAAGCTGCGTGAGCGCTTCGTCGACCCGCAGGACCAGACGAACCTCTCCCACGACGTTCCCGCCGGCGTGAACCGTGCCCTGGCCGCGGTGATGGGCAGCGAGCGCCGCCTGCTGGCGCGCCGGAGCCTGCCGTTCGGCCACTCGATCGTGGCTGTCGCCCAGCGGCTCCGGTCCGGTTCCTGAGCGCTCTCAGCGTCCGGCGGGGGCACGCGCGATCACGACCATGCGATCACGGAAGTCGGGGGCCCAGATCCGGCCCGCCAGCCCGAGGCGCTCCGCGCCGCGTAACGCCCCCCTGGAGAGCGCCGGCGAGTAGCCGCCGATCCGGCTCAGGTAGTACCGGACGGTGAACGCCTTGGGGGCGGTGTAGAGCCCCGCCACCTGCCAGCCCTGGCGGCCGAGCAGGCGGGTGATCGAGTCCCGGGTGAAGTACTGCACGTGGGTGGGGATCACCGACCACCAGCGGCGCCCGAGCACCCGGGCCAGCAGACTGCCGGCATCGGGCAGGGTCAGATAGAGGACGGCGCCCGGCGCCGCCAGCCCGGCGATCCGGGCCAGGGCCGCGCCGGGGTCGGGGAGGTGCTCGATCACGTCGCCCATGACCACGGCGTCGAAGTCCCCGGGCAGCTCGACGTCGAACAGCGCCGCGGTGCGCACGTCGAGGCCTAGACGCTCCTGGGCGTAGCGGGAGGCGTACTCGCTGGGCTCGACGCCGATCCCCCTCCAGCCGCGGGCGCGGGCCTCATCGAGCAGGAAGCCGACCCAGCAGCCGAGGTCGAGCAGGCGGCCAGGGGCGACGTGATGCTCGATCTCCGCCAGCGCCCGGCGCGCGCTGGCGCGCTGGCCGAGCTCCTCCTCCAGGTAGTCGCCGGATTCCGCGTGTGCGTAGGCGCGCTGCAGCTCCTGCGCCGCCGGCATCGCCGCCAGCTGCATGTGGCCGCAGGCGGGGCAGCGGACGATGTCCGAGAGTGCCGTCCCGAAGCGGTCGGTGCTGGGCACGAGACCCTCGGGCCCGGCCGCACCCGCCACGCGTAGATGGTCCACGAGGGTCTGCCCCCCGCACGCCGCGCACGCGACGGCAGCGCTCACGGTGCCGAGCGCGCCCGGACGGACCGCGCCGGGACGGTGCGGCCGATGCGGCCGCGCCAGGCCCGGGACTCCCGCAGCGCTGCGAGCGAGAAGCGCACCAGGCGCCATGGAATCGGCGAGCGGCCGCCGCCGCTCCAGCTGCTCCCGGTGGTCGCCGAGCCCCGGCGCACGCGATGGCTGACGTCGACCTCCAGCAGCGCCAGCCCCTGGCGGGCGGCGATCACCGTCAGGTACAGGTTGGGAATCAGGCAATCCCGGGGCAGCAGGGCCAGCTGGGCGGCAAGAACGTCCGCCTCGTAGCCGCGCAGAGGGCAGTTGGGATCCCGGGCGGCGATCCCGAATCCGGCGCGCACGTACAGGCGCAGCAGGCGGGTCATGGCCATCCGGAACCACGGGTCCTGCCGGAACCGCCGTACGCCGGAGACGGCGTGGGCCTCGTCGGCCAGGAGCACCAGCACCCGCCGCAGGTCGCTGCCGCGGAACTGGCCGTCGCCATCGACCTGGAGCACGAAGTCGGGGTGGTGCGCCAGCGCCTGGTGGTAGGCGGTCAGGACCGTGGGACCGTGCCCGCGGTTGACCGGCGAGCGAATCGGGTCCAGCCGGGCCCGCAGGCGGGGGCGCAGCGCCTCCAGCACCTCCGCAGTCCCGTCGCTGGAGGCATCGTCGACGACGACCAGCGTCAGCGCCGAGGTCCCCCCCCGCAGCGCTTCGTCGATCTCGGTCAGGAATTCGGCGATGCCCTCCGCCTCGTTGTAGGCCGGAATGGCGACGGCGACCGTCGGCTTGCTCTGCGGCTGGCTCTGCACGGGGCGGCGGATGCTACGCGCCCCCCGCTACCGTGGCCCTCGTGGATGGGATCTCGATCGCGCCGGGCGGGCGGGTGCTGATCATCGGGGCCGGACCCTGCGGACTGGCATGTGCGCGGGAGCTCGAGCGCCTCGGCCACCGGAACTGGCTGATCCTGGAGGGTTCCGCGGAGGCGGGCGGACTGGCCCGCTCGGTGGTCGATCCCGCCGGCTTCACCTGGGACCTGGGTGGCCACGTCGTGTTCAGCCACTTCGGCGAGTTCGACGCACTGCTCGGAGAGGCGATGGGAGACGAGGTGGAGCGCCACGAGCGCTCCTCCTACATCCGCTGCGGCGATCGCTGGGTGCCCTACCCGTTCCAGAACCACCTTCGCCATCTGGCGCCGCCGATCCGCGACGCCTGCCTGCGGGGGCTGGCCGGCGCCGGCGGTGTCGCCCCGGGCACCGACTTCGCCGCCTGGATGCGCGGGACCTTCGGCGACGGCATCACCGAGCACTTCATGGCGCCGTACAACCTCAAGGTGTGGGCGTTCCCGGCTGAGGAGATGTCGGCGGAATGGATCGGCGAGCGGGTCTCGGTGATCGACTACGAGCGGGCGCTGCGCAACGTCCAGGAGGATCGGGACGACCTCGCCTGGGGGCCCAACAACACGTTCGTGTTCCCGCGCGGCGGGGGTACGGGTGAGATATATCGCCGCGTGGCTGCGCCGCTCTCTCCGCGGGTGCGCTACGAGGCGCCGGTCGTGGAGGTGGCGCCCGAGCGTCACGAGGTGCGGCTGGCCACCGGCGAGCGGCTCGCTTACGACGCCCTGGTCTCGACCATGCCCCTGGATCAGCTGGTGGGCGCGGTTGCACAGTGCCCGCCCGAGCTGAGCGAAGCCGCGTCGGCGCTCGTGCACAACAGCGTTTACATGGTCGGGATCGGCTACGAGGCGCCGCTGCTCCAGGACAGTTCGTGGATGTACTTCCCCCAGCCGGAGCTTCCCTTCTACCGGGTCACGAACTTCGCCAAGTACGCCGCGGCCAACGTTCCCGGCGGCAACGTCTCCCGGTACTGCTCGCTGATGACCGAGACGGCCTTCTCGGCGCACCGGCCGCTGTCACGCGCCGGCCTGCAGGAGCGGGTGGAGGCCGGCCTGCGCGCCGCAGGGGTCGTGCCGGGCACCCCGGCGGTGGCCTCGATGCACCTGGAACGCATCGACTATGCCTACCCCGTGCCGACGCTTGGCCGCGACCGCGCGCTGCTTACGATCCAGCCGTGGCTGGCGCAGCGCGGGATCCTCTCCCGCGGACGCTTCGGCTCCTGGTGCTACGAGATCGGCAACATGGACCATGCGGTCAAGATGGGGACCGACGCCGCGCGGCGGCTGCTCACCGGCGCGCCCGAGGAGCTCTGGCGGCTGCGAGGATCTCCGCCAGTGCTCGCTGGTTGAAGGCGTCCTCGCTGTGGGCGGCAGCGGTCTGCCGGCCGCCCTCGATGAGCCGCTGGCGCAGCCTCTCGTCCGCGGCCAGCCGGCGCACCGCGGCGGCCAGCGCCGCGGGGTCCCCGGCCCTGAAGAGCAGCGAGTTGCGCTCGTCCCGGAGGTAGTCGCCCGAGCCGCCGGTGCCGGTGGCCAGCACCGGTCGGCCGAGCGCCATCGCCTCCAGCGGCACGAGCCCCCACGGCTCGGGCCACTCCACGGGAAAGAGCACCGCATCCGCTCCGCGGATGAGCTCCACCAGCTGCTCGCGCGGGCGCGCGGGCTCCAGGCTGACGCGCTCGGCCACCCCCAGCCGTTCCGCGAGTCCGAGCAGCTGCGCGCGATAGGCGGGGTCGCCCTCACCGACGATCGATAGATGCGCGCCGGGCGGCAGTTCGGCCAGGCTGGCAACGGCGGTGGCAACGCCCTTCTGCTCCACCACCCGACCGAGGTAGAGCAGCCGCCACCGCCACGGCGGGGGAGCCGGCTCTGCGAGCACCTCCAGAAACGATCGCTCCACCCCGGGGGAGAGGATCGTGCTCCGCGCGCGAGCGATCCGCAGGCCGGCGGCCGCGGTGCTCTGCGCCATCGTCGCCGAGCAGAACACCCACCGCCCCACGTCTGCCCATCGCACGCGCGCCGGTATCCCCGTGGCCCGCTGCACGAGGCCAGCGGCAAAGGGAAGGTGGGCCCAGGTACGTAGCCACAGGTCGCGCTCGCGCCCGTAGCTTGGCCACGGGTCGAGCACGAACAGCAGCGAGGGGATGCCGGCCTGCCGTGCTCGTTCCAGCAGGCTGAGGGAGAGCCCGCCGAGTGACCACCACGTGATCACATCCGGGTTCAGCTCCCGCACGTGCCGATCGAAGCGGGCGGCGTTGCGCCGCTCGAGGCCCAGTCGCGCCCGTAGCCCCAGCGCGGGCCACTCGTGATCGCGCCAGTACCACTCCAGCTCGCGATGGACCCCGGGATCTTCGGGAGCATCGCCGGAAACGGCGGGGTCGTGGTGGTCGCTGGCCAGCACGCGCACGGGATGGCCCTCTCGGCGGAGGTGGCGCATGACGCCGCGCCAGATGATCTCGTAGCCGCCGAGGTGGTGGGGCGGGTAGACGTTGCCGATCGCCAGGACTCGGACGGGCGACGCCATCACGCGGATGTTAGGTGGCGGGGTGGGCCGCGGCGGCTGCGAAGATACCGGGGCGATGTCGGACATCCCGGAACTGACGTGGGACCCTCAGCCGGAGAGCCAGCCGCCCCCCGCGAGCCGGCGCGGGCTGCCGCTCCTCTTGGCCGTGCTGCCCCTGGTGCCGATCCTCGTGGGGGTTGTGATCACCTCGCGCACCGTCCCGGCCCAGGCGCTCAGCCCCGGCGGCTATCGCCCGCTGGCTGCGGCGCCGGCCAGCGTCGCCGCTCGAGGGGCGGCGCTCCCCCCGGGTCCCGGGACGGTGGTGGCGATCCTGCACTCGTCAACGACGATGCGGCGGGCGCCGGCCGGGAGGCCCTTCGGCCGCGTCCAGAGCCGCACCGGGTTCGGCTCGCCGGCGGCGATGTGGGTGGTGGCCTTCGCCCCCGGCTGGCTCGGGGTGATCAGTCCGGTGGCGGGCAACGGGCGGGTCGGCTGGATCCCGCGCCCGGCGGCTTCGCTGGCCCGGGTGAACTGGAAGCTCCAGGTGTCGTTGGCCGCGCGGCGGCTGACCGTGCTCCTCGGCGGCCGCCCCGTGGAGCGCTATACGGTGGCGATCGGGCGTCCCAGCGCCCCCACGCCCACCGGCCGCTTCTCGGTCACCGATCGCCTGAACACCGGCGACGCCGGCGGGCCCTACGGCTGCTGCATCCTCGCGCTCTCGGCGCTCGCGCCGCACGCGATCCAGGGCTGGAACGGAGGCAACCGCATCGCGATCCACTCCACGCCCGAGACTGCCAGCATCGGTCAGCCGGTCAGCCACGGCTGCCTGCGCCTGAGCCTCCCGAATGGGCGGTGGCTGCTGGCCCACATACCGCTGGGAACCCCGACGATCATCAGGAACTGACAGATGCCCCCGCGCGGCGTGAAGAAGGGCACCAAGCGTGCCCGGCAGTACGAGCACATCAAGGACAGCGAGCTGGAGCAGGGCGCCAGCGAGGACCGGGCCGAGGAGATCGCCGCCCGGACCGTGAACAAGGAGAAGGCCCGCGCGGGCGAGTCCCGCACGAGCTCCCGCACCTCCACCGAGGACATGTCCTCCTCACGCCGGGCGGCCAGCTTTCGGGCACCGACCGGGAGAAGGGCCGTACCCGGCAGCAGCTCTACAACGACGCGCGCAAGCTCGGCGTCGAGGGGCGCTCCAAGATGAACAACAGCCAGCTCCAGCGCGCCGTGCAGCGGGCCGGGGGCTGAGAGCTCCAGCTCCGATCAGGCCCTGTGCCGAGGCTCAGCCGAACAGCGGGAACCGCCGGCGGCGGGCCAGCCGGTCCATGCCGTCCTGGATCGCGTCCTGGACCTCGTTGAACTTGGCCTTGACGTACTCGTCGTCATCGGCCTTGTCGGGATCGGAGAGCAGCTCGATCGGCTCGCCGAAGGCGGTGCGGATCTTCGTCGGCAGCGGCAGCTCGGGCAAGAACGCGGGGGACAGGCCCCAGGGGAGCTGGAGCGCGATCGGGAACAACTTCAGCTGCGCCACGCGGTCGAGCGCCAGCCACTTCGCCAGCCGGCGCCCGGAGGTCAGCACCGGCATCGAATCGGGCCCGCCGACGGTGGAGATGGGCACGATCGGGACCCCGCAGCGGATCGCGAGCTTGACGAAGCCCATCCGCCCGGCCAGGTACGCCTCGTCCCGGTGGGACCACGTGCGCAGCGAGTCCCGCTCGCCGCCGGGCCACAGCGCCACGTCGTGGCCCGCCGCCAGCGCGCTCATGATGCTGTCCGCATGGGCCGGGACCACCCCCATCCGCCGGAAGTAGGCGCCCACCCCGGGGGCCGCCATCAGCGCGTCGTGGGCGGTGCCGTGTATGGGGCGATCGTCGCCGAAGTGACGCCACCACGCCGCTCCGACGGTCCAGGCGTCCCACACGAACGGCGCTCCGGAGTGGATCCCGATCAGCAGCGCCGGCGCCGGCGGGATGTTCTCCCACCCCTCGATGTCCAACCGGAACCACACGTCCATCAGCCAGTTCCAGAGGTACTTCTGGCGATGCATGAAGGTCGGATCAGGACCGTCGAGGTTCCACTCGCCCGCGCGCTCGGCGACCCAGCCGGAGGCGCCCGACTGTTCCTCACGCTTGTCCTGCGCCTTCTCACGCGCCTGCTCGGCGTGACGCTCGGCCTGGTGCTGGCGCGGGCGCGGGCTCTTGCTCTCAGCGCCGTCCGCTGCGGCTTTCCGGCGCGTCTGCAGATCGTCCATCGTTCTCCTCCAAAAGGGTGACTTCCTCGGGCTTACCCGATGGGGCTGATTACAACCGGGAAAGGTGGGGCAGCAAGGCATCGCACCCATGCCGGCCAAGGAGCGACGATGAAGATCGGCTACTTGCTCAGCAGTGAGGAATGGGGGCCACAGGACCTGGTGGCCCAGGCGGTCAAGGCCCAGCGCGCGGGCTTTCAGGACCTGTGGATCTCCGATCACTTCCACCCCTGGAATGACAAGCAGGGCCACAGCCCATTCGTGTGGTCGGTGATCGCCGCGCTCGCGCAGGCCACCGAGGGGATGAAGGTCACCACGGCGGTCACCTGCCCGACGATCCGGATTCATCCCGCCGTGATCGCGCAGGCGGCGGCGACCTCCGCGGTGATGCTGGAGGGCCGCTTCTGCCTGGGCCTGGGCAGCGGCGAGGCGCTCAACGAGCACATGCTCGGCGACCGCTGGGAGCCGGCGAGCGGCTGGAGATGCTGGAGGAGTCCATCGAGGTGATCCGCACCCTGTGGCAGGGCGGGGTGCAGAGCCACCGCGGGCGTCACTACCGGGTTGACCACGCCCGGATCTATGACCTGCCGCCGGAGCCGCCCCCGATCATCGTCTCGGGCTTCGGGCCCAGGCTTGGGCCGCGAGGTGCCGCTGGCCGGCGTGCTGTTCGCCGTCGGCGCCCTGCTGCTGGCGGCGGCGGCGCCGCTGACGCTGTACTTCGGCAAGTCGATGCTGGAGCGGGCGGCGAGCGACGCCGGATACGGCTGGCTCGTGCCCGTGTTCATCCTGTCCTCGGCGCTGACCGCCGGGGCGGTGCTGCGCGTGACCGGCCGGGTGTTCCTCGGCTGGGGGCCCCGGGAGGGCCCTGGATCCCAGCCAGTCGCGCGCCGCGCAGGAGCGCGTCGACGAAACCCGCGACTCCCGAGATCACACCCCCGCGGTGATGCTGGCGGTTCCGGCCGTGCTGCTCCTCGCCGCCGGCGGGGCGGGCCTCGTGCCCGGTCTGATTCCGGCCGTCGAGCACGCCGCGGTCCGCTTCACCGACCACGGCGCCTACCAGGCCTGGGTGATCGGCGGCGGCCGCGTCCACTGGCCCGCGGCGGCGTCGTCGCACATCGAGGGCATCGATGTCGCCTTTGCCGCCATCAGCGTGGCCGGTGCGCTCGGGTTGGCGGGGCTCGGCTTTTCGGGCGTCCGCTCTGGGAGGGGCTGCCCACCGGCCTCCGCCAGCCCGCCCGGAGCGGGATGCGGACCCTGCGGCATCTGCACTCGGGTGAGATCGGCGACTACATCGCGTGGTGGA
>JAABUQ010009722.1_pt1 | contig 12893 bp, 13 predicted proteins | sample 5560001 | NCBI WGS metagenome assembly JAABUQ01 (sample SAMN10711888, study PRJNA513371) | rock metagenome | isolation source: Antarctica rocks | place: Antarctica: Victoria Land, Finger Mt nord | collected 2015-12-18 | reverse complement strand
CGCTGGCCTGCCTGACGGCCCTGGCGGCTGGCGGCGCGGTGGCGATCCTGGGCGGCGGCGGCGCAAGCGCGCTCGCGGCGGCATTGGCCTGCGCGGCCGTCGTGGCGGTTGCGGGCAACCTGCTGCTGGTGCGCCCGATGCTGCGTCTTGCCGGCAGCGGCCACAAGGGCGCCCGCACCGGCCAGACGGTTGCCGGCGCCGCGCCTGACGTGCGGCTGGCGGAGTGGCGGCAGGCGCGGCTCGGGGCCATCGCGATGGGCGCCGGCAAGGTCAGCCACGATCTGCGCGGTACCCTGGCGCCGGCGCTGCTGGCGGCCGAGCGGCTGCAACTGCACTCGGAACCCAGCATCAAGCGTGCCGGCGACATCCTGGTGCGCGCCGTCGAACGGGCGACCGACCTGGTGCGCAGCGGTCTCGACGGCGCGCGCGAAGGTCACGATTGGTCGCCGCCAACCCAGTTCCTGCTGTGCGACGCAGCGGCCGAGGGGGTGGCGGCGGCGCGGGCGGCGATGCCCGGCGTGACCATCGACGCGGCGCCCGACGCCACGATCGAGTTGCTGGCGATACGCGAAAACGTCGTGCGCAGCCTGTCCTACCTGCTGCAAAATTGCGGTGCGGCGCCGGGAACAATGATCGTGGTCACGGCCGAGCACGCCGGCGGCGAGGCCGCGATGGTGGTGACGGTTGCCGGGCCGGGGTTGGCGGACGCGGTGGCCGCCGCGCCCTTCCAGCCGTTCGGCAACGCCGCCGGTCTCGGCCTGGCCATCGCCCGTGACCTCGCGCGCGCCAACGCCGGCGGCCTGGTACTGGAACGCACCGGACCGCAGGGGTCGGTGTTCCGTCTCAGCTATCCGACGCCGGCGTTGCGCCCGACCGCCCGTGACGCCGCCGCTAGGCCGCCAGCCGTGCGTCCTGCCGATCCATGAAACTGGCCAACGCCGCGCGTTGCTCCAGCGTCATGTGCAGGCCGAGCTTGGTGCGGCGCCAAAGGATGTCCTCGGCGGTGCGCGCCCACTCGTGCCGGCACATCCACCCGACCTCCCGCTCGCTCAGGCCAGCGCCGAAGTCGCGGCCCAGCTCGGTGGCACTCCGCGCATCGCCCAGCACGCGGCCACTGCGGGTGCCATAGGTCCGCACCAGGCGGGCGGCAACCGCTGGGGACAGGAACGGGTACGTGCGGCAGAGTTCGGCGGCGAGCGCGGGTGCGCCGTTCACGGCCATGTCGCCGCCGGGCAACGCCGCCGCCGCGGTCCATGGGGAGCCGATGCCGCCCAGCACGGGCGTGAGCTTCTCCAGCGCGGCTTCCGCCAGCCGGCGATAGGTGGTGATCTTGCCGCCGAAGATCGACAACAGCGGCGCGCTGCCCTGCGGCGCATCGAGCGTCAGCACGTAATCGCGGGTCGCCGCCTGCGCCATCGAGGCGCCGTCGTCGTACAACGGCCGCACCCCGGCGTACGACCACACGACATCATCGGACGTGACCGGCTGGCGGAAGTAGTCGCTGACCGCGCGGCATAGGTAGTCGGTCTCAGCCTCCGAGATGCGGACGCCCGACGGGTCGCCGGTGAAATCCTGGTCGGTGGTGCCGATCAACGTGAAATCCTGCTCGTAGGGGATCGCGAAACAAATGCGGTTGTCGGCATTCTGAAAGATGTAGCAGCGGTCGTGGTCGTACAGGCGGCGGGTCACGATGTGGCTGCCCTTGACCATTCGCACCTTGCCCGGCGCGTTCAGCCGCACCGCCTGGCTCAGGAACGACCCCGCCCATGGCCCGGCGCCGTTGACCAGCGCCCTCGCCCGTATCTCAGTGGCCTCCCCGGTCTCGGTGTCGCGCAACGCCAGCCGCCACAGCGTCCCGTCGCGCGCGGCCGACACGCAGGCGGTGCGGGTGCGCAGGCTGGCGCCCCGCTCCACCGCGTCCTGGGCGTTCAGCAGCACCAGCCGGGAGTCCTCCACCCAGCAGTCCGAATACTCGAAGCCGGTGGCGTAGGCGGGCTTCAGCGGCGCCCCCGCCGGATCGTTCGCGAGGTCGAGGGTGCGGCTGGCCGGCAGCAGCTTACGCCCGCCCAGGTTGTCATACAGGAACAAACCAAGCCGGATCAGCCACTTCGGCCGCAGCCCTGCATGGTGCGGCAGCACGAAGCGCAGCGGCCAAATGATGTGCGGCGCGGCGCGCAACAGAACCTCACGCTCGCGCAACGCCTCCCGGACCAGCCGGAACTCGCGATGTTCGAGGTATCGCAACCCGCCATGCACCAGCTTGGTCGAGGCCGAGGAGGTGGCGCCGGCAAGGTCGCCCTGCTCGATGACGATCGGCCGCAGCCCCCGCCCCGCGGCGTCGCGGGCGATGCCGCAGCCGTTGATGCCGCCGCCAACGATGGCGAGGTCGAAGACGTTTGCGTCGGCCGGCATGGCTAACCTCATGGTTCGTACCGAGATGATGCCATCTTGCAGCGATCAAGCTGGATTTCCAGGGTGGCGGCGGCTATTTCCCGCCGGCGAAAGCGTGCAGCCCGCTCAGCAGCGAGCGATGGAAGACGATCGCGATGAGCACCGTCGGCAACGACAGCAGCAGGCCCGCTGCGGCCATGTGGCCGTATTCCGGGTTCATGCCGTTGGCCAGGAAGCCCGCGACCTGCACCGGGAAGGTGATGTTGCTCGACGTGATGACGAAGGCGATGAAGAACTCGTTCCAGGTCAGGATCGTCACCAACAGCCCGGCGGCGGCGATCGAGGAGCGGGTCAGCGGCAGCACGACATGCCAGAACGCGCCCCAGCGGCCGCAGCCGTCGATGCGCGCCGCCTCCTCCGCGTCCTCCGGCAGGGATCGCAAATAGGCCAGCATGATCCAGCAGGTCAGCGGCAGGTTGATGGCGATATACAGCAGCGCCACCCCGGCCTCGGTGTTGAGCAGATGAGTGCGCAGGAACAGGAAGTAGAACGGCATGATGAGGGCCGCTGGCGGCATCATGCGGGTCGAGATGATCCAGGATTCGAGCTGCGCGTTCGCGCGGGTGCGGAACCGGGTCAGCGCATAGGCCATCAGCGGGCCGAACACGATGGAGAACGCCAGCGACACCGCGACCACATGCACGCTGCGCCACAGCGCCGCATGGTCGACGTTCTGCCACACCCATTCCACGTTCTCGGTGGTGACCGGATTGGGGAACCAGACCGGCAGCTCCGACTGGATCTGCGCCTTGTACTTGAAGCTTGTGTTGACGAGCCAATACAGCGGCGCCATCCAGACGCCCAGGAACAGCGCCAACGCCACCCTGCCGACGATGCGTCCTAGGCCCGCGCGGCGGCGGCGCGAACGGGCCATGCGGCGGCCGGCGTCGCTGCCGGTCAGGACGGCGGCGCTCATCGGTACACCCGCGTGTCCCACTTCGCGATCTTCAGCCAGACCGCCGTGCTCACCAGGCCGAGGATCAGCGTGATGACGCCCGCCGCCGCGGCCACCGAGACCTGCGAGCTTTCGGAAATGCCGATCTTGTAGATGAACAGCGACAAATCGACGGTGGCGTTGCCGGGACCGCCGTTGGTCAGCAGCTCGGTTGCCGCGAACACCTGGCTGCACAGGATGAACTCGAAGATCGCCGCCACCGCCAGCAACGGGCGCAGCAGCGGCAGATGGATGTGGATGACGGTGTCCCAGAAGCTGGCGCCGTCGATCTTCGCCGCCTCGACCGGCTCGACCGGCAGGCTCTTCAGGCCGCCCAGCAGCAGGATCACCGCCAGCGGCGACCACTGCCAGGTCTGCACGAACATGATGGTGATAAGCGCGCCGGCGGCGGTTCCGGTGGGCGAGATCAGCGCGCCGGTCACCATCTCGATCACCTGCGGCACCGGGCCATACAGCGGGTCGAGCATCAGGCTGAACACCAGCGCCATGGCGACCGGCGACACCGCCAGCGGGATCAGCACCAGCACCGTCACCACGCCCGACAGCCGCCCCGCGAACAGATGGATCAGGTAGGCGATCAGCAGGCCGACTGCGATGCAGGCGAAGGTCGAGCCGAACGACACCAGCAACGTGACCAGCAGCGCGTGGAAGCCGTTGTCGCTGCCCAGCACGCGCGCGTAGTTGGCCAACCAGACGAAATGCACCGGCTGGTTCGGCAGCGCGATGTCGATGTTCACGAACGACAGATACACGGCGTAGAGGAATGGGGGCACCGACAAGGCGGCGAGCATCAGGAAGCCAGGCATCGGCAACCACCAGGGCGACCTTAGCCAGGACGGGGCGCTGCCCCGAACCCCACCAGGGGCCAAGCCCCTGGACCTTGGATATCCGGTTTCCAAAGGCTCTGCCTTTGGCGGGTTCGAAGGGCGGAGCCCTCGTCTATCAATCGGCAAACAATTCCTTGTACGCGCGCGGCTTGCCGGTCAGGCCCTCGGTCTGGAAGCGGTCGGAGACCTCGGCGGCGGCGGCGGTCAGTGCGTCCTGAGCCGACTTGCTGCCGGTGAACACGCTCTCGACCTGCGCGCCGATGATGTCACCCATCTCGCGCCATTGCGGAATCATCGGCCGGTACTCGGTCTTGGTGATCGCCTGGCCGTCGCTGACCGCCTTGATGTAGCCGGGATCGAGCTTGCTTTTGAGCAGGTCGGACTGGTTGACCGACTTGCGGTCCTCGTTGCCGATGTCCTTCGCGGTGCGCGCGAACTCCATCTGCTGCGAGGTCGCCCATTGCAGGAACGAGGCGGCGGCGTCGAACGTCGGGCTTTTCGGATCGACGCTGGAGGCCACCGCCAGGCCGATCGCGTAGTTGGCCGGATAAGCTCCCTTGGGACCGGCGGGGACCACCGAGTAGCCGACCTTGCCGACCACGTTGGATTGCTTCGGGTCGATGAAGGTCGGGTAGAACGCCGTACTCTCGACCGTCATCGCCACCCGCCCGGCCGCAAACGACGACGACACCTGCGGCCAGCCCCAGGTGCCCGAACCCGGCGGTCCCGAGTCCTGGATCAGCTTGGCGTAGTGCTGGGTGCCCTCGATCGCGGCTGCGCTGTTGAAATCCGGGGTCATGTCGGACTTGAGAAAGTCGCCGCCGTAGCTGCGCAGCCACTCGGTCCAGGTGTAGACGTTCATCCCCTCGCCGCGCAGGCCGCGCAGCGCGATGCCGAAGGTGCGCGGCGACTTGGTGAGCTTCTTCGCGGCAACCTCCAGCTCGTCCAGCGTCTTCGGCACCTGCAAGCCGGCGGCTTCGAGCAGGTCTTTACGGTAATACAGGATCGTCACTTCCGAGTAGATCGACAGGCCATACAGCTTGCCGTCCCACGAGTACGAGCCTCGGAGGCTGTCGAACACGTCGTCGAGCTTGTAGGCCGGCTTGATCGCGGCATCGAGCGGCTGCACCCAGCCGGACGAGGCGAACAGCGGGATATAGTTGTTGTCGAGGCAATACAGCTGGAAGCCGCCGGCCTTGTTGGCGGCGTCGGCGACGATGTGGCTGCGCAGGTCGTTCTCGGGGTAATCGGTGAAGTTGACCGTGGCCCCGGTCGCCTGCTCGAACAGCGCCTTGTGGCTCTGGATGAAGTCCATCGCCGGGAGGTGGCGGCAAGCGACGTTGATGGTGACGCCCTTGAATGCGCCTGGCACGGCATAGTCCGTCAGCGACGCCTTGACCGCGCCCTCGTAGTCCTGGGCGAAAGCAGCGACCGGCAACGCCAGCAACGACGCCGAGACTATCGGCAGCATGAGAAGCTTCATCCGTTCCCCCTGTTTCGCCACGCGCCGTTCTCGGCGTCAAACCATGATATCGGTATTCCACGGCGGCCCGGACGGGTCAATCGAAGCGGGATGGCGAGACGCTTTCGCTTCCAAAGGAGGAACCATCGTGCGGATTTCGGGTATGGCGGCAAGCTCGGCAGCGGCCACAAAGCCTCATGTCGGCGGCAGTTGGATGCGCAACGTTGCCGCCATGGCGGTGGGCAGCGCGTTGCTGGCCGTTTCCGCCCATGTGCAGGTCCCGTTCTGGCCGGTCCGGCTGTCGATGCAGAGCTTCGTGGTGCTGGCGACCGGAATTGCCTGCGGCGGGCGGCTCGGCGCGGCGACGCTGCTCGCCTACCTCGCCGAGGGAGCGCTCGGCCTGCCGGTGTTCCAGGGTGGCGCGGGGCCGGCCTACATGGCCGGGCCGACCGGCGGCTACCTGCTCGGCTACCTGCTTGCCGCCGCGACGGTGGGCGGGCTTACCGACCGCGGCGTCACGCGGCGCTGGCCGGGCAGGCTCGCCGTGCTGCTGCTGGGCGAGGCGCTGATCTACCTGCCCGGAGTAGCCTGGCTGGCGGTGCTGTTCGGGCCAGCCAAGAGCGTGGCGTTCGGGCTTGTGCCGTTTCTGCCCGCCGAGGCTGTCAAGCTGGCGCTGGCCGCCGTGGCGTCGCCGTTCCTGCGGCGCGGCGCACGCTGAACGACCGGGATGCCGCACCAGGCGGGCCATCCAGTTCACGACCTGGCGGGCTTCCTGCTTGGAGGTTGGCGGCTGACGAGGCTTGGCTGGAACGGTGGGTCCGGCCCCGCCATGCGGCTGCGGGGCATGGCGCGATGCTCGGTCCAGCCAGAGGGGTTGCAGTTCGAGGAGCGCGGCGCAATGGCGTTCGGCGATTACCGGGGCGAGGCGACCCGGCACACCTTGTTCCGCGCCATCGACGGTGGAGCAGCGGAAGTCTGTTTTGAGGATGGCGCGCCGTTCCACCGCGTGGACCTGAGCCACGGCGCCGCGCATGTCCGGCACGATTGCGCCCCGGACCGTTACGAAGGCCGCTACCGGGTGCTCGGCCAGGACCGTTGGACGCTGGGCTGGCGTGTGACCGGCCCGCGCAAGCGCCAGCTCATCGCGAGCCTTTTTATCCGGTCGAACCCGGCGGCCTGATTACTCCGCCAGCGCCCGCAGCGCCGCATCGGGCTCGCGTTCCAGAATCCGCAGCAGCGTGCGCGCGGCTGGCGCGATGCCGGTGCGGCGCTGCTCCCAGTTGCGCACCGTCGCCACCGGCACTCCGATCGTGCTGGCAAATGCCTCCTGCGACATGCGCAGCCGCTCGCGAATGGCCTGCACGTCCGGAACGCGCTGGTAGGTTGGCGGCGGCGCATCTGGGTTCTCGCCGTCCTCGATCATATGCCGGCGTATGTCCGCTTGGGTCGTCGCGGCGAGTCTAGCTTGATCCATGCGGCCACCTCCGGCCGCCCCGATCCGCTCTATCGTCATGCGAATGAACTCGGCCATACAGATGACGACCAGCACCACGCCGGCCGTCTCGCCCGTCACCCGGATGCGGACCTCTCGATAGTCGCGCCGAACGTCCACGATTTCCACAGTGGAGCCAGCGAAGATGCCGGCGGCAAATCTAGAATCGAAGCCCCGACGAATGTAGGTCGCGTCACTTTTGTTGAGGTCCCACTCGAACTCCACAACCCGATATGCGCTTCAAGCGTATGAAAGGAAAGCGACGCATGCGTTTGAAACTACGCAGCGGCTGATGCCATAACTGCCGTGACGACAAGCGGAGGATGCTCATGGACAGGCATAACAAGACGGCCCTGGTCACCGGCGCCGGCAGCGGCATCGGGCGGGCCACCGCGCTGGCGCTGCTGGAGGATGGCTGGCGGGTGGCGCTGGCCGGGCGGCGGCGCGACCCGCTGCTCGAAACCGTGGCGCTGGCCGGAGCCGATGGGGTCCACGCGCTGCCGGTGGCAACCGACGTCACCGACCCGGACGAGGTTGATGCCTTGTTCGCCGAAATCGCCGGCCACTGGCTCAGGCTCGACCTGCTGTTTAACAATGCCGGCGGCAACACGCCCAGCACGCCGTTCGGCGACCTCGAATGGCAGGACTGGCGCCGCGTCATCGCGGTCAACCTCGATGGCGCCTTCCTGGCGGCGCACGGCGCCTTTCGCATGATGCGGGACCAGAAGCCACGCGGCGGCCGGATCATCAACAACGGGTCGATCTCGGCGCATGTGCCGCGCCCCGGCTCCGCGCCCTACACCGCCAGCAAGCACGCCATCACTGGCCTGACCCGCTCCATTGCCCTCGACGGGCGGGAGTATGGCATCGCCTGCGGCCAGATCGACATCGGCAACGCGGCGAGCGCCATGACGGAACGGATGAGCGGCGGCGTGCCGCAGGCGAACGGCGCCATGGCGGCCGAACCGACCATCGACGTGGCGCTGGTCGCGCGCAGCATCGTGGGGATGGCCGCCCTGCCGCTTGGGGCGAACGTGCAGTTCATGACCATCATGGCCACCAACATGCCGTTCATCGGCCGGGGATAAGCCTTCCGCGGAGTGAGCCGGCGGAACTATTGCGCCAGCTCGTCCTGTACCGCGGACGCGAGTTCCTGCATGTGGAAGGGTTTGCGCAGAAAGCGCTGGGTAACGGTCTGCGGCTGGAAATAGCCGGAGATTACAATGATCTTGACGTCGGAATACTGCTCATGCACGGCGTCGGCCAGCTCCAGGCCGGACATCCCCGGCATCCGTATATCGGTGATGACCATGCCGATCGACGGGTCCTTGCCCAGCAACGGCAATGCCTCTTCGCCGCTGCTGGCCTGCGTCACGCCATAACCGAAGTAAGCCAGTGTTTCCGCCAGCATTTCACGAACTTCATCGTCGTCGTCTACAACCAATATGCTCACGCCATCTCCTTGGGAGCGCCGCCCTGATGATGCACCCGTAATCATGCTGTAACTTTATCGACGGGTGCCGTTCAAATGCCAAGCTACCGCGGCCTCAGCGCCGCGCACAATGTCGTCAGATGACCGCGGACACAGTTCGCATGAATCACGTAACGGTGAACCTACCCCCTGGCAACAACACCGCCGACACGGGCATATAGGCTCTGTGGTTGAGTCTCGATCCTGCCCTGGCGCCGGCGACGGTGCGGCACTCCGCAATTCACGCCGGCGCGGCGGCTGACCAAGTGTCTAGTTGGTCGCTGGTCGGGCTGACCACGGTCGCCGGACATAAGATGTGGTTGCAGGCGGCGCTGATCGTCCTCGGCACTTTCGTGCTGGAGGATGCCGCCACGGTGCTGGCGGCGATGCAGGTGCAGTCCGGCGCGGTCCCGCTGCCGGTGGCGCTGCTTGCGCTGTATGCCGGGATCATACTGGGCGACCTGGGCCTGTATGGCCTGGGCACGTTGTCGGGTCAGGTACCGTTGATAACCCGCTGGGTGCCGCCGGGCCGTATGCGCCAGGGCCGCGCGTGGCTTGACGGACGGGTCTTCAAGGTGGTGTTCATCAGCCGCTTCATTCCGGGCGCCCGGCTGCCGACCTACACCGCATGTGGCTTCCTGCACGCTAACTTGCGGAAGTTCGCACTCGCCGCGGTGGTCGCGACGCTGGTCTGGACCTCGTTGTTGTTCAGCGTGTCGCTGAAGGTCGGGGCGCTGCTGATGGAGCATCTCGGCGTCTGGCGCTGGGCTGGCGCCGTCGGCTTCGCTCTCGTCATCATACTGGCGGGCCGTGCCGCGGCACGTATGCAGGAGGCTAGGCGATGAGCGACGCGGCTACATACTCGGCCCGCAGCACCAGCCGCCAGGAACGCCTGCTTAGCCCGTTCGAGTTCTGGCCCGGGTGGCTGTTCTACGCGCCGGTGATCGCGCAATGGATTGCGCTCGGCCTGCGCTATGGCGACATGAGCCTGCCGACCGCGGCCAACCCGCACATCGAGACCGGCGGCCTGTGCGGCGAAAGCAAGGCCGACATTCTCGGCCTCGGCGGCAAGGTGGCACAGGAAGCGACCGCGCCGTGGTGCCGGTTCGACCACGATGCCTCGGCTACCGCGTCCCTGGCGCGCGCCGAGCAAGCGGTGGCCACCGCAAACCTCGCCTATCCGCTGATCCTGAAGCCGGACATCGGCTGCAACGGCGCCGGCGTGCGCCTGATCCCCGACCTGGCCGCGCTGGCCCGCGCCCTGCCCGACTATCCGCCGGGCGTGCGCTTGGTGCTGCAGCAGTTCGTGCCGTGGGAGGGCGAGGCCGGGCTGTTCTACGTCCGCCTGCCGCACGAGACGCAAGGCCGCCTCACCTCCTTGACGCTGAAGGAGGCGCCGGCCGTGATCGGCGACGGCCGCGCCACGTTGCGCGCGCTGATCCTCGCCGACCCACGCGCCGGCCGGGTGCCGCAGCTGTACCTGCCGCGCCTCGCCGGCCGGCTGGACGAGGTGCCGGCATCGGGCGAGCGGGTGCGGCTGGTGCTGGCGGGTAACCATTGCCGCGGCTCCATCTTCCGCAACGGCACGCCGGAGATCACGCCGGCGTTGACCGCGCGGGTGGAAGCCATCGCCCGCGACATTCCCGAGTTCCACTTCGGGCGTTTCGACGTGCGCTTCGAGTCGCTTGCGGCGCTGCGGCGCGGCGAGAACTTCAAGGTCATCGAGGTGAATGGCGCCGGCTCCGAGCCAACGCACATCTGGGACGCGCGTACCACGCTGCGCGAAGCCTGGGTGGACCAGTTCGTCCATTACCGGGCCGCCTGGGAAATTGGTCGAGCCAACCGGAAACGCGGCCACCGGGCCAGTGGATTGCCGGCGATGTACCGTGCCTGGCGCCTGCAGCGCCGGCTGATGGCGTCCTACCCGCTCAACGATTAGCCGCCGTCCTGCCCTTGACCCGGGAACGTTCTGCGGGCTTTACGAACGCTCGCCGCACCCGGGAGACCGCATGGACACGCTGCACGCGCTACTGATCGCTGTCATTCAGGGGGCGACCGAGTTATTTCCGGTCAGCAGCCTGGGTCATGCGGTGCTGGTTCCATCGGTGTTCAGGTGGAGCGTCAACCAGGCGTCGCCGGACTTCCTGCCGTTCCTGGTCATGCTCCATGTCGGAACCGCATTGGCGCTGCTCGGATTCTTCTGGCGTGACTGGCGGGCCATCGTGCTCGGCGTGCTGGGACTTTCCGGCACCCCGCATCAGGTCGGCGAAAGCCGCCGGGTGTTCATGCTGATCGTCGTCGCGACCATCCCGGCGGTGATCGTCGGCGGCACTTTGGAGCATCTCCTGCGTAGCCTGTTTGCCAGTCCCCTCTACGTGGCGGGGTTCCTGACGCTCAACGGCCTTATGCTGCTGTTCGGTGAGCGCATCCGCTCGATGGGGCATCGCCCGCTTTCCAGCCTCAAAGTCGTCGACGCGGTGGTCATCGGCTGCTGGCAGTGCACGGCGCTGCTGCCCGGCATGTCGCGCTCCGGCGCCACCATCGTCGGCGGATTGCTGCGCGGCATCGACCACGAGGCCGCCGCGCATTTCTCGTTCCTGATTGCCACCCCGATCATCATCGCTGCCACCGTGCTGGAAGTGCCCAAGCTGCTGCACCAGAGCGTGGCGCCGGGCGTGTTCCAGTTGGCGAGCCTGGCGGCGGTGGTGGCCGGGCTTACCGCGCTGGCCAGCATCTGGTTCTTGATGCGCTACTTCAAGCGCAACGACGACTGGGCACTGACGCCGTTCGGCTGGTACTGCATTGCCGCCGGCGTGGGCTCGGTCATCTTTCTCGTCATGGTGTAAGGAACGGCCATGACCCGCACCCGACGCGCCCTGCTCGCCTGCGCCCTTGTGGCGGCGTCGGTCGGCGCTGCCGCTCCTGCACTTGCAAAAGGGCCGCCGCTGGCCGCGGAGCCGATTTCGCGCCTGAACCTGCCGTGGTGGGCTGCCCGTCATCAGGCCAAGCTGGTGGAGGCGAAGCAGGGGCCGGTTGGCCTGGTGTGGCTGGGCGACTCGATCACCCAACAGTTCGAAAGCGCCGACTATCTTCCCACGTGGCAACGTTTCTATGGCGACCGTCACGCGCTGAACCTAGGTTTCTCCGGTGACGCCACCTCGCATCTGCTGTGGCGCATCGACCATGGCGAGGTCGCCGGCATTACGCCGCGGGTGGCAATTATACTGATTGGCGCCAACAACCTGGGACGGCTGCACTGGGAAACGGCCGACGACATCCTCGGCATCGAGGCGGTGGTGGCGCGCACGCAGGCGGCGCTGCCACGGACCAAGATCCTGCTGCTTGGCATCCTGCCCAGCGACCGCGGGCCGTGGGTGCTGCAGACCACCGCGCAGGCAAACGCCGCGCTGGCGGAACGCTACGGCCACGGCGCGACGCCCGGTGTCACCTTCATGGACCTGTCCGGGCTGTTCATGCATGGCGGCGTGGTCGACGATTCGCAGTTCCACGACATCCACCTGACGCCGCCGGAGCCGGCTTTGCATCCCTCCGGACCGGCGCAGGCACAGATGGCGGCAGCCATCGAGCCGACCGTCGCGGCGCTGATGGGCGACCGCGACCACCGATAACGACTGAGTTGGATGGTGCCGCCGAGCGGAATTGAACCGCTGACCTATTCGTTACCAACGAATTGCTCTACCCCTGAGCTACGGCGGCAGGCCGGGGTGGCGCATCCAGCCAACCGACTGGATGCGGCGGCTTAATAGGCGGGATGGCACGAGGCGGCAACCCTTATCTCCCACGCCGCGCGGTCGGGCCGTAACCGCTTGTCAATCTTCGCCCTGTAATATTGCGCCGATGCGTCCCGGACAGAATGGCGGCTCGCTGACTTCCGCCTGGAACGCAGGAACGCGCTTCATGGACATGCAATGCCACGATATCGAACGCCTTGGCGCGCCGCCGACCGTGCTGGCGGTGCTGGCGGCGCAGGCGACGGCTCTGCGCGACCGCATCGGCGGCCTGGACGCCAGCCATGTCGAACTGCTGTGGCAGGCCGCCGACACCATCTCGCGCCTGGCCGCGCTGGTGACGGCGACCGGAACGCCGCCGCCCGGTGCCCCCGACATCAAGCAGCTGTGCCGTTCGCTGGATCAACTGGCGTTTGCCGAGGCGCAGCGGATGGATCTGTCGCGCCAGATCACCGAGTGCATTGGCGAGGCGCTGCGCCGGCTCGA
>JAABUQ010009721.1_pt1 | contig 12895 bp, 15 predicted proteins | sample 5560001 | NCBI WGS metagenome assembly JAABUQ01 (sample SAMN10711888, study PRJNA513371) | rock metagenome | isolation source: Antarctica rocks | place: Antarctica: Victoria Land, Finger Mt nord | collected 2015-12-18 | reverse complement strand
GGGGCCTGAGCCTTCCTGCCGGGCGGCGCCGGGTGAAGCGCGCGCGCCTGTGCGGCAGGGAGGCCGCGGCGGAGGGGTCCGGCAGGGGCGCGCTGCACGTGGCGCCCATCTACGCGGCGCTGCCGGCGGAGGCGCAGGCGCGCGTGTTCGAGCCAGCGCCCGCCGGCGCCCGCAAGGTGCCCCCCGGCCCCCCCGGCCGCGTGTTGCCTGGCGGTGCCGTGCGGCAAGCTGTGCTTGGCTGGGCTTTGGAATGGCGCGAGCTGCGTGCCGGGGATGGGCACCGCCTGGGGCATGCGCGCGCACTCTGGCGCTTGACGCAGCGCGCCCTGGCATCAGGCCCATGCAAAGGGATCTGTCGCAGGGAAAGCTGCATGCGTCACGCTGGCGCCACACGCGTGCCGCCTGCCCGCCACCCAGGGCGGGCTTCGACAGGCGCCTTTCGCGCGCCACATGCTGAATAGGTGCCGGGAGTGTTGCAAGCCCTGCACCCTGACCCCGGCAGGTGGTCCTGGCCACCAACATCGCGGAGACGTCGATCACGATCCCCGGCGTGCGCTATGTGGTGGACCCCGGCTTCGTGAAGGCGCGCAGTTACAACGCGCGCCTGGGCTCCGACTCGCTGCAGGCGCGGCGCGGTGCCCCGGCGGCGCGCCCGGCCGGCCTGTATGCCCGTGCAGGCACCCCAGCCGCTCACGCATGTGCGTTCGCTCAGCGGGCGCCCTGCGCGGCGCGCCCGGGCGGCCGCCGGTGATGCGGCCGGCCCTGCGATGCACCCCTGACCTGTGGGCATTCTGCTGCGCACGCTCTCACCTCGGCCGCATCGCCGCGCTCGTGCCTGGCATCCTGCGCGCTCGGAGTGCTGCACGTGCACCGCGCATGTCACACGCCTGGCAGGGTCGGCCTGCTGTGCATGGGCACTTCTATGTCCCCTGCTGGCGCTGACCCGTCAGCGCCTGGGAGACGCCCGGGCGCCCCTGCAGCGCGCGTGCGCCGCCCAGCCGTAGACGCGTCAGCCGTGCGGCGGCGCAGGTGGTCCCAGTCTCGCAGGCGCAGGCGCGCCAGCGCAGCGGGCGCGCGGGTGCGCGCCCCTGCTTGGCGGCCAGCCGCTCGCCCCGCGGCTGCGCGCGGGCAGCATGCGGGGCGGGCACTCGCCGAGAGCCGCTTGCTGAGGAGGGCCCCCATGGCGTCAGCTACCGGCTGAACTCACACTGGTCACACTGGATAATGCTCTTTTATGCTCTTCACCGCCGGAGCGCCATGCAGCGAATGGGGCCTGCTCTTGGCGGGCGTGCTGACCGGCAGCGGGCCGCAGGCCGCGAGGCGCCCGGCAAGGCGTTCCGCCTGTTCACTGAGGCCGCCTTCCGCGCGCTGCCGGCCACGGCCGAGCCGGAGATCCGGCGCGCGCCGCTGGCGGGCGTGTCGCTGCAGCTGCTGGCGCTGGGCGTGCGCGACCTGCAGGTGCCCCATGCAGGGCGCTGCAGCCTTGGGCCACTCACTCTCAGGTCTGCACGTGGGTCTCCATTACATATCACAGGGGGATCCGAGCCCGTTGAGTCGGGTTAAGGCCCGTTGAGTGATGTGCAGGGAGCCGCAACAGTCAGCATGCATCCATCGCCATGCATCGGCTGCAAGCCTCGTTTTTAAGTGCTGTCAAAAACAGTTGTTGCGGGTCGGCTGCTACGCGCCTGGCGCGGGCGCGGGCGACCGGGCCGGCCGCGCAGGCATTTGACTTCATGGACGCGCCGCCGGCGGGCGCGCTCGTGCGCGCGCTGGAGCTGCTGCTCGCGCTCGGCGCGCTGGGCGGCGACGGCCGCCTGACCGAGCCGCTGGGCGCCCGCATGGCGCGCCTGCCCGTGGAGCCCGCGCTCGCCAAGGCGCGGCCCCGCCGGGTGCGCAGCGGGCCGCGCCTCCTCGGGCGTTGCACGAGAGACGGAGCATGTCCCCTGGGAGCGCCTCGGCCGGCCTGATCGCCCGGCCCTGCGACGCTTGGTCACGGCGCGTCCGGTGCTCGGCGCTGCCGTCCAGCGCCAGCAGGGCACCTCATGGGTCGCGCCGCCGCCTGCGCCCTCAGCCGCCGTGTCTCCGTGCACGGGCCTCGAGCCGGCGCGCGCCGCGCAGGTGCTGCTGGCCGGCGCGGCGGCCGGCTGCGGTGAGGACGCGCTGACCGTCGTCGCCATGGCGTCCTCGGACCCCGTGTTTGCCAACCCAGGGCGCGCCCCTCCACCCCCTGCCAGCTCCCCTTCCTTTTGTACACCCACGAGCTCCTACTGGTCCATGAAGGCTGCACGCATGTTACGAGGGCAGCTTCAAAGGGACGCAATGATGCGAATCGCGCGAGCCCCTGCGGCCGCCGGCGCGGCGACCCGGCCGGACGGCGACGCGCGCGCGCGCACGCGCGCGCAGGCAGAAGCGCGACGCGGCCGCGGCGGCGCGGCGGCGCTTCGTGTCGCCGCTCGGCGACCACCTGACGCTGCTCAACGTGTTCCAGGCGTACCAGCAGGCGCGCCCGCCGCGGCGCTGTGCGGCCCGGTGCACGGGCGCGCTCGCACCTGCGCAGCGCCGCTAGGCGTGGTCACCTGTTGTGATCCTCTGCGGCGGTGCTGCGTCCAGCAGCAGACGGCGCACGCACTCGGTTGCACGCGAGGAGACCACGGCTACCACGGGACTGCTCCATGCTGCGTTGCGCGGCCGGCCCAGGAGCTGCTGCAGCCTGGTGGGGAGCAGGCCGTGCGGCGAGGGCACAGGGATACCATGCGCGAATGCGGCTGGCGCGCTCGGCCGCGGGCGGCGCGGGCGCAGCCGCCGCACCGCGCGGCCGACGGCAGCGGCCAGGGGCTCCGCTGCTCGGCCCCGCCGCCGGATGCCCGGCGCGCGGAGCTGGCCCCGGCGCGTGCGCGCAGACGCGCGTGTGGGCGCGCAGGTGGACAGGGCGGCGCGCGGCCGCTGGTGCGCGGAGCACCACGTGGCGGCGCGCGCGCTGCGCCGCGCGGCCGACATCCGCCGGCAGCTGGCCCGCCAGCTGGCCGCGCTGGGCCTGCCGCCGGGCGGCGCGCCGGGCGCGCCGGACGTGCCGGACGCGCTGCGCCGCGCGCTTGTCGCCGGCCTGTTCCCGCACGCCGCGGCGGCCGTGCCCGGTGGTGCGCGCGCGCGCGCGCCCCCTCGTCCAGGCTTGCCAGCGTCTGTGCCGGCTCTGCTGTGCTGTGGCGGGTCTGCTGTCATCTGCACCCTGCGCTAGCCATGCCTGGCGGAGCGCGAGCATCGCGAGCGCGCATGCAAAGAGCGCGTGTGAGGGTGTGCCCATACGCGCAGCGGCGCATGCAAGCAGCGCGGCGCCGGCTGGCCCGGCCCTGCTCGGCAGGACGGGCGGGCGCCCGCCCGGGCCTCGGCAGAGCGCGCGCTTGCAGGCGCGCTGGCAGACGCGGGCCCGGGCTGCGCGCAGGCGGGTACAGGGTGCTGGCGACGGGCCAGGCCGTGGCGCTGCACCCGTCCTCGGTGCTGTGCGGCAAGCGGCCGCCGTGCATTGTCTTCGACGAGCTGCTGCGCACCACGCGCGACTACGCGCGGCAGGCGCGCCCGCGGCCTGGTGCCCTGTGCCTGCGCTTCGTGTCGCTGTGTTTGATTTTTTCATAGCATTTTGGGGCTGTCGCTCACGCTGCTGATGTCCACGCGCCTGTCAGCGAGCCTTCGAGCTGCGCCTGTGGCGGGCGGCATGTCCTATCCTGCAGGGCATGCGTGCACCGCAAGGGCCCCCACGGTCCCTTCCCCGGGCGCAAGGCACCTGCGCCCCAGGTCCACACGTGTTTGCCTTTTGCGCCGCACTTTGCGCCCCATCCTTGGCGGTCCGAGCAGGCGCAGATGTGTGGAGGGGCTTGCCCGCAGGTGACTGTCATCGATGCGGCCTGGCTGCCGGAGCTGGCCCCGACTTTCTTTGCGCGGCATGCGAGCGCGGGGGCGAGCGGCCAGCCGCCGCAGGCATGACACGGCAATGCGGCCGCATGGTTGCATGCGCCCCGCCTGAGCCGCAGGAGGGCGCCGCGGGCGTGATGGCATGCATAGACGCCTGGGTGGCCCACATCTCCACCGTCGGCCAGGTGCGTGCGCCCGATCACCGTCTTTCAGAGCGGCTTTCAGCGCCTGCTGACACATGCCGTCCGTGTGTATGCTCACTCCAATGCGGAGTTGCTTGAGGGTGCAAGCACGAGCGGGAGCTGCAGGCTGCATGCACCTCATACGAGGAAGTGAGGCCTAATGCTGGGTCCGGAGTGAAGGAAGGCCATCTGCGCGTGCAGGTGGCAGCGGCTGCCAAGCACAGTCAGCAGTGACGCCACGCTATGAAGCTCCGCGGGGCGGCTGCGTGCGCTGCGGCGCCATGGGGTCGTGCGACCTCTGGAGGGCCATGCTTTTCTACATCAGCAGGATGCTAATTTAGGAAAGACATGAGTAGACTGCGCCATCAGTGTAAATGCACTGTGCCTGGGGACACCAAAGCAAATGACAACATCAGCGTCACAACAGCCGCCTTTACAGCAGCACATGTTAGTCCATCACTTGTAACTATGCCCTAGCACTCCCGCTCAGCATCTTTGGACCGGCAGAGGCTGCGTGACAGCGCATGCTACAGACACGGAGCTGCAGGCACGGTGGCACCCGCGCATGTCACCCTGCAGTGGGTGGTATCACCCAGGGCCGCGGCGCGCACTACAAACGTTTCACGAGCGGGTCATTATTTGCAGGGCCTGCAAACAGCAGCCTGCGTCGCCACCAACCCGGCCCTCCTCCTGCCGTGCACTGCCGGCACCGCCGCAGGCGGGGCGCGGCGCGCGACAGCAGAACAGTGTTGCTATTCACCGCAACACGCTGGACGAACATTTATTTTGCGGGGTTTTCTGACCCAATAGTGCGCCCAGGTTGCACACGCGCTGCTGTGGCGCACAGCGGCACGGCCCCGGCCCCCCGCGCTGGAAAGCGGGGCTGTTCTATTTTGCGTACGGCTGGTCGTACTTGGCCCAGGCGAAGATCTGCTCGTACTGCTGCGCGGCCGCGTCCCAGCTGCTGTCACGCTCCATGCCGCGCAGCTGCAGCGCGCGGAAGGAGTCCGGGTGCTCGCGCAGCGTGGCCAGCGCGGTCTCCAGCGCGCCCTGGAACGCTTCCGCCGTGCACGGCGAGAACGTCCAGCCCGTGCCCGTGCCTGCCGCGCGCCCGGGGGCACCATGCTGAGCCTGAACCTGGCGCGAAGTTTCTCATGTCGCCACTGTGACGAGCTCAAAACACGCCACTCAGGAGTGCGGCAGCATGGCGGTCCTGGCAGCCAGCGAACGGCGGCGCAAGGAGTCCGACCTTTCATGGACCGCGGGCCGGCTGTCAGGTGAGACTGCCTGCGCGGCCTGCCGCTGCCACCAAGGCCTCACCCTGCACGCCCTTTTCAACGCGGGCGGCCGCACGCGCCGTTCTAGAGGTCGCATGGCAGCGCAGCCACGCGCAGGCCCCCAAGCTCACGCGCAAGGCAACCTGTGCACGCGGTAAGAGAGAGCCTGCCCTGAGTCGCACAGGCCGCCCGACATGCCGGGGCACGGCCGCGCGGCGAGCGGCGCCGTGGCGCACCCTCCCACGGGTCAAACGGCAGCACGGTGTCACGCAGGCCACCGGTCGCATGCGCGACGGGCACCGTGCCGTACGCCATCGCGTACAGCTGGTTCAGCCCGCACGGCTCGAAGCGGCTGGGCATGAGCAGCAGGTCGGCGGCCGCGGTGATCTTGTGCGACATGGGCACGTTGAAGCCGACCCACCCCCGCGCGGCCTCCGGGTAGCTGCTCTCCATCCACCGCATGCCCGCCTGCGCCGCGGCGCCGCGCCCCTGGCAGCCCGGCCCGCGCATGCGCAGCCCCTCACAGCAATGCCGGCCAGTGGCGGCCCTGCGGCGCGCGCACGCAGCGTGCCTCCAGGCCTGCCGGCGCTGCAGGCGGCGGCCGGCGCACGACAGGCAGGCACCCCGCGGGGGCAGGAGCGCGGCGGGCCCGCGGGCGGCCGCGCGCCTCCAGGCCCGGGTCGCCGGTGCCGAGGCAGACCAGCTGCACGCCCTGCTGCATGAGCCAGGGCACGACCGCCAGCACCAGGTCCGCGCCCTTCTGGAAGTCCAGCCGGCCGATGAAGCCGATGAGCGGCGCCTGCGCCGCCGCCGCCGGGCCGTCAGGCGCGCGCGAGCACCAGGCTGCCAGAGCGCGCGCAGCGCCCCGGGGGCCATCCGGGGAGCGCGGCCTTGCAGGCGCCGCGGCGCTCGCTCGCTGCGGCCGCCATGTCCCCGCCCTGCCCGCTCGCGCATGTCCCATCCTCAATCCTCAGCGTGCGCGGCCGCGCACGAGACCATGGCACGGGGTCCGGGCCATGGCCGCCGTCGCAGCTCAGCTGGCGGGGGCAACGGCAGGCCGCCCGCACACGACGCGCAGCAAGGCCGGGGGGGCGTGGCGCGGCGCGCCTCGGGGCGCAGCGGCAGCCCGAGCTCCGCCTGCAGCGCGGCCTTGCACTCGGCCTTGCCGCGGCTGAAGTTGCTGCGGCCGTAGCGGCGCGGCAGGTGCGGGTCGCTCTCAGGGCTCCACTCGGTGCCGTCGATGCCGTTCAGCACGCCATTCAGCGCGTACGCGCGCCCGCCCAGCAACCCCTCCATGCCCCAGCCGCCCTCAGGCGTCTGGATCTCCCACGCGTACCCCGGGCTGACCGTCACCACGCGGTCCGCCGTGCTGATGCCCGCCTGCGCGCCCGCCGCCCGCGCGTAAGCGCGGCGCACGCTGCGCGGCGGGACGCCGCGCGCGCGTGCGGGCCGCCCTGCTGCCTTTCACCTGTGTTCGCGGCTCGATGACACCTGATCCCCAGGCCCCTGACGAGCACTGGCAGGGCGCCCTGCCAGGGCTGCGACCGCCGCATGCAGCTCTGCACGCGTTCCAATACCCGCTGGCGCCCGCAGTTAGCGGCCACCTGACTGGGTGCACGCCGCAGCGCCACCGATGTGCGACACCTGCATCACACAGCGCACCCGGCTGCGCGACTCGGGGCAGCCCTGGGGGCGGCGCGGCGCGCGCCTTGAGCGTGTTGACCGCGCGGCCCTCCTCCTCGTAGCTGCCCTGACGCATGTGCGGCGGGTACTGCCACTCCAGCGCGCCGTACCAGCCGCCCGGCAGGCCCAGCGCCGCGTACGAGCCCGGCGGGAACACCCCCTGGTGGCGCAGGTTGTGGATGGCTAGAATTGATCGCGCGTCCGCGTACACGCCGGCCGGGCGGTACTTGGCGACCAGGTAGACGGGCACGAGCGAGGCGTGCCAGTCGTTGGCGATGAACACGCAGTCCTGCCCGTATGGCCGCCCGGCCAGGCTCAGGTGCAGCGGCGCCTCCAGGCCGGCCAGGCACAGCAGCGCGTAGCGGAACTGGTTGTCGCCGTACACGCCAAACGCGTCCGCGTACAGGCCGCCCACGCGCTGGTACGACGCGTGGTCGACAAACACCTGCGCAGCGCGCGGCGCGCCCCGTCCTCCCATGTGCTCTGGCAGTGCAGGCGCGAGGGACACCTTTGTTTTTTTAGGACGACGCCGTCTCCTGACACAGTCAAGCCGAGGTGTCGCTTAGTTTGGCCGCTCTTTCAAGAAGTAGATGTTTTGAGGAACGAAAGACGTCCGAATGCGGCGGCCGCTCCTGGATGCCGTGCCAGTGCATGGACAGGAACGCTGATCGCGCAGTCCGCGCAGTCATGCACTGGGCGGCGGCGGGGCCGCGGGCGGGCCGGCGCACGAAGTCGACGCCCTTGATGTGCGCGTGGAAGAAGCCCACCTCCGCGCCCAGCACCTCTATGCGCTTCTGCGGGCGCCGCCCTCAGCGGTGAGCATTTGTGAGCCAAAGGCACGGCACCCCCAAGGACCATGACCCCCGCCCCGGGAGTCTGCTCCGCCAGGCGGGTGAGGCACAAGCACGGCAACACAGCTGCAGCCCCGACAGCCGGCGCCGAGGCCGCGCGCACCCCCGTGTCGGTGGCCTCCGGGTAGGCCGCGTAGCGTGGCGCGACGACCATCACGCGGTGCCCGCGCGACGCCAGCGCGGGCGGCAGCGAGCCGCACACGTCGCCCAGGCCGCCCGTCTTGCTCCAGGGCGCCACCTGCGGGGCGGGCCTGTGTGCATGCTGTTCGCATCGACGCTCGCCATCGCTGGTGGTAGGCCAATCTGCTTATGGAGCCCTCATGTCAGCCCCAGGTGACTTGGGTGTCCATGCAGGTGCCGGCTCGGGAGGGGCAGCTGCAACTGGGTATGCCTGTGGACTCTGACTGCACCAGCTCCGCTGCAGCAGACCTGGGCACCACGGCGGACATACAGAGTCAGAAGCACCGGCCCGCCTCCCGCTCGTCCTGCGGGGAGCTGGAGGCACAGCGTCTGCGCCGGCTGCGCGCACGCCGCCGCGCGGCCCACGCGCCGGATCCTGCGAGGCGCGTGCCAGGCAGGCGCGCGCCTCGGACGTGACAAAGACGATGTTGTAGGCGGTCGTGGCCGTGCCGGGCGTCGGCGGCGTGTCCACCGCGTGGTCCGGCGCGGTGGCCGCGGCCTCTGCCGACGACGCGCGCCGCGCGACCAGCGCCGCCTCAGCCGCCGCGGCGGCGGCCGCCGGCACGTCCCAGTCCGGCCGCGGCCGGCTCAGGCTGCGCCGCTGCGCGGGCCGCGCAGCGCCCTGCGCGCGCCGCGCCGTCAGACAGGCGGCCGCCGGGGGACGGCGCTGGCCTGCGCACAGCAGGCTCCGCCCCATCCTCTCCCGGCGCCCTCTGCCGGTCGTGCGCAAGACCCGGGCCAGCGGAAACTCCACAGGCTGCGCTCGGCGCAGGCGCTGCACCTTTGCAGCGAGAGCCTTCTTGAGCCTGCTGCAGCTGGGCTGGGCGCCTGCAGTCGGCCACTGATCTTCCGCCGGCTCTGAGCCTTCCCCGGTCTGGCCGAAATCGCCTCACGTTGGGCAAACGCGCAGGCCGCGAGGCTGCCCTGCTGTATGGCTATATGAAGTGCACAGGGGCTGGTCGGCGCCAGACAATGACCAACACGGGCACCCTGCCGCCTCGCATGCCCGTCACAGCAAGGCGCATCCCCGCGCTGCCCACAGGCCTCTCTCAAGCAAGCAGGCTGGCGCCCGGGGGGCCCTGGCTAGACCGGCAGGCAGACAACGCACCCGCAGCGGCGCACATTGGCCCCGGAGTGCCGCGCTCGGCGTGCGTTGCGTGAGGGCCCCTTCAAATGCCAGCGAGGGCCCAAGCATCGGTGAGTCTGGTGCGCCACCTCGCCTGATGGTCCCCTCCCTTTCAGCTCTGAGCTACCACTACGTTCCTTGCGCACTCCTTTTGCGTTGCTGAGCTGATGGCCGATAGCTAGCAAGGGTCGAGGGAGGGTTATGAGGTCCCTTACAGTGACAAAGGGAAGGCCGGCTCTGCCCCCAACTGCGACACAGCCTTTGGAGGCTTCCTCGTCCCTTCTCCAGGTGTCAAAGGGCGATAGCTCGTATAGGAAGAAAAGGCGTACAAAGCTTATTGAGTGTGCTTACTAATCGCAAGAGGATCAAACCACCGGACTGCGAGGGAGGCTATTTGGCAGTACGTTGAGTGCAGTTGAGTGCCTGCATCCGTGCAACAGCCAGCTGGGGCTGTTATGGGCGCAGCCCTGCATAGGGCAGCGTCCTGTGGCATGCTACTCATCGCATAGCAAGTCAACCTTGGCTATGCAGACAAGATTGCAGTATGTCACCGCTCAAGTGTTCTGGTGGCTTCTTGAAATCAAGCACGGTGCAACACACAGAGAGTCAGTGTGCAAAGGGCGCACAGGCATCTCAACCGCGCAGGAACTCGAAGACAAACACATCCGTCAAGTAGTGCCCTGGCCGATTTCGCGTAGCACTAGAAATCCCGCTGGTCTACGGTAACGGTTTCGTGTATAATTAGGGTCATGGCTTCCAGTGCCAGAGCCAGCCACGGATAAGGAGCCACGACAGGCCTATACTTCCGACTTGCCGGTATAAACAAACATTAAGGTCCATCCAGACCACGACTATCCCCCACGTAGGCCGAGAGCACCGCCACGGTTTGGCTGGCTCTCCAGGCCGGCTCTGGCAGCATGGGCGTGCCAGGCACACGCCACTTGGCTGATGCATGCTACTCTGCACACAGCCCGCTGCCCAGCAAGGCTGCAGCGGGAGGTCCGCTGCGGCCCGGGGTCTCGCGGCATCGGCCCTTCAGCAACGGCTCTGCTGGGTGCCGTGGCCGAGGGACCAGGCGGTTGGCAGCCCTGGTGAGCATGCGCGTTGAACGAGGAGGCTGTGCGCCTGCTGGGGGGTGTCTGAGCAGTGGGGAGTGTGTTTGTAGGACGCGCGTACTTTGTTTGTGGCACGCGCAGTTGCTGCTTTGCGCTCCTCTGCACGGCTACATACAGCTTTTGCCGGTTGTCTGTATCTGCGACATACTTGCGCTCTTGGGCCTTGATTGGCTGTGAGTTCAGATTTGAATGCACTTGCGCGCGCACCGACGCAGTGCTTGTGATAGTATGCATGACTAGCAGCGTGCCTGTGCTGCACTGTGAGTAGCGCGGTGCAGTTTCTGTAGCAACTGCAGCGGTTTGCTTTGTGGCAACGACAGCCGTCAGTAGTGAATATGACTTGCGGGCGTGCGCTCGGCTCACCCACCTCTTCTGTGCTGTGCAGGTGTGCCGAGCGGTTTCAGATGTGCACCTGCCAGTGGCGGCGGAGACAGCGGTGCGTGATGCGCTGGAGGCGCTTGACGCTGTGGCGCCTGGCGTGCCCGGCGTGTCTGGCGTGAAGGACGTCGTGGACGAGCTCGCTGCTCGGCGTCTGGAGCGTCAGAAAAGCCGTGCTAGGCGCGTCTGCGCTGGCCTGCTACAGCAGAATGTCTGTAGGGATGTTTTGCATCCGGTGGTTTGCGCATACTTCAGGCAGCACGACACCAAGTAGGGCAGTGTGGCGCTACGTGCTGCGCCGACTCTCCCTGCGTCCCCGCTCATACTACTGCCAAAGCAGTGCATGGCGTTGCAGGCAGTCCCGGCAGGCGCTGAACCAGATGGGAAGCAGCTTGGGCGGTGGCGCTGAGAAACGTGCGCATGGGGAACAGGGAACAGATGACGTACAAAGTGTCTGCCATCGCCGCGTCTATAGGCGTGACAGCGCTGGCGATTGCGGCGGTACACTACAGGTTCAGCTGGCACGTGCGGGACGGCGCGGACTTTCCGACGCTGGAGGCCGTGGCCACGTTGCTGCTCACAGTCGGCGGCGTGGTGAGCTGCCCCAGCTGCCGACGACGTTGCTTTGATTGCTTCTGTGTGTGGGTGATCTAGGTCGCTGGCACAGTCTGCCGTATGGGCAGAAAGTGAGCACAGAGTTCCTAGACGGGAATTTTTTCGGGGAAAGGTGTGGTGCTGCAAAAAGCTGCACCATGCGCGTGCGTAGGCTCTGCGCGCGTGCCTGGCGCCAAGCGCTTACTGCGCGCGCAGGTGGGCATGGAGATGTGGGCTCGCTGGGCGCACAAGGTGCTGTGGCACGACTACCTGCCCGGCTGGGCGCTGCACAAGTCGCACCACGTGCCGCGCGTGGGCCCGTTTGAGGCAAACGACGTGTATGCGGTCGTGAACGCCATCCCGGCCATGGCGCTGTGCCTGTACGGCTTTGTAACGCCGACGCTGCTGGGCGGCGTGGCGTTCGGCGCGGGGCTGGGCATCACGCTGTTTGGCATCATGTACATGTTCATCCACGACGGCCTGGTGCACCGGCGCTTCCCGGTGCGCCTGCTGGGCGAGGTTGCGCGTTAACCAACCATGTGATTGCGCACGCTGTCGCGCTGCTAGAAAACCTTTTTGCTGCTTCTGCACACACACACCGCTGGATAGTGCCCATGCGGCACTGTGTGCCTGCTGCATGTTGGCCATGCTGCCGCACCCTGACCCTGGTGCACGGCGCCCTGCAGCCATTGGCTTGCATGATTGCAGTTCCGCTTGTCAGGGCTTGTCAGGGCGATGCTATGCGCCATGGCAGGCCTCTTATGGAGGTGGCCTCACACCGATGCCGCCTGGGGCGCGCAGGTGGGCCCAATCGCGCAAGTGCCGTACCTGCGGCGCGTGGCGGTCGCGCACCAGCTGCACCATAGCGAGAAGTACGGCGGCGTGCCCTGGGGCATGTTCCTGGGGCCGCAGGAGCTGGAGGCGGTTGGCGCGCGCGAGGAGCTGGACCGCATGGTCGCCGCGCAGGCGCTGCAGCAGAACGCGCAGCGTAAGTGCTAGGCCGCTCGCGGTTGAGCCACCGGCGTGACGCGTGGCTGGCCGTTGCGGCGGCTCGCCTCGGTGGCGGTGCACGAGCGCTCGCGAAGCCCGAGCGGATCTGCCAGCGTGAGGCTTTGCATGTAGGAACGTGGGCGTGGCCCGTCTTTGCGGGGTAGCACCAGGCTGCATGCAAGCTTGGACCGGCGGTGCGGCACGCTGACTGCTGACACCGCAGAGCGCTCTGTTTCCACACCTCGCGCCTTCGTGCTGGCATGGGTGCGGGGCTGTTTGTCTGTGTGCGGGAGTTTGGATTTTGGCAAGGGCGCCCTTGGTGCGCAGGACGCACTGCTTGGACGAAGTTTAGCGAGCGCTGCCGCTTTGCCCATAATTGGTGGTGCACTGCAATAGATGTGTTGCAGCTGCAGTGAGGGATAGCAGCTGTGAGTGGTAGCCAAATGGTGAATGATTGTCTTGTCGATCCTCGTGTCAGCTTACCATTGATGACGAGGAGCGGGGCTGCTGTGCACGGCCACTGCACCGTGCGCTCGCCATCCATTTTTTCTGGGCCAGTGCAGGCTTGCGCGTGTGCGCCTGCCGACCCAAGACACGTCTCTTTTCGGGCGTT
>JAABUQ010009720.1_pt1 | contig 12900 bp, 11 predicted proteins | sample 5560001 | NCBI WGS metagenome assembly JAABUQ01 (sample SAMN10711888, study PRJNA513371) | rock metagenome | isolation source: Antarctica rocks | place: Antarctica: Victoria Land, Finger Mt nord | collected 2015-12-18 | reverse complement strand
ACCAGACCAACTGGCGGGCGCAGGCCGAGCATGGCGGCTTCTACCAGGCGGTCGCGTCCGGCATCTACCGCAAGCACGGCATCGACTGCGACCTGCGCATGGGCGGGCCGCAGCAGAACCCGGTGCAGTTGCTGATCGCCGGCCGGGCGGACGCCGTCATGTCCAACAGCCTGCAATCGCTGAACTACGCGCGGGACGGGCTGCCGTTCATGACGGTCGCCGCCCTGTTCCAGAAGGACCCGCAGGGCCTCATGGTCCACAAGGGCCAGGGCAACGACAGCCTGGAAGCGCTGAAGGGCAAGCCCATCCTGGTCGGCGCCGGCGGGCGGGTCGGATAGCGAACCCGTCCTGGCCCGCAGCGCCGCCACGCTGCAAGGCTTCCGCATCTCGCCCGGCGACAGCAACTACTTCGCCTGCCTGTTCGACCCGCTGGCGGACGGCGTCAACTTCACCATGGTCGTCGAGATCTTCGAGCCGGGCGGGCGCACGCCGCCCAACACGCACCAGGCGGCGTTCGAGTCGTTCTTCGTCCTCGCCGGCACCGGCCGGGCGCGGGCCGGGGACCGCACCCTGCCGCTCGGACCCGGCGACGCCATGGTGCTGGCGCCGGGCATCGAGCACGTCGTCGAGAACACCGGCGCGGGCAAGCTGTACTGCCTGACGATGATGACGCCCAACGAGGGCTTCGCCGAGCTGATCCGCGCGGGCGAGCCGGTCGATCTGACGGAGGACGACCGCCGGGTCATTCGCGGCGCGCGCTGATGCTGCATGAGCCGATGCCGGTGATGGGGCCGCGCCTGCGGTCCATGCAGACGGCGGGCGGGGTGCGCCTGGATGCGGACGTGTGGGCGCCGGACGCGCCGGGGCGGTTCCCGGTGCTGCTGATGCGGCAGCCCTATGGGCGGCGCATCGCGTCCACCCTCGTCTATGCCCATCCGGCCTGGTACGCGGCGCAGGGCTACATCGTCGCCGTCCAGGACGTGCGCGGCACCGGCAGCAGCGAGGGCGCGTTCGCGCTGTTCGAAGCGGAGGAGGCCGATGGCGCCGAGGCTGTGGCCTGGGCCGCGGACCTGCCGGGTTCGTCGGGCCGGGTGGGGATGTATGGCTTCTCCTACCAGGGCAACACGCAGCTTCTGGCGCTGGCCGGCGGGGCGGCCTTGGGCGCGCTGGCGCCGGCCATGGTGGGGTGGGACCTGCGGACGGATTGGGCCTGGGAGGGCGGGGCGCCGCTGCTGGCGGCGGGCCTGGGCTGGGGCGCGCAGATGGGTTGGCTGCGCGCGACCCATGACGGGGACAGGCCGGCCGCCGCGGCGTTCCAGGCCGCCGCCCGCAACCCGCCATTGCATGAGCCGGGCCGCGCCATGCCGGAGGTGATGCGCCGCCATGGCCATCTGTCGCACTACCCGGCCTGGCTCAGCCGGCCATCGCCCGACCCGTATTGGGACGCCATCGCGCCCCGGGCACGCTTGGCCGGCCATGCGCTGGACGTGCCGATGCTGCATGTCGGCGGGTGGTACGACCAGATGCTGATGGGCACGCTGGACTGCCACGCCGCCGCAGCGCGCGGCCCGGCGGCGCAGCGCCTGCTGATCGGCCCATGGACGCACCAGCCCTGGGGCCGGCAGGTGGGCGCGGTCGATTTCGGGCCGTCCGCCAGCTCGCCCGTCGATGCGGCGCAGGTGGCGTGGTTCGACCGCCACCTGAAAGACCGGCTGGGTGGGCGTGGGCCTGCGCGCCACCTGCGCCACGGTGCCGGCCGGGCACGCGCTGCGCGTGTCGGTCGCCGGCGCCTGCTTCCCCGCCTACCCCGTCAACCCCGGCACCGGCGCGGGGCCGCACGAGACCCGGGCGGAGGACGAGCGCGTCATCACGCTCCGCATCGCCCATGGCGGCGTCATGGCATCCAACATCAGCCTGCCGGTCGTGGCCCAGGGCATGACCGCATCAGGTGGACTCACCTGATCGGTGAACATGCTCGCATAAAACAAAGGCTGGAGCGGTCACGCCCCAGCGCCCGGCCCGGCCTGCATCCACTCGTCCAGGTCGAGCCGGTGCACCTCTCCCAGCAGCGCCGCGAGCCGGGCGGCGGCGTGGTCGAGGAACCGTGCGCCCGCCTCGGCCGTGGCGGCGCTGGCGTCGCCCAGGGCGCCGGCCGGGTGCAGGTCCTGGGTTTCCCAGCCGAAGCCGACCGCGCCCTCCGGCACCAGCACGGAGAAGTCGTCCTCCCGCGCGATCCAGCGGGAACGGAAGTCCTCCGCTTTGGCCATGTCCACTCGCTCCGGCGCCAGATGCAGCATGAGGGAGGTCTCGACGAAGCCGCCATGGATGCCGTGCCGCGCTTCCGTAGGGTTCACCAGCCCGTCCGGCTTGCCGAGGCGGCTCCACATGCAGGAGACCGCGAACATGCCGGCGGAGACGCGCAGGCGGCGGCACACGATGTCCACGACCTGCGGCTGCCCGCCGTGGCTGTTGAGCAGCACGAGCTTCCGCACCCCGGCGCGCGCCACGCTTTCACCGATCTCGGTCCAGAGCGCGATCAGCGTCTCGGCGCTGGCGGTCAGCGTGCCGGGGAAGCGGATGTGCTCCACCGACAGGCCGACCGCCTGCACCGGCAGCACGAGTACCGGCAGCGCCTCGGGCAGCAGCGCCAGCATCCGGGCCAGCACGCCCTCGTTGATCGTGCGGTCCACCGAGACCGGCAGATGCGGCCCGTGCTGCTCGATGGCGGCAACCGGCAGGACGGCGACCGTGTCCTTGGGCAAGGATTGGAAGGCGGTCCAGGGGAGGTTTTGCCAGTATCGGGTGGGAAGCATGGCCGGATGCTATGCGCGCCGTGAGGCGGTGGGAATAGGCTTGGCGCGGCGGAGTCAGGCCCACGAAGGACATACGAGATGCGCCCCCAATGCTCGATGGCAAGTGCACTCTATCTTGATGATCCCCGGCCAAATCCAATTTATCGGGGCAACGTTGCCTGTCACTTAACAATGGAGCGCAGCATGAGCGGCACGAACGCGGTGATGGAAACCTATCTGACCGGCCTTCGCAACCAGCACGCCGTCGAGACGCAGGCCATCGGCACCGTCAAGAACGAGCTGAGCCGGATGGAGCCATACCCCGAGCTGCATGCGAAGATGCAGCAAGAGATGCAGCGGTCAACGACCCAGGCGGCCCGCCTGGATGACCTGCTGGCCAAGCACGGCACCAGCAAGTCGGTCGCGAAGGAAGCGGTGACGGGGACTGTCGCCACCGTGGCCGGTTTCGTCCACGCCGGGTCGTCGGACGAAGTGCTGAAGAATGTCCTCGCGGCGACAGGCTTCAAGGCGTACGAGATCGCCTCCTACAAGGTGCTGCTCGCCTTGGCGGACGCCGCCGGCGCCGTGGCGGACAAGCCGGTGCTGGAGCAGTCGATGAAGGAGGAGCAGGAGATGGGCGACTGGCTCGGCACCCATCTGCCCGGCTTCGTGCAGGCGTACCTCGCGCAACAGGCGAAGTAGCGGCTTGGCCGGGTCGCTGGCGCCGAATGCCAGCGGCCCGGTCACTGCTGCGGCGCCCTGCGTAGGCCAAGCAGGCTGACCAGCCCGGCCGGACGCGCCAGCGACACCGCGACGATCAGGCCGCCGTAGATCATCAGGTCAACCCCCTGGCCGCTGCCGCCGAGGTAGCTGCGGGACAGCTCGCTCACCGGGATCAGCACCGCGGCGCCCAGCAGCGGCCCCCACAGCGTGCCGACCCCGCCCAGTACCGCCGGCAGCGCGATCAGGATGCTGAGCTGCCCGGCCAGCACGCTGTCCGGGTCGATGTAGCCGACATACTGCGCATAGATCGCGCCGCCCACCCCGGTGAAGAAGCCGCTGATCGCCGCCGCCGCCATCTTGGACGGGAACACCCGAACGCCAAGCGACCGCGCCGCCACCACGTCGTCCCGCATGGCGCGCCAGGAAAAGCCCCAGCGGCTGCCCTCGATGACCCAGGCGGCAACCCAGGTCGCGGCGGCGAAAGCCAGGGCCACGAAATGGAACGGCAGCTTGCTGGTGCGGAACTGCAGGTTGACCAGGCTCTCGCCACCGAACGGCACGAACACGCCGGTCGCGGCGCCTACCAAATCCCAGTTGAGGAACAGCAGGTAGCCGATCTCCCCCACCACGACGGTGGCGATGGCGTAATAGTGCCCGCTCAGCCGGAAGCACGGCCAGCCCACCAGCAGCGCGCACAGCCCGGCCGCCAGCCCGCCTGCGAACATGCCGAGCGTCGGCGGCACGCCCGCGTTCACGAACAGCAGCGTCGAGACATACGCGCCGATGCCGAAATACAGCGCGTGGCCCAGCGAGATCTGCCCGCAATAGCCGCCCAGGATATTCCACGCCTGGCTCAGCCCGGCATACAGGATCGTGATGATGATGAGGTTCTGCATGTAGACGTCGCGGATCGGCAGCGGCAGCGCGGCCAGCGCCAGCAGGATCGCGGCGCCCAGCCACAATTCCTGTCGGCGCCGGCGCCGGATGGCGTTGTCGGCCGGCCTCGCCGCCGCGGGCACTTGCGCGTCCATCAGATTTTCCCGAACAGGCCGCGCGGCCGGATCATCAGCACCAGGAGATACACGGCGAACATGCCGACCTGCTTCAGCGAAGGTTCGAGCACGAGGGCGGTCAGCGACTCCACCTCGCCGATAACGATCCCCGCCACCAGCGCGCCGAGGATCGAGCCGAAGCCGCCCAGCGCCACCGTCACGTAGGCGATCACCGCGAAGTTCGCGCCGACGGTCGGCGACACGTAGTAGAAGGCGATCAGCATGGCCCCCGCGACGCCCACCGTGGCGGCCCCCAGTCCCCAGCCGATGGCGAAGATGCGGTCGCGGTCGATGCCGATCAGCGCCACGGCGTCCCGGTCCTCCCGCGTCGCTTCCAGCGCCCGGCCGAACTCGGTGCGCCCCACCAGCAGCAGCCCGGTGAACGCCAGCAGGCAAACGGCGCTGGCAGCCAGTTGCGGCAGCGGCACGTAGATGCCGGCGAGGCTCACGGTCCGGTTGCTGAGCCAGGTGCCGGACAGCGAGCGGAAATCGCCGCCAAAGGCGAACTGCGCCGCGCCGCGGATGAAGATCGCGAGGCCGAACGTGGCAAAGATCTGCACCATGCCGCGGTTGAACTGCACGCTGAGCGCACGGGCGATGATGCCGCGGTAGATCAGCACGCCCAGCCCGAACATCAGCGCGCAGACCAGCGGCAGTTGCAGCACGGGATCGAGGCCCGTCAGCCCGAAGATGACCACGGCCGCGTACATGGCGAGCATCAGCAGCTCCCCATGCGCGAAGTTCACCACGTCCATCAGCCCGAAGATCAGCGACAGCCCAGCCGCCACCAGCGCGTAGATCAGCCCCATCAGCAGCCCGCTGACCAGCGATTGGGCGAGGAGCGCCAGGGTCATGGTGCCAGCGTCATGATGCCAGTGTCATGCGGGGGTCCCGTAGCCGCCGCCGCCCGGCGTCTCGATCACGAAGGCGTCGCCGGGCCGCAGCTCCGCGCGGTCGGTGCCGGTCATCTCCTGCAGCACACCGTCGGCGCGCTCGACCCATTGCCGGCCCGGCGCTCCGGGGGCACCCCCGCCCAAGCCGAACGGCGGCACGGTGCGGCGGGAGGCGACGACAACCGTGGTCATGGGTTCCAGGAAGCGGATGCGGCGGACGCTGCCGTCGCCGCCCCGCTGCGCGCCCGCGCCGCCGGAGCCGCGGCGGATGGCGAAGGTTTCCAGCCGCACGGGATAGCGCAGCTCCAGCACCTCCGGGTCGGTCATGCGGGTGTTGGTCATGTGGGTTTGGATGGCCGACGCGCCGGGCTGGTCCGGGCTGGCGCCCATGCCGCCGCAGATGGTTTCGTAGTACTGCCGGGTGGCGTCGCCGAACAGCACGTTGTTCATGGTGGCCTGGCTGCAGGCCAGCGTGCCGAGCGCGCCGAACAGGGCGTTGCAGGCGGCCTGGCTGACCTCCGTGTTGCCGGCGACCACGGCGGCGCCGGGTTCGGGGGACAGGAAGGTGCCGGGCGGCAGCACGATGCGGATCGGCTTCAGGCAGCCGTCGTTGAGCGGGATGTCCTCGCCCACCAGGCAGCGGAACACGTACAGCACCACGGCGCGGATGACGGCCGGGGGCGCGTTGAAGTTGCCCCCGCTTTGCGGCCCGGTGCCGGTGAAATCGACGGTCGCCGTGCGCGCCTCCGCGTCCAGCGTCACCGCCACGCGCAGCGGCGTGCCGTCGTCCATCCTGTAGTCGAACACGCCGTCGCCGCCCGCCTTCGCCATCATGGGCGCGATGCGGGCGATGGCCCGGCGCACGCCTTCCTCCGCATTGTCCATCACGTGGCGCATGTAGCCCTGCACGGTGTCCCAGCCGTACTGATGCACGACGCGGGCCAGCTCCTGCACGCCGCGCTCGTTGGCGGCGACCTGCGCCTTGATGTCGGCCACGTTCACGTCGGGGCTGCGGGCGGGGTGGCGCGCGCCGGACAGCAGGGCGCGGAACTCGGTTTCCCGGAACGTGCCGGCGTCCACCAGCAGGAAGTCGTCGATGACGACGCCTTCGTCGTCCAGCCTGCGGCTGTCAGGGGGCGTGCTGCCCGGCGTCGTGCCGCCGATGTCGGCATGGTGGCCGCGGCTGCCGACGAAGAAGCGGATGGCCTGGCCCGCTTCGTCGAACACCGGGGTGATGACGGTCACGTCCGGCAGGTGCGTGCCGCCGTTGAACGGGTTGTTGAGCGCCACGACATCGCCGGGCCGCAGCGCCGTGCCCCCGGACTCCGCACCGCGGCTGCGCAGCACGGTGCGCACGCTTTCGCCCATCGCGCCGAGGTGCACGGGGACGTGCGGCGCGTTGGCGACCAAGCCGCCCTCCGCATCGAAGATCGCGCAGGAGAAGTCCAGCCGCTCCTTGATATTGACGCTCTGCGAGGTGTTCTGCAGCACGGCGCCGGTCTGCTCGGCGACGTTCATGAACAGGTTGTTGAACAATTCCAGCAGCACGGGGTCCGGCCGGCTGGCATCGGCGGCGCTCCGGTGGGGCAGCGGCGACGTGCGGCGCAGGAGCATGTGGTTGCGCGCCGTGACCTCGGCGGTCCAGCCGGGTTCGACCACGGTGGTCGCGTTGGCCTCCCGCACCAAGGCGGGGCCAGGCAGGCGGTCCCCGGCGCGGAGGTCGGTGCGGTCGAACACCGGGGCGCGGTGCTCGGCGCCGCCGCTCCACATGGAAACGTGGTCGATGGGGTCGGGGCCGCCGTCGTCGCGGGCGGCAAGCGGGGGTTCGTCCACGGCCTCGCCCGCGGCGGTCGCTTCCACGGCGACGGTTTCGGCGATCACCGCCCGGTCCGGGGTGGCGAAGCCGAAGCGGGCGCGGTGCGCGTCGGTGAAGGCGGCCAGGGTGCCGGGCAGGTCGGTCAGGGGCACCGGCAGCGCGGCCTCGGTTCCGGCGTAGTGCAGGTGGACGGAGCGCGTGGCCTGGACGCCGCCCGCGGCGCCCTGCTCCAGCAGCGCGGCGCGGGCGGCGTCGGCGAGCTGGTCGGCCAAGGCGTGCAGGGCCGGCAGCGCCTCGGGCGTGAACGGCTGCTCCGCCGCCTGCTCGCGCAGCACGGTCTGGTCCGCGAGGCCCATGCCGTAGGCCGACAGCACGCCGGCATAGGGGTGGATGAACACCGTCTCCATGCCCAGCTCGTCCGCGACCAGGCAGGCGTGCTGGCCGCCGGCACCGCCGAAGCATTGCAGGGCGAAGCGCGTGGCGTCGTGGCCCTTCTGCACGCTGACCTGCTTGATCGCGTTGGCCATGTTGGCGACGGCTATGCGGAGAAAGCCCTCCGCGACCTCGCGCGGGTCCTGCCGGGTGCCGGTCGCCTCGGCCACCTGATCGGCGAGGGCGGCGAACTGCGCCTGGACCGTCTCCGCGTCGAGGGGCGCGTCGGCATCGGATCCGAAGATCGGCGGGAAGTGCCGGGGCTGGATCTTGCCGACGCGCACGTTGGCGTCCGTCACCGTGAGCGGCCCGCCGCGGCGGTAGCACGCGGGGCCGGGGTCGGCCCCGGCGCTGTCCGGCCCCACCCGGATGCGGGCGCCGTCGAAATGCAGGATGGAGCCGCCGCCGGCGGCGACGGTGTTGATCGCCATCATCGGCGCGCGCATCCGCACGCCGGCCACCTCCGTCTCGTATGCGCGCTCGAACGCGCCGTCATACAGGGCCACGTCCGTGCTGGTGCCGCCCATGTCGAAGCCGATGATGCGATGGAGGCCGGCCATCTCCGCGGTGCGCGCAGCGCCCACGATGCCGCCGGCGGGTCCGGACAGGATGGCGTCCTTGCCCCCGAACCGGCCGGCCTGCGCCAGCCCGCCGTTGCTCTGCATGAAGAACAGCCGGACGCCTTGCAGCTCGGCCGCGACCTGCTCGACGTAGCGGCGCAGGATCGGCGAGAGGTAGGCATCGACCACCGTGGTGTCGCCGCGCGGCACCAGGCGCAGCAGCGGGCTGACCTCGTGGCTCGCGGACACCTGGGCGAAGCCCGCCTCCTGCGCCAGAGCCTTCAGGCGGCGCTCCATGTCCGGGTATTTCCAAGCGTGGATCAGCGCGATGGCGCAGGCCGCGATGCCGTCGGCCCGGGCGGCGGCGAAGGCGGCCCGGGCGGCGTCCTCGTCCAGCGGCTCGACCTCCCCGCCGTCGATGCCGACGCGCCCGGGCAGCTCGGCCACGCGCTCATACAGCAGGGTCGGCAGCGTCACATGCAGGTCGAACAGCCGCGGGCGGGCCTGGTTGCCGATACGCAGCAGGTCGCCGAAGCCGCGGTTCACCACCAGCAGGGTGCGTTCCCCCTTGCGCTCCAGGAGCGCGTTGGTGGCGACGGTGGTGCCCATCTTCACCTGGTCCACCAGCCCCGGCGGGACCGGCTCGCCCGGCGCCACGCCCAGCACCGCCTTGATCCCGGCGATGGCGGCGTCGCGGTAGCGCCCGGGGTTCTCGCTCAGCAGCTTATGCGTACTCAACGTGCCATCCGGGGCGCGCGCCACGATGTCGGTGAAGGTGCCGCCGCGGTCGATCCAGAACTGCCATCCGGCCATCGCGCCGCCCTCCGTTGCCCGTCCGCTGTCCTACGGGCGGCGGCAGGGCGCGGCAAGAGCCGCCGCTGCAAGCGGCGGGGCGCGACAAGGCCCGCCGCGGCGTGCTACGCCGCCCCACCCGCAACTTGAGGGCCAACGATGCTACGCCGCCTGATCCCGTTTCTCGGAGCTTTGCTGATGACCGAACCCGCCCTCGCCGCCGACTCTTTCACGACGATGCCCTCCGGGGTGCAGTACCACGACGAGGTCGTGGGCACCGGGCCGCAGCCCCAGAACGGGCAGTCCGTTTCCGTGCACTACACGGGCTGGCTCGACGACCACGGCCAGCGCGGCAAGAAGTTCGACAGCTCGCGCGACCGCGGCTCGCCGTTCAGCTTCACGCTGGGCGTGCAGCAGGTGATCTCCGGCTGGGACAACGGGGTGGCGACCATGCACGTGGGCGGCAAGCGCACGCTGATCATCCCGCCCGACCAGGGCTATGGCGCGCGGGGCGCCGGCGGCGTGATCCCGCCCAACGCCACGCTGATCTTCGACGTCGAGCTGCTCGGCGTCCGCTGAGCGGCGGCGGCGGCGGAGGCTGGCCGGCCCGGCAGGCAGGTCCCCGCCGCGCCCCCGGATCATGAGAGGATCAGCCTCGCCTCCCGCGCCGCCGCGTCGTCCAGGGCGCGGCTGTGGCGGTTGAAAGCGCCGCGGATGGCGTCAAGCTCCCGCAGCGCGGCCGGGTCGGCGGGGTCGGCCCGGAGCGCATTGAACAAGGCGAACACCGCCTGGGTCCAGTCGGTCAGCACGTCGCCGCCGGCGGCGGCCGGGGTGAGCCTGCGCTGGTGGCGGAGGCGCGGCTCAAGGAATGCGTCCACCTCGGCGCCCGCCGCCTCCAGCCGGGGAAAGCGGATGCCCTGCTCCGTCTCGATGCGGGCCGCCGTCTTGCGCCAGTCTTCCAGCAGCTCGTCGAACAGCACGAAGCTGCGCTCCATGCCGCGGGTGGCGGACTCGGCATCGAGCTGGTTGCGCAGCCAGTACAGCAGGCCGTGCTGCATCGTCGAGGCGTCCCGGGCGGCGAGCGATTGCGCGACCTCGACCGGGTCGCGGTAGATGAACACCGGGGCGGCCCGCGCGCCTACCCGCCTGAGCAGCCGCCACCACAGCGGGAGCAGGCGGCTCATGCGCGGCTCCTTCAGCACGGCGAGCTGGAAGTCGCCGTAATCCTCGGTGAACGCGGCCTGCAGCCAATACATGTATTCCGGGCAGGCCGCCGTGCCGTACCAGTCCAGCGGGAACGGCCGCCAGTCGTCCCAGGCGCTGCCGGCCCCGGCGAGCAGGCCGTCATGCAGGCTGGCGATGACGGCAGGCTCGAAGTGCCCCTTCTCGTTGCTGCTGCGCGCGCCCATGAGGCGCTTCGGCAGGGTGGCGCCGAGCATCCCGAGCGTGCCCGCCAAGGCGGACGTGCCGCTGCGGGCACCGAGGACGACGAGGACAATGCGGGGGTCTTTGACTTTGCTGTCAGGGGTCATTACAAAATCAACGGAAATTTCGTCTCTTTGGCTGGGAGACAGACTTTGGACCACTTTGCGCCGATGTCCAGGACGGTGCTGCAAAACGTGGCCCCCTGTTGCCGATCGGAAACCCCGGATGGCGCAACCGGGGTGCCGGGTCAATTTTGAGGGTACTCCACGGCCTGGATATGCGTTATGGCAGTTGCCGCGTTCATTGCGCACTGGAGGTCGTCCCGTGCGCGCCTATTGGAGGATGTTTCGATGAAGGTTACAGCTTTGGCCTGTGCGGCGGTCCTCGGCCTGGCGCTTGCCGGCTGCTCGACGCCGCCGCCCCCGCCCCCGCCCCAGGCGGCTGACACTGGCAGCATGGCCTTCCCGAAGCCGCAGCCCCAAGGCGATATCGGCAGCGCCGCCGCCAGCGGGCGCCGGCCGTCCGACACCGGCAGCATGGCCTTCCCGGCGCCTCAGCCGCAGGGCGACGTCGGCAGCGCCGCCGTTGGTCGGCGAGGCAGGCCGACCGACACCGGCAGCATGGCCTTCCCAGCGCCGCAGCCGCAAGGCAACGTGGGGACGACCCAAGTCAGGTAGGCATCGCCTTGGACGAAGTTTGATTGCCGAGATCTCCAGGCCCCGCGGCTGACCTGGAGCGCCGCCGCCCGACAGGTTCATTGCCCCGATGGCGCAGCGCCTGAGCGGGCGTGGCCGGCTTGGCCGGGCCGTCCGCATGTTGCGGACGGGCCGGCTGCTGCGTCCGCGCACGGCGCCCGGACCCCGTCCCATGCCCGCCAGCCGTCCGGTCGAGCGGCTGGCGGCCGAGCAGTTGTTCTCCCGCGTCGCCGGCTCGGCGCCGGTGCAGGGCAATGCCGTGCGCCTGCTGCGGGACGGGACGGAGAACTATGCGGCATGGCTGGACGCCATCGCCGCGGCCCGGCGGTCCATCCACTTCGAGAACTACATCATCCGCGGCGACGCCATCGGCCAGAAATTCGCCGCCGCCCTCGCCGCCAAGGCGCGGGAGGGCGTGGCGGTGCGCGTCCTGTACGACTGGATGGGCAGCTTCCGCCAGGCGCCGCGCGGCTTCTGGCACGGCCTGCGCGCGGCCGGGGCGGAGGTGCGCTGCTTCAACCGGCCGCGGCTCGACAGCCCGTTCGGCTGGCTGAGCCGCAACCATCGCAAGACCGTGAGCGTCGATGGCGAGATCGGCTTCGTCGCGGGGCTGTGCGTGGGCGACGCATGGGTGGGCGACCCGGCGCGGCGGGTGCCCCCCTGGCGCGACACCGGCATCTCCGTCCAAGGCCCCGCCTTGGCCGACCTCGACGCGGCCTTCGCCGAAAGCTGGTCGCACGCCGGCGGGCAGCCGCCCAGCCCGGCCGCGGTCCCGCCCGACCCGCCGCCAGCCGAGGGGCAGATGCAGGCAGGCCAGGTCGCGCTCCGGGTGATCGCCAGCAAGCCGAACACCATGGGGCTGTACCGGTTCGACCAGCTCATCGCCGGGCTGGCCCGGCGGTCGCTGTGGCTCACCGACGCCTACTTCGTCGGCACGACGGCTTACGTCCGCACCCTGTGCGACGCGGCGCTGGACGGGGTGGATGTGCGGCTCCTGGTGCCGGGCGCCTCCGACATCCCGGTGGCCAAGGCGCTGTCGCGGGCCGGCTACCGCCCGCTGCTCGACGCGGGCATCCGGGTGTTCGAATGGAACGGCCCCATGCTGCATGCGAAGACCGCCGTGGCGGACGGGCGGTGGTCGCGCATCGGGTCGAGCAACCTGAACCTCGCGAGCTGGCTCGGCAACTGGGAACTCGACGTCGCCATCGAGGACGGGGCCTTCGCGGCCGAGATGGAGGCGATGTTCGAGGCCGACCTGCAGAACGCGACGGAGATCGTGCTGGACCTGGGCCGGGTGCATTCCGCGGCGCGGCGTCCGCGGCGGCGCGGGCGCGGCAGCCCGGGCCGCCTGGCCGCGGGCGCCGTGGGCTTGGGCAGCGCGGTCAGCGCCGCGCTCACCAACCACCGGGCGCTCGGCCCGGCGGAGGCGCGGGTCATGGCGGCGGCGGCCGGACTCCTGCTGGCGCTCGCCGCCGCGGCGGTGTTCATCCCGCGCCTGCTCACGGTTCCCATCGCGGTGCTCGCGGCGTGGGTCGGCGTGACCCTGCTGGTGCGGGCTTGGCGCCTGCGCGCCGCCGCCGGCCTGACGACGTCCGAACCCCAGGGAAACTGAACCATGCTGTTCCGCGGGCCACGCCGCACCTACGCCACCCAGCCGACGCGCGGGCCGCTCGCCAAGATCGTGAGCTGGAACCTGCTGCGCCTGACCGGGGCCAGCCTG
>JAABUQ010009718.1_pt1 | contig 12901 bp, 12 predicted proteins | sample 5560001 | NCBI WGS metagenome assembly JAABUQ01 (sample SAMN10711888, study PRJNA513371) | rock metagenome | isolation source: Antarctica rocks | place: Antarctica: Victoria Land, Finger Mt nord | collected 2015-12-18 | reverse complement strand
GCCTCCTGTCATGCCTCCACCTTCACTGCCGCAGCAAAGCAACTCCTCTGCGCCTCCTGTCATGTCTTCACCTTCACTGCCGCAGCAAAGCAGCTCCTCTGTGCCTCCTGTCATCCCCCCACCTCCACTGCCGCAGCAAAGCAGCTCCTCTGCGCCTCCTGTCATGTCTTCACCTCCACTGTCGCAGCAAAGCAACTCCTCTGCGCCTTCTCCCATTTCCCCACCTCCACTGCCGCAGCAAAGCAGCTCCTCTGTGCCTCCTGTCGTACCTCCACCTCCACTATCGCAGCAAAGCAGCTCCTCTGTACCTCCTGTCATTCCCCCACCTCCACTACCAGTTATCTCGCCACTGAATCCCGTTCAAGTATCGTCGGTTCAGATACAACAACCGCCTTCCTCGTCCTCGAGTCTGAAGACCAGTACAACCCACCCAATCGAGAATCGCCCAATTACCACCAGCTCCTCCACATCGCTTGCAGCACCAGTCATCACATCACCATCAGATCCCGTCCAACTTTCGTCGATCCAGGTACAACCACCGCCCTCATCACCCGCCAGTCCCAACCCCAACACGGCACTCCCTATCGAGAACCGCCCAATCACCACCAGCAACTCCTCAACGCCTGTACCAATCATCACATCACAAAATCCCATCCAAATACCCTCGGTTCAGGTACAATCACCGCCCCCATCGTCCTCAAGTCCGACCACCAGCCCCTCCACAACACCTGCACAAATCATCACATCACCAAACCCCGTCCCATTACCATCGGTGCAGGTACAACCACCGCCCTCATCATCCTCATCGTCCTCAAACCCTAATACAAATACAAACCAAGCGGGTGGATGCGGCGCGGCATACTCGCAATGCGGCGGTGCCGCCTGGTCAGGACCTGGGTGTTGCCAAGATGGCCTAGTGTGTACGTATCAGAGCTACTGGTACTGGCAGTGTAATCATTCGTAAAGAATGCAATCTGTGGTGGTGTTCTGTTCGTGTTTATATTCGGACAGAGATGAGATGCCACGATTGGCCGCGGCATTAGCGCGGGAGTTCTGGAATGTCGATAACTTTTTTCCCGTTCTTGGCAATCTTGTGTATATATATATCTACTTATTCTAGGAAGAATACTATACAAAAGTCTTCAAGGGAGATGGATAGGGGCTTTGCACAACCGTGAAAGAATAATATGATTGATCCCCCTGGCCATCTTGGACCTACATCACCCAGGCCAGCAGCAGGGCGCTTGCAAGCTTGCCCAATTTGCTGGGAACCGAAACGAAAGTAAGCAGTCCATACGGATGTCATTGACTCCAAAACCACGGAGATTCCCAAGCCCAAACACGATCCAGCGCCTGGCGCGCCTATTGATGCGCGGCTTGAGAGAATAACTTCAGACTTTGTGGGGTTCAGGATTTGCACAAGCCACGGAAACACCGAGACTTATGTCGAGCCACAGTGCCAAGTTTATTGGATTTCCCAACTTGCGCGCCTTGATAGGGACTTGCGAGATTGTGCGACAGTGATGGGAATTGGTAGATCGGAGCTAGAAGAGATGGCTTTGGGGCTTGTGGGACTACTGTTGGGTTTGCGGCTGATCAATGGGTAGTGATTTGAGGGCGAAGAAGCTGTATGGACGTGAGTGTCGAATAAGGTAACGATGGAAGACCAAATTGGTAAGATTGCATATTAATCCACTAGCCACAAATTGAGCAAAGTCCACAGACCAGCTGGGATGGAACGGGTTTCCTTCCAGAACCGCCACGAGCTAGACCGGACCACAGCCGGAGAAGAGCCAAATGGCAAAGCTACACATCCATCCACCAGCATAGTCGAGCCAAATTTATCAGACCAGCTATGATTTACCCGCAGACCGGGTCCCGTTCCAAAACCGCCACGATCGAAGCCGGAATACAGCTCAAAAACGGATGCGAGAATCATTCTCCAGCTTTCTAGTTTGTATAGAAAGTCACTCGCCGGCTGCTGAGAGGATCTCGTTTCGGGATCGGCATTCGGATGTGCTCATCGGCGATCTGCCCTTTCATCTTCAAGTCGTTGATCCCTTCAGGGACTTCCCCGTCCATAATATCGCGATTAAGCTCTGTGGCCTCTGATTTCTCTGTTGCCTTGCGGACAGCTTTTCCCATACGCGAGTATAGATATCCTTCGATGTAGGCTTTCCGGAGCTCGACTTGCAGTTTGGGGCCTTTTCCAACGATCATCGTCCTCACCATATCCTGCTGCCACCCTTTCGCGACTGGCTCGCTTCCCTGAATGAGACGTCTCTGTCAGTGCAGCTGATTGAAAAGTTGGGGTCTGGAGAGTCTCACGGCGTGGCAAGTACTCGGAGATGAGCTTTACTCGAGCGGTGGTGATAGCGGGATTACCCCCGTGCCATCCGCGCAGTGTATCTGCGTTGGTCTTGGGATCGAACGAGCTGGATTTCTCCATTCGATGGAGTTCGTGCAGCATAGAGCCGGTAAACTCGAAATCATCGTGCCAATGCCCGATGTCGTGGAAACCCTGCAAGGAACTGTCAGCACAGGAAGGGCATACTGGATTAAAGGCGGATCGAACCCCAGCCAGCAGATGTGCCTTGGTCAGGTCGTCCATGCTCGACATGATGCCTTTCAAGACTGAGGGTCCGGACGCTGAGGAGTACTTTGCAGATGAGCCAGGAGCTAGGAAATTTTTCGAGGAATGACATAGAAATTCATTATCTAGAGGATAAGGCCTCTAGATAAACCAACAGAGATGGCTGCTAAGCGTTGTAGAATTACAAAAATCACAGCTGATCATCCTTCGAAGCGTCAGCACACCATAGCGAAGGTTCCACTACATACGATAGAGCGATCAGCTTCTTACAAGGTAGCCTCGTACTGTCATAAACACAGCGCCTGTATCTTTGATGGGCGGCTAGCGATGGGTAGGAGGATTTCTCCTGCTTCCTACTGTATGTTCCATCGGTTTATACCAGCTCCAGCCGCAGGACGAACCACCATTAACCTCCAAGCGTTGCACAACAAATCATCAGATGATGAATTGTTAGGCGCCCTGGGACGAAGGTGGCCTGAATTTCGGTACACCTGCACTAAAAGGCTCGAAATAGTGAAACGGCATTCTGGAGAAGGCCGTCTCTCCGCTCATGAGATAAACCTAGATCCATGATCCGTAGTACAGAATGATAGCACCTCAAGGGCTAAGCGCTCAAACTGCTTATCATGCAGTCGGAAGGCCAAGCTACCGTGCGCATCCCCCAAATGACATACCTACACTGTGACCGGTTTGGTACTACCAGTGTACCTCCCAGCGATGGGCGACGGATAACAGGTACTGAGTCCCTTTACAACTGCCAAAGTCTGCTCACAAGACCTTCCGAACGTTGATCTAGACCGCGGCCCAAAAACTTAAAATTGGGATAGCTCTTTGATATAACTTGCTGTTGCCGTGTTTGCTAAGCTTTAGACATCTCGTCGTCGGCATCTACCTTTCCATGAATCTCGCTCCCAAGTTTAACACCACTGCAACTCCCAGAACGTGGATATCGCTGCAAAGATGGCCGGCACGTCTCTTACCCAGAAGGCGCTGGACAGGATCCTAGAGCTCAAAGCTAAAGGAGAATCACGATCGTCTATTGGCAAGATGATCGCTGCGACGCACAAACGCAAAGTATCACCATCATTGTCAAAACCATAACGGGGTCCTGCAGCAACGAAGCGTGGCTGATAATAAGGTTTTATAGAGCTGATCCTTGGTCCCGAGTGGATTCCCAAGAGGCTCGAAATTTTGAGGAGTGGTCAAATCCAAGAAGATGCCTTAGGGGGGGCTGAGACTGGATAAGGTTAAGATCGCCGTCTTTATGAAAGAGACGTACCGCCTGCTTCTCGAAGGACGGCGATTGGAGGCGGCATGACCTGGTACATAGTTCTTGGCGCTTCTCGAAAGAACGTCCTAGCGGAGATGATAGATTGATACATGGACGATAAGCCACAGCCAAAGTGTGAGACACCTGATATCAGTCTGTCAGATATAATCCCGAGCAATGAACACACCGCAAGGGATGTCAGTTCTTTGACGATTCATCGAAATGACCCCGAGGCCACGAGACTATCTATATGGTATAACACTCCCAATCCTACGCTATGCCAAGGATGCTCTAATGCGAAGTCCATTTTTAACCCGGATTACCCATTCCTTTACCCCATTTATTACACACAATACCCTGGAATACCCAGCTCGTCAGCCACGGCCCGATGTAACTTGCTGGCACCGTAGCCTGCACGATGTCTTGCCCAGCCCCACAATTCTCCATGGCGAAAGACGATTCTCGATCGCAATCCGTGTATTCATGGAACACATCCATGTTCACCAAATCCCACGTACAGATCTTCATGTTCGAAATGCACTGGGTGTTCCAGACACCGGTCGTCGTGGTGAGGGAGGATCCTGGTGCATTGCCTTGAGTGGATCCTGAGGCGTCCGCGCAGAATTGGCTGTTCATGAAAAGAAGCTGGGGAGTTGTTATTCCTTGGTTGAACAGGGATACCAGAGGTTCGGTGTAGTTGATCAGCATATCTTTCATCGACTCCAGACCGTAAGAGATGTGATTCGTGCTGTCGTACCACCAGCTCCCGCACATGCCCCATTGGTCGTAGCCGTGACCACATCCAGTGTCGTACTGAACGGCGCTGCCATTGAGCTGGAGCTGGTTGACATCAGTATCTAGAGCTCTGGTGATGATCACGTGGTCGTTCTGAAGGGCCTGTGAGACGATATAGGTGTTCAACGACAGCGTAACGTTTTGAGTGAGGGTGTTCAGATTCTCAATCTGCGTTGAGAAGTATCCGTCATGGACGAAGTCAAAGAAGATCGAGAAGTTACTCATTACCGAGACGACGGAGCTTTGGATGTTGGTCTGCAGCTGTGATACGATCCTGGCAAGATCGCTGCCCAATTCGGCGACTTGCACTTCGGTATCGCTTATCTGGCCTCTATCAATTAGATTCCGTGATAATGTCGGCGCGTTTTGGATGGCCCGTAGGAGGTATTCCCCTGGCGCTTGGGCTGCCAAGCCCTCGACTTTCTGTCCCAGTAACGGAAGTGCGGCTGCGTAGCCACTGGGGCTCAGAAGTCCAAAAGCCCACGCCAGTCCTGCAAGAAGGTCCATAATGGGGAATGACTTCGGCAGTGGCACGTTCAGCGTGCGCGCGATTGTGTTGACATTATCGGCTGCAAGACCATTGGCTCCACCAACGGCCATGTAGTAGGTGAAGAACCAGTTCTGTATGTTCCAGATATTGAAAGCAACGTAATATGCCTGTGCCCCATTCGTGTGCCCAACGAAAGTCTTGGAGTCAGGGACCGGGCACTGGCTCCTACCGGTAAAAGACGTGCAATTCGCCCCTGCTCCGACTTCCAGGTATAAAAAGCAGTCAGCGAAGCCCATGACCTCGTTGTCGCACTTCTTTTGATTGAATGCCACCCAGTCGCTGAGGTAGCCCGTCACATTCAGGACTTCCCAGCATATTTGATACTGGTGAGCTGCAAAGTCCAGGCAGTGCGCTTGATGGTCTGCGGTTGCATTAGACTCTAGGTACGACGCACCTCTGTCGGGGTCCACGTTTGACGTTTGAGGAACGCTGGGAGTGGAAAAGGAGTTGGTAGTCAAGGAGAGATTTCCAGGGTTAACTGGTATGTTAGGATCGCAAGCCTGAAAACCAGCAGAATCCGAGGTATGAGGATTGGACGTGCCACCGGAGGCGGGAGGAGACGGGCATGCCAGATTGGGAAGGATCGTTGTGCTTGACGGTTGCGGTAGTACATTGACAACAACAGCCGACTGGCTTGCTTGTATTGCCGTGGGTATGCTTGTTGATGTACTGGAAGATGAGCTTGATGACATAGCTAAGATAGAAATTACGAATGGGTTTGCGTAAGCTGATGCACGAACGATTGGAGACGAGGGCAAGGACGTTGAGCTCGTGTTCCAGCTAGCTGAACCGCTTATCAAAGTCTTGACCGAGGAAGACTCGTTCGTTGGTGGACCTACGACATTATCTGTGGTGGCTTTGGCGAAGCTGTTGATGCTAATGTCATGGTTCGCGGATGACGATGTTGGAGGTGGCGTTGATATTGGTCCCTGCGAGAGCACCGTAGACATTCTTGCGGATGATGATGTCGTGCTTCTCACGTTATTAGAATAGCTGGAAAATTGAGAAGACATGATGTTGTTTGATGGGACGGAGTTGTCGGCGAAGCTAATTGTTTGGCTAATAGAGGTGGAAGCCGGAACAGAGGGAGAAGTAGAGCGTCCGCGGCTCGTAGAAGTGTTGTGTACCACGGCTGCAGGCGGTGACGATAAGTAAGGAACAGTGGTATCGGTCTTGGGGCCAGAGCACTCCCAAGCTTCACCCAGAGGCGTCCAACTATCATTAACGGGAGTTCGGCATTGCGACCACCAAGGGTCTTTGCAGATACACTGGGCTCCTCCGGCACAGACCTCATTTGTATTGAGGCCACACTGGTCCCAAAGCGGGATTTGTCGTGCTGTCGAAATTGATGACGGTGTTGGGGTTTGAAATATCGAGTATATCGTCGATACAGGCACAGCGTCTCCGACCGTCAATGTTCGTCTTTTGAGGATCATCGCTCCTATGTTGGGGATAAAACATAGGAAGAGAGGTGTGTAAAACAATAATCGCCAATGGCATGACTTCGTCTCCCATAGACGAGAGCGCATTGCTCTCAATGTCCAATCAGATTTCCAGGAAAAGATTCACTATTGGAAACTGCCAAGCTAGCACTCAAAAGGGTGATCGGTGATCCTGTTGACGACAGCACTGATAGAAAGAGAAGGTTTGTTTCAGTAACGACAGTTGAACACAGCATGCTGAGATTCGAAAGACAGGATGATCTAGAGTTATATGTTGGCATTTGGCAGACGTGGTGAGCAGATCTATGAACATGGTGCCGAGCTTCAACTTTTGGTTGGACAAGAAGCGGTCGAGGTATTTCCGTAGTGACTCAGGGTGCTATAAAGAAGGTACGGGTTCCTGTGAGATTGGTAGATCAGGGAACCAAAGGAACGGGACGATGATGATTATCCATCTTAGAGTGACCGGAGGCCGCCTTTCTAGGGATTTGAAACGAGAGAAAGGTCTGCAGGAACAATGAAGATCACCATGCACAAGCAGCACGTGGAGCGAGGCTGGCAAGGGAAAGACCATTTAACTCGCGAGGCTTGGCTGAACCGTGGATACTCTGGACAGTCTAGCGCGATAAGCAAGGCAGCCCCATTTGAAGGCTGTGGGTATAACAGAGTGGGTTGGGTATCCACTCGTCTTTGTTGGCGATTCGGGTAGGTCGTGGGAGGTTGATGAAACACTCATCATCTCGATTCTGTTTCCCGTGTCAGCGCACGTGGAAGAGAACTCCAACAGGACTTGTCCAAGATACCCTCTCAGCTCTGCGACCGTCCGGCGCGTTGCCGTCCTTCGGGTCTCGGAAGATTTCCGTGGATATTTGCGTGGGATGAATTGAAATTGGGCGTGGGGCCTTTGGTTCCCTTCCTTCTTCATCCGCTCCAGTCGACGTGGGCTTCTCCTATTTGCGCGGGTTGCGTATGAGTCCACTACTTGTGAGGTATATGTCGGCTGATGATCCTCCTCGCGCTGTTAACAGCCAAATCAGCTTGAGGCAATGGTCGGCAATATGAAAGGCTCAACCAGGTAATCGCAGACTCAAGAAGCATCCTTTGATGAGATTCCCTGGAATTGTACTTTGAACGATTCGTTGCTCAACCAAAGAGACTGTACTGTAGGATCAGAGATGTCGCGTTGATCATACTTTAGGGATCGAGGTATTTTTAGACCCTGCTTAGCCGACGGCACTAGAGTACGCTTGAATAGCCGCTCTGCCGCGCAAGCACGTGCCGGCATGATTGGATGATAGATTCCTCTATCACGACCTTCAAGGCGTACGTATTGGCAAATCTTTGCCCTGCTGTCTTGGATGGGCTCCTTGGTTGTGAAGGTAATAGTTCTAGCTCATGGTCTCTTGCTTTCCATTTTGAGGCCAGAATCCGGCGTAATGCTGCCAAGATCAGGATCAGGGTATTAATCAATTTCATCTGAGCACAATCTATCGAACCCAGCATTGAAGACCTTGAGCGACTGGTCTTGAGCAGGTTGTCGCGTTGGAGTCTCGAATCCGCGCTTGAGGATGTTGAACGATGCGCCTGAGAGAGTCCTCGTGTTTCAGAAATATGTGGTAATCCTTCCACGATCTCCACTGATCAAGGGCTTTAACTCTTATATGACAAGTCGTCCACGATTCGAGCATGGTTCCCTTACAACATCTTCAAGTGGAGAGTGAGGTGCCTTTCGTCGGTCTCTTTGTTTTCAAGTCTCTCAAATAAGTACAACCGCATGCAAGCAGCTCTCTAACGATCTTAGACCGCTTCTCTGCGTATCATACAGGCGAATAGCGACAACAGGCGGCAAGCGCAGACATGGAAGTGCTCGAGACCGCCTGAATCCGTCGCGCACTACATATGCTGTCAGACACTCGACAGCCCATGTGCTGCCATTGTGGGCAAGCCATCTGCCGCCCATACAGCTAGAGGCCAAAAACCCTTGTAAGAGGCTGTACCGTAAACACTGACTCTTCATGCGTGTCATTTTCCTCCCAGTCAAATTAGTCTACCACGCCTCTCTCCTCATCAGAACGGTCCCTAAGCCGCCCTCAGGATGTGGAGACACTCGTCACTTGTCAACTGCCTCATTTCAATCTCTGGGTTTCTTATCGAGCTTTCATACTGCGTTCCAACCTCTGCCAACCAGACTGCACCAGCAATAAACAGCAGACAGACATATGGCTGTTTCTCATATCGACCCGCCCCTCCGGCTTTAGATAGAACAGCACCAGTGATGGACTGTGCCCGGGCTCTCCTACAGTTTCCCAAAAACGCTCCTCCCGGTAAGTCTCGCCCCTTCAATGGTTCGGTCTTTACCAGCCGAGCAATAGCTATAAGATGTCCTCCATGATGTAACAGAAATGCGAGGGACGACTGGGTGCAATCAGCGCTAACATCTTTACAATGAGACAGCTCGATTCCAACAGCTCCCAGGCCATAGCCCCCACCGCTACTATCTTCCACAGACGCAATTCGGTCCTGCACATGTCCCCAACAGCTGCGCCGTGCAGGTCGAGATTATGGAACTACCTTCAAGACACGACGAGACAAGCTCGTGGTCCGCCATCACAGCGATGGGATCGTTACTCATACAGGCGTGTAGTATTCCAGGGAGCGGAGCTGTCGGGGGATGGACGCTCGCAGGAGATGATAATTACATAAGAATCACTATCGGCAACTCGAGATATCTCGCTTCGGCGGGTGCGAGCAGCATTGAACCAACATCTACAACTGCTGGTGCGGACAACAGGGGTCTGATTGTGTCGGGATTGAATAGCAGCGTAGCATCGACGGGTACTGTAATGGCACTGTGAAACTTTCGGTGTCTTTGGACAGACATTCCAAGTCAACGTATTCGAGTCGTTCTCGATGCTTCTTGTAATCTGTCTATCTTGTTAGCGAGTAGAAAATGATATTGCCTTCGTGTCTTATTAGACTAATCGTTAGGTCGGGTTTCGGTTTCAACTTTAGGAATCGACCCAACTCGTCGATTTCAACATTAGGAATCGACTCAAAACTTAATTCGATTCCTATTATTTTAAAATCGATTTAATTCGATTCGACTTGATTTTCGATTTCAATATTAGAAATTAATAGAATCGTCAAGAATATTAAGAATACTAAAAATAGTATAAATTTAGTATAGATTTAGATTTTTTAAATTGTTTTCTAGATAATGCACAATAATAATATATAATATAAAAACAATCTAATATATTTATTAATTAATTTAAATAAATTAATTATTACTAAAAATAATAAAACTTATTAAAAATAATAATCTTAATAATTTAAATTAATTTTTTCGAATTAAATTTCGATTTTAAGTATAGAAATCGATTTAAATTGTTAATTTTAATTTTAGAAATTAAATTATTAAAACTTTCGAGTTAAATTAATATAAATTGTTAAGATTTAAATTAAATATTCGATTTAAACTTAATAACTTAATCTAATGCAATTAGTTTATATCTTATTATATATATATAAAGAATAAATATTTAAATTCTTAATTAACTTATATATTATAATAATATAAATTGTTAATTAATCTTTAATATTATCTTCGAATATCTTTTAAAGTAAACATTATTTATCTCTTTTAGATTAACAATCTATATATAATAACTAACTTGTTAAAGAGAATAATTCTTAAGAAAAAAATATTACAAAAACAATTAATAGAAAGGTAAAATTATATTATTACTATCTTTTCTAAGAAATAATTAAGAAGTTAATAATTTAAATTTTCTAGAAACTTGTATCTTTATTTATAAAATATTTTTAAACTTTTAATATTTATATAAGAATAAAAAACAATTTAGATAATAAAAGAAAATTTATCTTAATAAGATTAAAAGATATAAAAAAATAGTTAATTCTTATATATTTTATTTTAATAAATATTATATCTAATTTCGATAAATATATATTTAATAGAATAGATTAATCTTTTAATATAATATTACTAAATTTCTTAAATCTATCTTGTAATGTTAGTCTTCAATAATTAACAAACATATTATTAGTATTAAGTTATTGTAATAACAACTTAATATTGTACAAATTTTTTTTTAAGAATTTTCTCTTAAAATTCTTGCGAATTAATGTCTTTATAAATTGCAATTCTATACATTACGTAATCTTGTCTTTAATACGTCAATATAATACTATTTTGTTATACGTTCGTATACAATTTTATAATATTAATTTGTTTTAATCTTTATAAGCGATTGTTTAACAAAATAATTAATTTAATATACAATATAAAACAAAATTTAAAAATAAACAAGAAATAAATAACGTTTTAATGTTTTTAAAGCAACAAAAATGCAAATAATTAACTTGTTTTTAACAATATTATAAAAATTTATATTATAACATAAGAAGAAGTTTTGTAAAGTAAAAATGCTATACAACTACTACAATTTAATTAAGATATTAATTACAAAAAGTTTTTAATCGAAAAAAAAATAAAGAGATATAAACTTTAAATGAAGCGAAAACTTTATATTGCTTAAACAAGAAACAAATTTTTCTTAAAGTTGTTTTGTAAATAAATTAATTACGTTAATTCAAAAATGTTATATACAAATGTTAAGACTTAGATTAAAAAAAATTCGAAGAATTAAATCGTTTAAATTAGTTTAATCAATTATTATAAGTAGTTTAGCGCGTTTCGCGTTAAATTACTTTTAGCGATTCAATTTTAAAAAATCGTTACGACTTAATTTTAACGTCGAATCGAATTAGAGAAATAATATTATAACTTAATTTAACGATTAATTTATTTATAAAAACAAGATTAAAATAATAAGTTTGCGTTATTTACGTAAAAACTACTTCGATAATAAAATTAACAAATTATTATTAAAGAAATAGCATTTTGTTCGTTCTATAAAATCGACTTAATTTAATCTTTATTACAAAAAGAATTTTAAAGAATAAAAGAATTAAACTCGAAATACAAGAAATTTCTTTAAAATCAATAAAGATTAATTTTCGACAAAAAACTTAAAAATTTGCTAAGTTTAATAATATCTTTGCGATATATTAACAATATAATAGAAAAATTATAAAGATAAATAAATAAACAAAATAAAAAAGTAGAATTAAAAATAATTTGCAAAATATTTAATTAATTTTATTAAAAACTTAAAAAATTGTTGTTTTATTTTCTCTCGCAAATATAAGAAAATTAAGCAAAATTAATTTTAAAGCGTTAATAACTTTGTAATTTATATTAAAATATTAAAAATAAATCTTAACAAATATATTAAACGCTAATAACGTAATTATTTCTTATATTATTTAAGAAGAAATTTTTATAAAAAGATTAATAATATAATTTAAATTCTTAAGACAAAAGACGCTCTTATTACGTTAACATAATACATAAAGAATGTTTTATTCTCTTAATTTAATATTAAAAATAAAATCTTAAATTAAGAATTGTTCTTAAAATTACACAATAATTTTAGAGAAAATTTATATAATTGTAAATAGAAAAAATTATATTAACAAATAAGACTTGCAATATCTTAATAACAAAAAATTATTAAAAAAATATAATAAAGTTTTTTTGCATAATTTTAACAAAGTTAATTTAAATATATAAGAGAAACGTATTTGTTACAATTGTAACAAAAAAAAATATATTTAAAGAAAATTTTCTAAATTTGTTAAAAACAATTTGCAAATTAATGCAATTAACAATTCTTAAAAAAGTTTCGAAATAAATATTTCGAAAACGCTATTATTACGTCTTTTTATTAAAGAGAATTTTAATAATTTGAAAAATTATAATCGCAATTGCGAGTTAAAAATATAAGATAAAGATTTTTTTTGCAAAGTTATTAATATTTGTTAACAAAAAGTAATATAAATAAAGAGATCTTCTTAATAAAAATGCTTATATTAATTATATTAATAAATGTCTAATAAAGATATAATATTTAAAGAAGATTAAACAATTTATAATTAAAATAAAAGTTTTTACAATTTAAAAAATTTAATTTATAAGATTTTACGTTGCAAAAATCAAGATTTGCGACAATAAAAAATAAGAATATATATTAAAATAAGTTTTCTATATAATTGATAAAATTGAACACAATATTATTATCGATTTTTTCTAAATAATAAAAGTTAACTTTTATGTTAACTAATAAATATTAATTTAGCGTTATTAAATTACAAAGAATATTATT
>JAABUQ010009717.1_pt1 | contig 12902 bp, 1 predicted proteins | sample 5560001 | NCBI WGS metagenome assembly JAABUQ01 (sample SAMN10711888, study PRJNA513371) | rock metagenome | isolation source: Antarctica rocks | place: Antarctica: Victoria Land, Finger Mt nord | collected 2015-12-18 | reverse complement strand
TTTAATTTTTAATTTTTAATTTTTAATTTTTAATTTTTAATTTTTAATTTTTAATTTTATATTGTTATTAACTTTTAACTTATAACATTATAAATTTTATTTTTTTATTTTTAAACCGATAAACATAACGGAAAATTCTATCAAAAAAACTTTAAAATATAATCAATTCGTTATTAAATTAAACTTTTATTACTTTGATAAACTGTCTTAAATATTGATAATTATTTAATATAAAATATTAAAATATTATTTTGTTTTACTTCCATTTCAAATATTATTAAAAATTATTAGAAATAATAAATAACAAAATTAAGTTTTTATAAAATATTTGGACAAAAGTAAAATAACATTTTAATTAAAGAAGTCGATATAAAATGAAATAAAATACGACTTTCATATTCAATTCATAACGAATTCGGTAAGTAATATTTTATAATTAAAAAGTATTTATCAATTTACAAATTTACTTTTCATCAAAAAAGGAGTATTAACGAATATATTTATTTTTATAATTATTAAACAAAAAGGCTTTACTTAAGTAAATAATCATAAATCAATAACGAATAAATTGTAATTTTTTTATAATTTTATAATATATAATAATAATGTTGGGGGGATTTGGGGTAAATAGGATCCTAATCCTAATCCAGTTAGCCTAATATTAGTATTATATAGATTTAGGATCTTAACGGATCCTATATCTATTATCAATTTAATTATTATTATTATAAATCCAGTTAATTATTCTTATTTTAATTTCTTTTTAATAAATAATAACAACAGGAAGTCTAATAACTACTAAACTAGTTTAGCCCTAGGTAGATATTAGTTTATACTAGTACCTGAATAGATTCTTAGCTTATATAATATTAATACTTCTAATATAATTAATTTATTAAGAAGCTATCTAGGATCCGGGATCCTCTTTCTTTATCGAGTATATAGAGTTTCTATAATAACTTAGCAATCGATTCTTAAGCTCGAAAAGCTACTACTCAAACTATTTATATTAATATTCGCTTTCGAATTTCGGGCTTTTAGGGATAAGAAATTAGAAATTTATTATATTTATTTTATAATTTACCTTAGGCTTATAATCGATTTTATTATTAAAAATTACAAACCTCTAAAGGAAGTCCTTAAAAGGGCTAAATTATATATTCGAAGAAGCCGTTCCTAGAGCCTTTCGGTAATAGTTAATATATCGGATTCTAAACTAATATTTAAAGTATTAATAATATATCCTTTATCGTAAAATAACGGAAGAGGAACCTTAAGTTCAATTAAAATAATAATAATCGAATTTAAGAAAGGGATCTTAAACTTTTTACTTTTAAATTAATACGTTAATTAAATAGAAATATAAAAAAATTTATTAGCAATCTCGATATCAAAATTAGTTAGTATAAAATTAAAAGAAAAAGAAATAAGATTTAGAATAATAACTTTACAACTTAATCTTATTAATTTAATAACCCTGTTAAGGAGAATCTTAAATTCAGAATTTATATATTTTCTTTCTCCGAAAGGGAAATCTAAAATATTATTAATAATATCCTTATTTTTATTATTATCCTTTTAGGATTTAGATTCAGTATAAATTTATATAGCAGAATAATTAGGATTAGGGTTATTTGGCCAAATAGGATTATTATAAATATAATAAACTCCGAGAAACGAACCTTAGAGAACAGATAATAATTAGACTTAGCAATAAGGATTAAGATTCCCTAAACTAAATTTATAACCTAATATCTTAAATCAGATTACGAAAGCTATAAAAGAAGTTTTTAGCTATATTATAAGTTAACTTTTGCAATACCTTTCTTAAAGGCCTTTAGGACCTATCGGATTACTAAGTCCTATAAACCTTATTAAGGAAAACGGAACCTTAATAAGAGGAGGATCTAAAAAGTTTAATATCTCTAAATTAAATTTCTTTTATCCGGATCTTAAAGACTTTTATAGGATAAGAAATATTATATTTGGAAGTAAAAAGATTATCTATTATAAGGTTTATATCTTTTATCGAAAAGTATAAGACTTCGGATAAATAAAAGGGAAAACTTTAATAAAAAATAACTTCTCAATATATTTTAAAGGATCCGCGTTAATATAATAATTGAATACTTTATCTTAAGATAAGAAGATTATTTTAATATAATTGGAAAACAAATTAAATTATACTTTAATATAGCTATAGGAATATTTTAAAATCTTAATATCTTTAATATTAATCAAGCTAAATAGCGAAGCTTTTATAATAATAAATATAAATATTCGATAGGATTCGGCTTCTTATATTTAAAATATTATAAAATATACAAATTAAGCAAGTATAAACGACAAGTATACTTAATATATATAGGCTTGGAACTATCTAAATATAAAATTATAAAAAATAGTAATTCTACTTATAATTCAAACTATATTAAAAAACTTTATTGAAGAATTAAATATACAAAAAGAAATATAAAACCAGATAATATTAGATTAGGAAAACAATATAAAGGAAGTTCGAAGAAGTCGTAATTGAAATCGGGATTATAAACGATAATAAGATCAAAACTATTAAAAGGAACAGAATAAGGATCCTTTTTTAAAGCAAAGTAAATATTAATTTCGTTAATAACAAAAGCTTTTTAGGCGATTCTTATTTATAGGACCTCGAGCCTTCGAAATTTATTTTTATAAACCTAGATTTATTAATTTAAGCTATATAATAGCTCCTTATCCTTTTTATCCCCTATTATTAGGCTTAAATATTTATATAAATCTGGATTAGCAGTTCTAGGCTTAATCTTATTTAAATTTTCTTCTTATAAATTTAGCTTTACCCGGACTACTTTAACTAAATAATATTTTATAAAGGCAAAGAAAAGAGATAAAAGCCCCGAAATAGCCCTTACTAATTACCGCTATAAACGCGTAACCAAACTAGCGCCTATATAACCGTTATAAGAACTAAGTATATAATAATTAGAGATTTGCTAATAAGAGATATCCGAATAATAATAAATATTAATCGAATACTGAATATAATTAAGATAATAATAAATTTTAAAAATATAGTAAATATTAAGGATTCGGGCTAAATAAGAATTTTTATTTAAGAAATCAGATACCCTAATAAGCTTATTATAGCAAAGTATAATTTGATAATTATTTATAAGAAACTTATTATAATAAAGTAATATATTTTAATATTCAAAATTACTTATCTAGGAATATTCCTTAGAAATCTAGTAATTCTTATAGAGAGAATAGTAAGAATTTCTAAGATATTCTGGAGAATAAAGATCAAATTATAAAAGGAAAAGAAATTAATATTAATTTCTCTATTATATTTTATTATATTTTATCTAATAAGATCCTGAATAAAGAGGTTATATATCGAAGATATAATAAGAATTTCGTATCTAATAATTATCTATATACTTACTTAAAGATACGCTATAGGAGGTAAATATAAAATAAGAAAATTCAAGATTTAGATTTAAAATTGGATTTAATAATTCCAGAATTATTAAAGGAACCAGGAAGTAAACTCGAATAGGATTCGCCTTACTTAATTATCTTTATAACTCCGCTTATATTATAGAACGGAATATCTTTTCGTATATAATATTACTTAATTATATAATATACTTTTAATCTCGAGGGGTTAGGAGAACCTATTTATATAAATATAAATTATAATATAAGTTTTAAAAATCGATTTTTCTTAAAATAATATTATTTAAATCTCGAGATCTAGACTTATAAGAACTAGATTATATTTAGAAATATAAATAATAATTGATATATTACTTTAGACTTTATTCTAATATTATTTTTTGTTAAAGGAAAAACCTTATAAAAGAGAAATATAATTATTAAATTTATAAAGACTCTTTATATTATTAATAATCTGAAGGTTAATATTCTTATTAATATAAATATTTTAGGATTTAAATAATATATAATCGATATTTTTAATATTAAGATTATTTTTGGTCTTTATAAGAATATCAAGATTTTTATTTAAGTAATAATTAAAGATAATATTAAAATATAGCGAGCAGTTCGGGCAAATAGGAAATAAATAATACCCCTATTTACTATTATATAAATTAATATTGCTTTAAAGGGCAAAAAAGGATTATTAGAACGAAATTTTATATTTAAACTACAAATTAATAGAGCCTATATATATTTTATAAATATAGAAATCAGCTTTATTATAATATAGAATAAGAAAAATAATATTATAATTATCGGAAAGAATCAACGAATTGGAATTATATTTAAATATAATATTAAAGAGAGCTATTTTATTAATATCGAAAACTATTTGCTTATAGCGAAATCTTAATCTATTTAATATTCTTTTAATATTTATTTTTGCTTTTAAGAAAACAAATTCCTCCTTATTAAATTAATTATTAATTCTATTCTCGAAACAAAGTACAAGAATAGGATAGCAATCTACGGTAATTAAGAGCAAATAACTTTGATAAAAACGGTTATTAATAAATTTCCAAGGATTTAGAAAGATATAGGAGATATAATCAATTTATTAAAACCTAAATAATTAACGGTTTTACTTATTACGGATTAATAATCCTTAGAAGCTAAATTAGGGAATAAGATTTACCCTTTAAAGACAAATATAAGAGCTTTAATAAACAAGAAATTTAATAAAATATATAATTAAGGAAAGATATTTTAGTTTAAGAAAGTAACCCTGTTTGCTTTTCTAATATTTGTTATATAGAAAATAGTTTATATCAGGCTAGAAAAGATTCCTTAGAAAAAAGGTAGAATCGTTATCGATATCCGTAGCCTCAATAAGATAACAATTATAAATAATTATTTATTACCTCTTTAAGGGGATATTATTTCAGCTTTTCAAGGATATTCTTATTTTATAATAGTAAATTATAATAGCTAGTTTTACCTTTTTCTTATTAAAAAGGAGGATTATTATAAATTTACCGTAATCTCGTATTAAGGGGTAAAGAACTATAATATAATTCTAATAAAATATAAGGGATTAATCCCTTATATATAAAGGAAAATAGATAAATTCCTTAAGGTATATCGTCAATTCGCTCGCTATTATATTAACGATATTATAATTTTCTCTAAATTATTCGAAGATTATCTTAAATATTTTAAGATTATCTTTAATCTTTTTTCTAATTTCAAAATTACTTTAGAATTTAAGAAATTTTATTTAAGATATTTATCCGTAACCTTCTTAGGTCAGAAAGTAGACGTATTCGGTCTTGCTATTATAAAAGAGAGAATAGAAGCTATTAAATAACTCAAATTCCCTAACTTTATAAAATCTTTAAAACTATATATAGGGAAAATAAACTAATTAAAAAATAATATTAAATAATTTATACAGATTATAAAACTATTTTAAAAGAGGAAAATAGAGCTTATAAAGAAGTCCCTAGCTAAGGGTAAATATATACAAAAGGTTTTCGCGAAGAAAGTTATTTATAATTTAATAGAAGTAGAGCTAGAATTATTCAATTTGTTTTAAAATACGTTAACTTTAAAAACTTATCTTGTATATTATAACCTAGATCGGCAGCTACATATCGATCTAGATTTATTTAAGTAGTAAGGAATAGGCGTAATAATTTATTATATTAAAGGAGATCCTAAAGATTATTAATATTCTTATATTAATATTAAATTAATTATATTTCTTTTCAAACTCTTTAATATAGCTAAAATAAAATATTAGCTAATAGAATTAGAAGTAATAAGATTAGTCTGGATTTTAAAGAAGATCTATTATATATTATTCCAAATATTTAAGATTATTATTTATACGGATTATTTATTTATAATTAATATAATTAATCAAATAATATTATCTTTAATTTTTATTAATAAGTTGAATTTAAGATTAATTTAGGCCTTTTAATATATTTTATAATTTAATTTAAAGGTCTATTAGAAAAAATGGAAGAAGAATATAATATCGAATACTTTATTAAAGCTTATATAAAAATATAAACTGTCCCGAGATAAAGAGACAGAAAGAATTCTTAATAATATATTAATTTATTATTTATCTTTAATCGAAATTAACCCTGAATTTAAATACTTTCTCAAAAAGGTTATAAATATAATAAGAAATAGGCAAGGATCCTAGCCTTATTAAATCAAGATATAAATATTTTAAAAAATTAAGATTTTAATATTTTGAATCTAAAACTTCGGATTTATAATCCTTATAAAGATTTAAGTAATTTAATAGGAAATTCTATTAGAACTAAAGAAATAGGGAGATTTATTATAAGAAAAGATTTAATTTATTTCGTAAATATAATAGATCGATAGGAAAGACTTTATATCCCCGAATCCTAAATATAAGATATTTTCTATTTAATATATAATAAATATAATTATATAAGTTTCTATAAGATATATAAGAGGGTAATATTTAATTATTATATATATAATCTTTTGAGGTATTTTAAATATTATATTTAATATTGCCCGGATTACTAATTCAACTAAACTAAGTAATATCGCTTATATAGAGAGTTAAAATCAATTATAATTTTACTTTATATATTTTATATAATTATAATTAACTTTGTTTTAACCTTATTAGATTTAAACGGTTTTAATTATATTCTTATAATTATAAATAAATTCTCGAAAAAAGTTATTATTACTCTTAAGAGGGATATTTAAATTATAAAAAACTAAATAAAAACCCTTTTAAATATTATAATAGATTAGGGAACTCCTTAAATAATTATCTCGAATAAAGATCCAAAGTTTATATTTCAACTTTAGAAGGCTATTTTCAAAGAATTAGGAATTAGTTATTTAATAACGATAACTTATTACCCCTAAGCTAACGGGTAATTAGAGAAGACAAATTAAATAATTGAAATTATTTTATATTTTTATTTTATAAGTTACCCCGAAAAGCCCTAGAATAAATTTTTGAATATATTAAAATCTACTTTGAATAATTTAATTAATTCTTTTATTAACAAATCTCCAAAAGAGATTGTTTATAGAACTAAGTTGAATAATAGCCTTTCTATAATTATAAGCGATATACGAGCTAATACGGATTTAGTAGTTTAAAGGATATAATATAAGCAAAAAGCAATTAATATCTTTGCTTTTGCGAATATAAATATGAATTTTATTTATAATACGAAATACTAACTTATATAATTGAAAGAAGGGGGTTTCGCTTTTATTAAGCTTTATTTAGAGTATTATCTCTTAAGTTTCGAAAGCTCTAAGCTTTCGAATTAGAAAATAGGCCTTTTCCGGATCTTAAAGAAAATCGGAAATTATATTTATTAATTAAAATTGCCTAGCAAATAAAATATTTATTTAATAATATTTATTTTTATATTAAAGCTAATATTAAAGGAGCCAAATCTCTATATAAAACCTTGACTAACCGGAAAGGGATTAATATTGGAATTAAAAAAGCAACGTTAATAGCAAGATAATTATAAAATTGAGGCCTTACTTAATTAATATATTAAAAAAAGATAATAAGGCCAAACTCCCTAACCCTAATACTTAGTAAAATAGAAAGGTTAGGGTCCTATATATAATTCGTAATATAAAGAAAAAATTTTATATAATACAAAAGAGCTAATCTAAAGTTACTTTAAAAAATATAAAATAAGAAGCTAACGAGAATACGAATTCTCGTAAAAAAATAAGTAAATCTCTAATAATAGAGCCTATTGATAATTAGGGCAGCAATATTAAGCTAGATATAAAACGAAGTATAGCTTTCGAATTCCGAGGGTCTATTTATTAACTTTCTGAAGTCAATAAATATTAAACTATATTCGTTAATAATAATATTTTTTAAATTTTACTTTATTAACTTTTTATAACTTATTATTTATATCTTTTATATATATTATTTATTTCAAGATTATTCTTATATATTTTACTTATTTAAACCTTACTTTATTTGATATACCTGATTTAAAATCCAAATTAATATTATATTAAAGGTAATAAGGCCCGGAATATCTATAAAGATTTAAGCCGAAAATAACAATTATTTAAGAAAAAATAAATTCTTTAAATTCGTAAATATTCTAATAATATTACTTTATTTATTTATAAATTTAGAACAAATTATTCAATAGATTCCCTTTATAGGCTATTTTTTGAATAATACTTAGATTATATATATTATAAAAAATAACAAGATCTTAAGTTTTAATTGATAAAATATATTTTTATTCGTTTTCGGTAAAAGGGGTTTTAAGAAGGACTTTAGGTATTATAAGCAAATAGCAAAAGTAAATATAAAGGATAATAATAATCCGAAATAGTATTACAAAGTAATATTTAGAATTAGTTAAATAATAGGAATAGAGAAATTATTAGGTAATATTCGAATAATAATTGAAGGAGTAAAGAATATTAATTATTATATTATAATTGAGGACTTTGCCTAAGTAAATAATAATAATTATATCTTTAATATTACCTTTAAGGATTCTTTAAATATTATAAGTATTTTAGGTTTAATAATTTTTAAATCCTTTATTTTAATTTACCTTTAATAAATATATAACAAAGCAATTAAACTTATATATTATAAACCTCGTCCTTATTATAAGAAGGGCTATAAAGAATTACAGGTAAATATTCAAGAGTATTTAAAGGCTTTTAGGGACCAAATTATTATAAATAATAATAACTTAAAATTAGAAGAAGATCCAATTATAAACCAAGATCTTAAAGATCCTAAAAGGAAAATTTAATAAATATAATTTTATAATTTAGAATAGAAAATTCAAAATTTAATATAATATAATATATAATAAATACAAGTTCAGGAACTGCTAAAATAAGATATTATAATATTAATAGAGATATTATAGAAATAAGGTTCAGTATACCCTGTTATTTAGGCCTAGGAAGAGATTAATATTCCGACTACGGACTTATAGGATTATATATATAATATTGGATCAGGAACTTTCAATATTTCTAAACTTATAGGACTTATAGCTATAAAGGGGCCTATTTCCTAAGTTACGTTTACTATTAAGAAGACTAACAAGCCTTGGGAATCTAAGTCTTTGTAATCTGATACTATTATATTAATCTCGAAAAAAAATCTTATATTATATTTATGAAAATACGAATAAGCTATTTAATTTCTTTTCTATTTAAATTCCAAGATATTCAAGATTTATATTTAAGTAAAAACTTTAATAAATATATTAACTATAACTTTAGAAAGGACCTCCGAGGAGATAAAAGACTTAAATAATAAATTCGAAAATAAAAAAAAGATTTAAGAAATATTTAGATTAATAAATATTATTATTAGAAAAAAGCAAAGTACTCTATTAACCTAGTTTAATTAAAATCTTAAGAAGAGAGGTTCTATAATAATTAATTTAGAAGATAATATTAATTTGGTTTTCCTATATAATATATTAAAGAAAAAGTATAAGTAATTATTTATCAGATTTCAAAATCTTATAAAGTTTATTTTTTCTCTTTCTAATTTATAACAATAACCTAAAGTTATATTAAGTAGATTCCCCGATCTTTATTTAAATTTAAATATTTATCCTTATTTAGATCCTAGGATACAAGACTCTTTTAAGATTTAGGGTATTTTGTATTTAATACCTCTTAATTATAGAAATCGGATAAACGAAAACCTATATCCTTTTTCGAATTAAGGTAATAAAATAAATCGCTAAAAGAGATATATAAATCCTTAATAAGAGGCTTATTTATATTATTAAAATTATAGATTTCAACTTCCCCAAATTCCTTATTAGGATATATATATAAATTTACAAAGTTTCTTAAGTCTTTATTATCAAGATTTATAATTTAACTTCCAAAATAATTATTTTCAAAATCTATATAGATTTTAATATATTATATATAAAAAGGCTGCTTAATAAGGTTTTTAACTTATTTTTATATCTTAATTTATCTTATATATATTAAGAGTTTGGCAAAATTTAGAAAAATTTTATAAGTTTCGATCAATTTTATATATTAGCTATAATAAATATTATCTTATATTTAAATATAATCTAGGGTTATAAATTATATTATAAAATATTTGATTTTAAATACTTTAATAAATATCTTTATATAATTCTTAGCAGGCTTTATTTAATAAATATTATTAAACTTAAGAGGTTTTTTACTAGCTAGTTCCGCTTATTTATAAAGGTATTGAAACCTACGGTAATAATAGAAAGTTTAAATTCAATTAAGCTTATTAAATTATATTTTCCGAATTTATATTTTCTGGATTTAGTCAAAATTCTCCTTAATTATAATATACTAAGGATTAATCTATAACTAATTTTATTAAGTAAGGATTTAATATTTATTCGATATTATTATAATATATTTTTACTTTCTTTTCAATTTAGATTTAATATTTATATTAATAATATAATCCTAGCTGCAGTTCCTTTTATTATAATTAATTATTATTATAATATATTTTCGCTTTCTTTTTAATCTAAATCCAATATTTATACTGATAATATAATCCTAATTATATATTATAATTTATTATAATAAATATCTCTTCTTTCTTTTCTCTATAAATTTAGAATTTATATTAATAATATTTCCGATATTTATAATATTCCAACAGATAAACTTACCCTTTACCCTAACGATATTATATTATAAGGATCCTCGAGGACGTACAAACCTTTCTCGGCGGGGGGACTGTTAAGGAGATTTAAAGTAAATAAGATCCTAATCTTAATTTAATTAGCCTAATATTAGTATTATATAGATTTAGGATCTTAACGGATCCTGTATCCATTATTAATTCAATTATTATTATTATAAATCCAGTCAATTGTTCTTGTTCTGATTTCTTTCCAACAAATAAAAAACAATAACGATAATTATAATAATATTAACATTTTTGCGGTTGATATTTATATTGCGTAAGGATTTGTAATTGATAATGGAAGTTTGATAAACGATAGAAATACAAAATAATATAAAACTTGGGGAAAGCTTTGGTGAGGGAGGAAATACCAAAATATATTACTAATTAGGCTTAGTCTGAGGGATCGAGCCCTCGGAGATGAATGAAACTATCGAGATGAAAAAGCTGCTAAAGCCCTCTATTGCCAATGTACTTGGGGCTACGGAAAGTCGTCCGACGGGACGAATTGAGACCGGCGGAATAACATATTGGTTTGACATTGTAAAGTTAGATTGCATAGGCGTAAGATTCATTTTTTTTCTCGGTGGATTCTGGTGCTAAGGAGACTTGCTTTTCATGCAATTACCATGTTTGGATTTTGAGGCTTCGAGGATTGCTAAAAGCAGAGTTCGGGACCATATTTCCCTTGGCGTGATAATTATTTCGACATGGGACTGTCATAATTGAAGTATGAATCTCGTTGAATAGTAAATCAACTGATATTGGATTGTCAATTTAATATACAAATATATATTACTGCAGTTAATTGCCTATTATAATCAATTAACTAATTATTTAGTTAATAAAGTAGTAATTAGTTAATTGATTATTCAACTAATTACCGCTTTTCCCTTAATATTAAATAATATATAATATAATATTAATAAAGGCTTAATATAATATTTATTATAACCTTTTAAGCAGCTGTAGTATTATTATTATAAAGTATTTAAAACGATATATATTAAAAAAAAAATTTATAATAAAGAAAATTTTTCCCCCCTTATAATCGCCTTATAATAACCGGTCTTTTTGTTAATATTATATTATATTATTATTAAAAATTAGCGGAATAGCCGGTCGTTTTGAGACGCTCTTAAGTTTTAAACTTTAATTTCTCTAAAGTAACTAGGTCGGTATATTAAGTATATTAAGTATATAAAATAGGGATAGCAAACTATTAAGGTATTTATTCCTATATTTAATAAATATTTATTTGAAATTTATATAATAGTATTTTATACTCTATTAAATAATTAGTTATATTGATTGAAAAAGCAGGTAAAATACACGGTAGCAGTAATCTAATATTATAAGGCTAAGGCCTAATATTTTATAACTAGGGCAGCAATATACTATTGTAAATACAGTTAGCAATTGAAGCTTCAACTAGCAACATTACCTACCTAGGATAGTATAGCTGAATGGTGAATTTAGTCAGTTAATTGATAGTTGAACGAGATTCATACGTCAACCATGACAGGACAACTTCGCGACCTGGTATTTTCAATTATAAAGTCTCTACATACAGACTCGATTGTGGAAGAAATCCCCAGTCCGGCGTGTCTTGACTTCGATGTAGACTAGATGACGTGGAAGGAGGTCGTAGCTCTATTGAAAAGGGTCTATGGGGGCAATGAAGGGGCTAAAAGTGTGCCCCATGGCTCTGAGCAAGTCCCGCCAAAAGCTGGGGAGCTCGAATCGGTCCCTTCAGCTGCGGCTCACCCTCGCCTTACCCTCGCCTCACGCAGTGCGGGTGCCACCTCATAGAACGGGAGCGGTGTTTGGTGAGGTACGGCTTCGGGTTAAACAATAGTCTGAAATTTATTATTATTATTATTATACCCTTTTAAATTACGGCTTTAATTAAAAAGGATATTAAATATATATTTTAATTAAGTTACTTAAATAAATATATTATAATAAAATTAAATATTAATTATTATATTATAAAATATATAAAAATTTATTAAAAATTTACTAATAAAATATATATTTAAAAAATAAGAAGAAATAAGATTTTAAATTTAATAAATTATATTATAATATATTATTTATACATTTCGAGAACTATTTTTAAACTTAATTGAATAAAATAATTTAATTCTTATATAATTCTTATAACTTAAAAATTAATAAAAATATTATATAAAAAGTTTTATAAAAAATAAGTTAATTT
>JAABUQ010009716.1_pt1 | contig 12903 bp, 11 predicted proteins | sample 5560001 | NCBI WGS metagenome assembly JAABUQ01 (sample SAMN10711888, study PRJNA513371) | rock metagenome | isolation source: Antarctica rocks | place: Antarctica: Victoria Land, Finger Mt nord | collected 2015-12-18 | reverse complement strand
CGTCGAGATGATTGGCCGAGCCCGCGGCGACGATCGGCAGACGGGGCAGCACGACACGCAGCGACAGCATGGTCTCCAAGCCTTCGCCGACGGCGACGATGCTACTCGCCTTGCCGATGCGGACGCCCTGACCGTTGATCAGCCCCATCGAGCGCCGCGGCGTCGACACGGGCGCCTTCGTTTCCCCGGAAGGGTCGAGCCACGTGCGATGCACGCCCGTAATCGTGCCGGTCGCATCGGTGGCGGCCGCGATCAACGCCGGCCAGGCATCACGGGTGGCGTCGGCCGGGTCATCCTCGTCGCCACGGTAGTAGCAGCGCGGGTGGAACCGCAGCGACGTGCAGTCCCGGAAATCCGCAATGCCGCGAGTGCGCAAATACGCTTCTGCGACTGTGCCCCGGATGGGCCCAGACATGGCGAACAGTCGGCGTGCGGCTTCGGGCGATCCCTGCGGCGCAGGCTTGGTTGGTTTATACGGCTCGGGCTGAGGGAGGCTGAGGAATCGGCGGGCCTCGTCGAGGGTGTCGGCGAGCGTCGTGGATCCCTTGGCTCGGGCGATGAGGTCGAGAAGGTCGCCATGCTCACCCGTTGCGGCGTCGGTCCATTTTCCTGCCCGCCCCCGGTCGGTGTTCTTCATTCTGACCATCATCGAGCGGCCGGGCGTGTTGTAGACATCCCCCACGGTCCACCAGCGACCCTCGCGGCGACCGTTGGAGAGGTAGTGGCGGCAAACCGCCTCGGCGTTGTCGGCGAGGCGGTCAGCCAGGTCAGATGCGGAGTCAGGCATCGCGGGCTCCTGAACGAAAAAAGGGCCCGCCGTCGCCGGCGAGCCCCAGGGTGGTGACGGGTGCGAAGTTACTCGGCGGCGATCGCGTGGGGCTCGAACGCGACCTCCTGATCGTGGGTCGCCCCATCGTCTGCGAGGGAGCTTTCGTCGACGTCTGCGACCTCCTCTCCATCCATCGGCTCGGCGATCTCCTCATCTTCGGCCACAGCGTCGTCGTCCGTCGTCAGTTCGCCCCGCTCGGCTGCGGATTCTCCGACGACGGGTTCGGCCGCGATCACCGGATCGGCCTCGACGATCTCGACCGTGGTGGCCATCGGCCGACCTGGCGTGCGCAGCGGCTCGGGCAACCACCCGGAACCGGCGAGCAGCGTTTCGGCCTCGGTCGCCATCTCGACTTTCTTGAGATGCTCGATACGGTCCGCCGCGCGCTGGCCCCGCGCTTCCGCCACGGCCTGTTGGATGCGCGCCTTGGTGACCCGGCCGAGGAAGTTGGCCGCGGTCGGGGTCCAGCTCGCCGTCATGTCGAGGTCGACCGCCTGGGCGAGCTGGTCGGCGTGGGCGAACGCCCGGGGCCGGCGGTTCCAGGCTTCGTGCACCGCGTTGACGCTCAGCGACACGCAGTGGGCGAACAGCGCGTCGCGGCTGTTGGCGTCGAACGTCTCCAGCGCATCCCAGAGCTCGCCCGACTCCTTCGGCAGCGCAGACCGCCACGACTGCTGCCGCTCGTCGAGCGAGCGGGCCAGCGCGGTGTCGTTCAGCCCCGGCGCCTGGCTGCCGAACTGGACGCTCTTCAGGTCGAGTTCCAGGCAGGTGTCCGAGCGGTAGGTGTAGAACACCCCCAGCGCGAGGGCGTGCAGGGCGGCAAGGAAGGCGATGTCGGGCCGCTCGCCGAGCGCGTGGCGAAGCGCCAGCGTACGGTTGGCGGTCAGCTCGGTGAGCAGCCGATCGGGAATCGGCCGCAGCCCTTCTTCCTCCTCCGGCTCGACCGCCGGCGCGGACCCCGCGAAGATCGCCGCCTCATTGCCCTCGACCTCAGCCGCCGCGTAGGCCGGATCCCCTTCGGTTCCGGCCTCCTCCTCCGGCTCGACCGGAAGTTCGTCCTCCGGTCGGACATAGCCGCGGTCGACGCGCAGCGATCCGTCTGCGGCGATGCTGACTAACGCGCCCGCCCGCGCGATCTCGTCGGTGTCGAACACGACCGGCCGGGCGTTCAGCGCCGCGATCGCGGTCTCGAGCTCACCCATGCGCTCGTCCTGCTCGTCGGTCAGCTCCTCGGCTTCGGCCGATGCCGTTTCGATGTCGTCGACCTCCTGCTGAAGCGCGGCCAGCGTCGCCTCCTCCTCGGGCGTCAGCGACACGGTCTCGCTGCGGAGCTGGCGCAGGCCGTAGGTGTGGCCGTAGGCGAAGTCGGGCGCGACCTCGACCCAGCGCCAGCCTTCTGCTCCGATGGTGACCGCCGCCTCGTTGAGCTTCTCGGCGACCATCATGTCGACGAGACTCACGTCCTGCAGCCAGCCGCCGTCGTCACCCTGGAACAGGTCGTTGAGGACGGTGCCGCCCGCCTCCTCATAGGCGGCGAGGCCGATGAACTGCGCCCGTTTGTCAGACGCGCGCACCGCACCCTCGGTCAGCATCCGTCGGATGACGTAGGGCTGCTTGTCGTAGGAGGCGCACAGCCGCTCGAACACCTGCTCCTGCCGCTCGTGGTCGCCGTTGACGGTGAACGCCATTAACTGGTCGAGCGTCATGCCGTCCTCGCCGTAAACGTCGAGCAGCTTGGGGCTGACCGACGCCAGCCGTAGCCGCTGCTTGACCACGGCGACCGAGACGAACTGGTTCGCCGCGATCTCCTCCTCGGACTGACCCTTTGCGCGCAGGGCCAGGAAGGCGCGGAACTGGTCGAGCGGGTGCAGCGGCGCGCGCTGGATGTTCTCGGCGAGACTGTCCTCCTCGGCCAAGCCGCTGTCGCGCACCACGCAGGGCACGGGTGCGGTCTTGGCCAACCGCCGCTGCTTCACCAGGAGCGCGAGCGCCCGGTAGCGGCGACCTCCGGCCGGGATTTCGAACATGCCGGTCTCGACGCCGGCTTCGTCGGCAACGGCGCGCACGCTCAGGCCCTGCAACAGGCCGCGCCGGGCGATGTCCTCGGCGAGTTCCTCGAGCGAGACGCCTGCCTTGACGTGGCGGACGTTGGATTGGCTCAGCAGGAGCTTGTCGAACGGGATGTCGCGCGAGGACGACAGGGTGATCTTCTGGACTGACTTCTTCTGGTTGGACTGGGCCACGGTAGTTCTCCGTGACGGGCTGGCCGGGAGCCTCTCTCTCGACCCTCAACCCGTCACGAAACGAAGCGCAGCCCTCTCCCTCTAATGGGGAGAGCACTGCGCCCGGAGAGTATGAAGCCGCTCGGCCTCCCAACGGTCAGGAGGGGCTGTCGTCGATGATGAGGGGCGGCACAGCGAAGTCGGCGGCGTCGAAGTGGGCGCGGATCGCTTGCATGGACCCAAGCCGCTCGGCGGTTTCCCGCCCGATCATGACATGATCGTCTTCGTCGGCGGCAAAGGATGTCGGCGCGCCGGAACCGGTGAAGACGACGCGCTCGGCTCCCCACTCACCTCCATAGGCGCCGGACCAGCGGGCGAACGGCACGCTATTGGCCGTGCACCAATCCTCCAGCGCCTCGAACCGCCCCCAGGCGACGTCGTGAGCGTAGAGGCTCAGCGGTTCGTCGGGACGATGATCGGCGGGCTGGAACGGCTCGCCGTCCCATTCGGTCGAAAGACCTTCCTGTTCGACGAGCGCGGCGAGCTGGGCGAAAGCAGCTGCGGTGATCGTGCCGCCCAGTACGATCGATGCGGAAACGCGGTCGGCCATGATGACCTCCTTCTGATTTGGGTTTCGGAGCTCGGCGGAGGAGATGCGGCTCCTCCGCCGAGAGGGAGGCCGTCGTGCTACCGCGCGGCGACCAGCAGCTTCGCGGCCTTGCCTTCCAGTTCGAGCCGCGCATCCTGGTGCGGCTTGTCGCGTGCCAGCGCCGTGATCCCCTGCACGAAGTCGAAGATCGACTCCGGCGGCCGGCCTTCCTCCTCCAGCACGGTGGCGATGATCCTCTCGGTCTCGGGGCGCGAGAAGCCGCGCTTGCGCAGGAAGGTCTCGCGATCCTCGTCCTTGCGCGCGACGATCGTGTCCTGAGCGGCACGCACGCCGGCGACGAAGGAGGCTGGCGAACTGTCGGCGAAGCGCTCCAGCGCGGGTGCAGCCTGATGCGCGAAGCGATGGCCGGCGAACTTGCTGTGCCGGATACTGATCTCCTCGAAGCCCTCGGCTCCCCAGATATTGCGGTTCATACAAACCGCCCGGAGATAGAAGCTGGCGATCCCGAGCGTCTTCGAACCGACCTCGCTGTTCCAGCAGTAAAAGCCGCGGAAATAGAGATCGGGGTCGCCGTTCGGGAGCCGACCGGCCTCGATCGGGTGCGCGTCGTCGACCAGGAATAGGAACACGTCGCGATCCGACGCATAGAGGGTCGTGGTGTCCTTGGTCACCTCCACGAATGGGTTGTGGGTCATCGTCGACCAATCGAGCAGGCCCGGCACCTTCCAGCGGGTGTCGCCGGTGCCGTCGCCGGCGATGCGCATCACCGCCTCGACCAGCTCGTGGTCCCAGATGCGGCCGTAGTCAGGGCCGGTGACCGCCCGCAACTCGATGCGGCCGTCGTCAGCCTCGAGCGTCTTCACCAGCTCGGCACGGTGCGAGAGTAGGCCGTGCTGGAGATTGATGCCGGCGAGTGGTGCCGGAAGCTGGCGCATGTAGCTGGCGGGTGCGCCGACCAGGCTGCAGAGCTGGCCGTAGGACCAGTGGGTGGGCGCGATCGGTTCGTCGCGCCCAGGCACGATCAGGGTCAGGCGCTCGGCATCGTCACGGCTCGCCTCGACGCGCAGCGACTTGGTCTCGACGGTACGGGCGGTGGCGCGCTCGGCGCGGCCGCGCACCGCGGCGTGCAGCTCGGTCAGTGACAGGTAGCGCTCGTCATCGGGACGGCTGAACCACTCGGACGAGACGCGACCGATCCGTTCGCCGCGGCTGATGTCGACCTTGTAGCCGCCGGTAACTGGCGGAGCGGAGCCGGAAGTGCCGGCGCGGCGGGAAGGCAGGGTCTGAAGCATGGGAGGTCTCCGGACGGGTCCGGCCGGGAGCCTCTCTCTCGACCCTCAACCCGTCACGGCGACAGCCGCAGCCCTCTCACTCTCACGGGCCACATGCACCGGCTGGGTTATCCGGCTCACGTCCTTCCACGGCCAGGGGGCGTTGCGGGGGCTCCCGCAGAAGGGGTCGGCCAAGACGCCAGGCTTGGCCGCAGGGGAAGGCTTTCCCCTCCACGTTCCGGCTCGCCTCATCTACGCTTTCCCCCAGAAGCGGAACTCAGGCTTGGCGGATCGTCGTATGTGCAATGATTACGAGCAGCATGTGAAATGGCGAGAATATTGCGACATGATGCAGGCGCTCGCGCTCGGGACGCCCACGGACCAAGCCGAGCGCGACCTGCCGCAAGCGGATGACATCAGGATCAACGACCTCGGTCCGGTCATGCGCGCGGCCGGAAACGGAATCGAACTGACGACGATGCGGTTCGGTTTCGCCCCATCAAGTCCGAAGGGTGGTCCGGTCTTCAACTTCCGGTCGGAGGGACGGCGGTTCGATAAGAGCCACCGCTGCCTGATCCCCGCGTCGGCCTTCTTCGAGTTCACCGGCACGAAGTACCCGAAGGCGAAGCATCGGTTCACGCTGCGCGACGCTCCGTTCATGGCCATCGCCGGGCTGTGGCGCGAAGGGGCTGGAAACCAGGCTGCCGCCTTCACGATGCTGACGACAGATCCCGGACCGGACGTAGCGCCGTATCACAACCGTCAGATCGTCGTGCTCCGCCCGCAGGACTGGAGCGCTTGGATCGATCTCACCCGCCCAGAGTCGGAGCTGCTACAACCGTTGCCGGCCGGCGCGTTGAGCGTAGAGACTGTGCGTGTCGGCGAGGCTTGACGGGCAGGTCGGAGCAGCACCCCCTCACGCCTGGTGGCCGGTACTTTGTTGTCCGCGATCGCCTCTGGCGGACCAGCAATCCTGCCTTGGAAGAAGAACAGGACAGAGGATCGGAGGCGGTCGCCTCCGCAGCCGACCAAGCCGCCTGATGAACGCAGGATGCTCCCCCTAAGTGGGATGGGAAGCCGGGCACTTTCACAGGCAAGCACCTCCTTCTAACCAAGAGTCAAAATTGGGTGTGCTGATCAGGCGAGGGTTGTGAGAAGCCCGGTTTTGGTGATTTCCAAAGGCCTGTCCCACGCGAGGTCTGTTTCGAGCAATGACCGATCGCACCAATCATCAGCGACGAGGCTGGTCCAGAAGAGGCACACGGGGGCGGTGATCGGCTTACCGAGATCCGTGACGGTGAGGCGCGCCTTCACCTCGAGTCGTCGTTGATCGTTGCGAAAGCCGGCGAACAGTTCGGCGCGCCCTCCGCCCTCCAAACGTATAGCCGAGCCGTGCATTAGGGTCACGACATACAGCGCTAGAAAGGGTGCGATTGACTCAATTCGAAGCTGCAGTTGCGTACTCAAGAGCTTGTTACGCGCGAGCACGTAAGTGAGGTCGGCTAACACTCCTCGTCTGTGAAAACCTGGTTCCAAATGAATGCTGCGCTTAAATAGTTTACCACACCTCTTTCACGCTCGGTCAGGTGCTTGCCTTGCTCGATCTTTCGGAACCCCTGCTCGAGCACTGACGCGACAACGTTCCGCCGTAAAGATAGCCTGCTATCGAGCTGGGTGTCGGTGGCGATGCGGAGGTTGGCAGCTGCAACTCTCCGGGCCTGGCTTACTGTGGGTATACGCCCCATCATGCCTGCTGCCCAGCTGTGCAGACTGACGAAGATGTCCCGCACGCGCGATGTCACCGGCCCCTTGTCTCGCTCGCCGCGATGCGCGACGAAGTCGCCGATCTCACGAACGCTGGCTCGACCGTGCGCGCGGTCGCGCATCGCAAGATACAGCCGATCGAGATCATCGGTGCGCTTCTCCCCCCGGGCGAGCCGTTCAACGCGGCGCTGCAGTTCGGCATCAATCATCTAGGCGTCTACTTATAGAGAGCGCGCGCGCCGAGTAGTGCTGGGGGGTCAGCTGCCCGATGGCGGGCCATCTGAGAGATAACTAGGGTCGAAGGCGGGATGCGGCTCGAAGCGCCGTGTCATGATGACGATCCGGCCGATTTCGGTCGGCTCGCTTTCGATGCGGTCTAGCGCCTCGTTGACGATTCGACACTGCTCAGCATTGAGGTAGAAACGGTTCTCGTCGAGAAACGACCTTGCCTTGTGGAAGTTGTCGAGCGTTGCAATCGCGATTTCAGCAACAGCCGTCTGGATCCGGTTCCGTTCTAACCGAGGCCTGAGTAGGGGGACGACGTCGAGCGTTCGGTCCTCCGAGATGACGAACGCCATCCTCGGTCCGGGCGCAGCGGAAACATACCGGACCGCTGAGTTGAAGCGGGCGCCGCGCGACGGGGTGCTCTCGTCGCTCGCCTGTCCGTCGAGGATGACGCCGATCGCGTGGCAGACACCCTGTGGATCGGTGAGCACGGTGCCGTCGATAGACGTGGCGCGCTCCAGCAGTTCCTTTGTCAGCGGGGTTGGCACGATTACCGTGCCCTGTCGCGCCAATCGCTCCGCTTCACTCGCCGCGTCGATGGCGATCACGATCGAACTGCCGTGACGCAATTGAGCGAGAAGATCGAGCACGATGCGGAAGCGCGCGATCGCTGGCTCATCGATCCCTTGGAACACGCGCCGCATATTGTCGATGAAGCGCTCCTTGCCGATCGGCTCCTGCGGCAGTCGGACTTCTCCGAACCTGCATCGCAAGAGGACTTGGTCACCGCGCCGAAGATCCCATTGATGATGGTCGAGGAACTCAACGGAGAAAGGGGGCGCGCTCACGTTCGATACCGTACCCACGCCCGAGATCGTTCCGTACTCCGCGACCAGCGCGGTGGTGTCGGTAGCCATTTGCAGCAGCTTGCGCGCCCAGCGCGGCTCAGTCAGCGGTGCGGGCTGCGCCAGCCGGACGACGAAATGCACGTTGGGATCGTCGGCGGCTGCGAGGACGAGGCGTCCGACGCCCGTGCGGCCTTCGTAGCGCTGCTGCGACAGACGGTTGATCACCTCGAAGAGATCGCAGGTGCAGAACTTCCCCGGTATGAACGACGATCGCATGAAGTTAGAGGCCGCGCGCTTGATGATTTCCTCGGCGGAACGCATGGTGTCGTCGCTCAGCTGGCTCCCGGGCTCGGGCAGAGCGAGGCAGCGTCGTCCCTCGTCAAGCAGCATGTTCACGCAAGCATGGACGAGGCTGCTTTCGTAGATCTCGCGCTGCCAAGTGAGTGACACCGACGGAAACTGCCGGAACAGCCGCTCGGGCAACTGGATCACGCACACGACATCATAATCGCCAACTTGCTGGGCCGTGCTGCAGAAGCTGCGCCAGCCGGACCGCTGATCTTCACGATCGAGCCGGCGCTTCACCTCCTCCGTAATCGTCAGCCGACGGATCCCCTCCGGCTTCTCCCGCATCGTTGCTTCGTCGCTGTAGAACATCTGCTGCATGGGGTGCGCCGGTATTGCGACCTCCACCTGCTCGTTCAAACCGTCGAACAGGGACAGCGGCCACGGGCCGTCTTCCGGTTCCAGGCAGACCGGGTGCCCGGTTGCGAGCTCGAGACGCCGGAGTCCGACGAGCAGCACCCGCGGCTCGATGTCGGCGCCCAGGAGCTGGAAGACGCGCTTCGCGCGATATTCTAGGCTGAAGCGGAAGTGGGGCTGGTAGCCCCACATGAAGAGGTTAATTGTCTGGGTCATGGTTGCGCTCACGTTTGGCCTGTCCCTGCATGATCCTCAAGCGGTTCCTGGCTCGACGCTGGTCGGCTAGAGCGAGGCGGAAGGCACGAAGGATTGGACGACTTGACGACTGACGCAGCGCCGCCATTTCGCATTCTGAGCCTCGACGGTGGCGGTGCGAAGGGCTTTTACTCGCTCGGCGTGCTGCGCGAGATCGAGGGCTTGGCGGGCAAGCGGCTCTCCGAAACCTTCGACCTGATCTTCGGGACGAGCACGGGCGCCATCATCGCGTCGTTGCTCGCCCTTGGACGATCAGTCGATGAGATTCACGATCTTTACGCTGAGCACGTCGTGCGCGTCATGCAGTGCAAGTCCGCCCCGGAAAAGTCGGCCGCGCTCAACGACCTCGCGGCCGAAGTTTACGCCGACACCGCGTTTGAAGCGATGAAGACCGGCGTTGGCATCGTTACGACGAAGTGGGACATCGAGCGTCCCATGATCTTCAAGGCCAGCCCGGCCCAAGCGCATGGGCGTCGTGGCACCTTCGTGCCGGGGTTCGGAGTGCCGGTGGGCGAGGCCGTAGTGGCCTCCTGCTCGGCCTTCCCGTTCTTCGAGCGCAAGCTCGTCACCACCGCGTCCGGCGATCAGGTCGAACTTGTCGACGGCGGCTACTGCGCCAACAACCCGACGCTCTACGCCATCGCCGACGCGCTAGGTGCACTGGGACAGCCTAGATCGGCGCTGCGCGTCGTCAGCGTCGGCGTGGGGGTCTACCCAGAGCCGAAGCCGACCTTTTTCAGTAAAATGTGGTTCGCGCGGTATCTGCTTAGCGTCCAACTTTTGCAGAAGACGCTCGAGATCAACACGCAGTCTATGGATCAGCTCCGCCACATCCTCCACGGCGACATTCCTACAGTGCGGATCAGCGAGACCTTCGAGAAGCCCGAGATGGCGACGGACCTGTTCGAACACGACCTCGCCAAGCTCAACCTCCTGCGGCAGCGCGGGGCGGAATCGTTCGCCAAGAACGAAGCTGTCCTCACGGCGCTTCTGTCGTAGGTGGTCCGATGACCATAGCTGAATCGCAACTTGAAACCTGGTCGCATCAAGGATCCGTGGCCCAGTCGGCGGCTACCTATCAGACGCTCCGGGGCGTGCTGGAGCGTTCCGACGCGCCCTATTCCCAGCGGAGCTACTCAACCTTCCTGCAGGGCTCGTACGGCAACGACACCAACATATACGCGGACAGCGACGTCGATGTCGTCATTCGGCTGGACTCCGCCTACTACTCTGATCTCGCTGGGCTCGCCGAGGCCGACAAGGCCGCCTACGAGGCTGATCGCTCGCCCGCTCAATACAGCTGGACGACGTTCCGCGACGAGGTGATCGTGCAACTTCGCAAGGCGTATGGCAGCGCCGTCACGCCGGGTAAAAAGGCCATCCTCGTGGCGGGCAGCGGCGGGCGGCGCGATGCCGACGTGCTGCCGGCGGTGGCGTTTCGCCGGTACTTTCGCTATGCCAGCGCATCCGATCAGCGCTTTGCCGAGGGCATCTGCTTCTGGCTTCCGGACGGCACGCAAATTATCAACTACCCCAAGCAGCACTCGGCAAACTGCACCGCCAAGCACCAGCAAACGGCGTCATGGTTCAAGCCAACGGTTCGCATATTCAAGAATATGCGTAACGCGATGATCGCCAAGGGCCGGCTCGCTGACGGCGTGGCGCCGTCTTACTTCGTTGAAGGCATGGTCTACAATGTACCGGACGCGCAGTTCGGTTCCAGCTACGGCTCGACGCTTGTGAACGCGCTGAACTGGCTCAACACCTGCGACCGGTCAGCGCTTCTGTGCGCGAACGAGCAATACTTCCTCATCCATCCGACGTCGCCGGTGACATGGCGGCGCGAACAGTTCGAGGCTTTCCTGACCGCGCTAATCAGCTTCTGGAACGATGGAGGACGTTAGGCGCGCTCGGTTGAACCCGCTTGCCGGGTCGGCTCGGCCGCATTGCAGCTGGCGGCATGGGCGGCACGCCGTCGCGCGGCTGACCACACGGCCACCTTGCGGCGCGCAGCTCGTACCTCGCGTCCAAGTCGCGGAAGCGCTTCGATTGCGGCGCAGTTGTCTGGGTAGCTCCGACGATAGGCCGCGTCGGCCGGCATGTCGGCGAAGAGCGCGACCGCCGCGTCGTACCGTTCGTGGACCCAGACGTATTTGGCGACGACGCTCGGATCCTCGTGGGCGAGTCCTGCTCTAATGAGTGCGGCCATGGTGGCTAGATAGTTTGGGTAGCGGTCATCGTCCCCGCCGGCGACGGCGACCACTGGCTGCCATGATACGTAGTCGAAGAACAGGCGACCGTCGTCGTCCTCGGCCAGGAATGCGCGGACATACTCCTCCTCGTCGTCGGGCGTGTGGTCCTCGTTGCGGCGACGTCGAGCCAGCGGAATGACGGCCGGGTCGACGATCACCCGGGGGTAGCGGGCTTGCGTCGACTCCATCTCGTAGGCGCGCACCATCGCGGGCCCGACCACGTGCCGACGTGTATGGTGAAGCTGGCCGATGGTCACGGCCCCGCGGAGCAAGAAGCCGCGCTCGGCCAGGGAGATCACCGTCAGCGCGATCGAGTTCAGCATCCAGAACACACCGGACGGCTCGGCGACGCGGTAGGAAAGCACCACGGAGTCCGAGAATTGAGTCACCCGCTGGCTCCGGAACAAGGCGGCCTCGCCGATGCGGCCGACGTCGTCGAGCGCCGCAATCAGGCGCCGCAGGGCATCCGGGTCGCGCTCAGTTTGACCGACGATTTCTTTGAAGCCGAGAAAGTCGAGGAAGAGGATGAGCCGGTGCTCGTACCGGGGGGCCTGGAGGCGGGTAGCTGACCTAGCCAAGACGAAGCCCGTGCCGTTGGCGCGTGTTGATCGGCGATCGGACGTATTCCGCCGACGGCGCGCCAATAAGAGCCACGATGAAGCGGCAGATCAGTGCTTCCATCTCGAGCGGCAGGTTGGCCGCTGTGCCAATACCATGAAGGGCGAAGCCGAGCGGTTGCCCCATAAACAGCGCCTCGTGCAATGTCGCGTTCCGAATGTCGGCGACCTCGACGCTGCGCGGCCCGGAAGGCGTCGCCCAGGCAGGAACGGCCATTCCGAAGCGACGGCAGAGCCAGCCGACCCGCTCCGCATGTGTCGGTTTGCGCGTCGGTGGCGAAGTCGAGGCCGCGAGAACATAACATGCATCGAGCGCCGTGTAGCAGTATAGAAAGCGCTCGAACTGCAGCCATTGCGGGTATTGCGCGATGAACAGCGCGTGGATGGCCGCTGCGAGTAACCGTGAGCGATGCGGCGTCGCCTTGTGGTCGATCCAGAACCGATCGGCGAGCTCCACGGTCGTCGGGATGTCGCCAAGCAGCACGAAGTCGATGAGCTTTCCCGGGTTGATCGGTGTGGCGTCGAGAAAACCCGCGTCGGTCGCGGTGAGGCGCATGCCGGTGAAGAACGACAACGACCAGAGGTGGAACTCGAGCTGCTTCTCGGATGAAGCTTGCGCGTGCGACAGCTCGTGCGTGGGCGGCAGCCCGAAGATACGCGACGTGTACGGACGCTGGCGAACCTCACCGCTCATGAAGTCACGGACATCCTGCGGTGGCGCATACAGCCAATCGCCGTCGAGGCCGTCGCTGTCCTCGACGCCAGCGACGGTTTCAGCGAGGTCCGGCAGCGTCCGGATCGTCACCGGCCCGGCGGTGAGATCCAGCAGGCGGGGGTAGTAGCCGAAGCTGACGGCGTTTGCGGTCATCGCGAGCCTCTTGCGCGGACTTCGCGAAGTTCCGCCAGAAACTTCGTTGCGATCGCTTCCGCCTCGATCGCGACGTCCTGCGGGATGTCCATACCGTGGGCTGCCCGGAGCAAAGTCTGGAGGGCTGGCCGGAAACGGCCCATGTTCGGTGGCGCCGAACCGCTCCGCTCAAGCTCGTCGAGCGTGGGTGCCATGCCCCGTGGCCGTTCGGGCCTGTCACCACTCGGGAGCACGGCCCGCAACTCGCGTTCGATCTCCATCCTGAGTTGGACCAATGAAAGTAGCGGGAAGTCGCGCGCAAACTCCGCGACCGTTGGAAGTTGGGCCTGAAGCGGCTCGGGCAGCGCTGTCGACAACCTATACTCGGCGATGCCCATCGGCTTGACCGAGTCCCGAAGAGCGTACTCGACGACGACCTCGTTTTTTCCCTTGCACAGAAT
>JAABUQ010009715.1_pt1 | contig 12903 bp, 12 predicted proteins | sample 5560001 | NCBI WGS metagenome assembly JAABUQ01 (sample SAMN10711888, study PRJNA513371) | rock metagenome | isolation source: Antarctica rocks | place: Antarctica: Victoria Land, Finger Mt nord | collected 2015-12-18 | reverse complement strand
CGGGGTTGGCGGAGGAGGTGGGGGAGGAGAGGGAGCAGTTGAGGGGGTTGTTTGAGGGGAGCTTGAGCTTCTAAGGGAGGTTGGGGGAGGGGTGTTGGGGGGTTCAATGGGGAGCGGTTGGGGAGGATGGATTGGATGTGTATATGCCATTTCGATGTGAGTATCAAGTGGGGTTGTTCAGATGTCAATACGTACCCAAGTCAGATGTCCATATGTACCCAAGTCAGATGTCAACATGTACCCAGATAGCGTATTCTAAACTCCAAAGTGCGAGTGCAATTTTCAGTAATATTTGCGGTCCAAATATTTCCTGCACAGCCTTATTCCCTTTTTTTTTTTTTTTTTTTTTTTAGCTTTTATATCTTCATAGGATAGAAGGCTCGAAGCCACCTAGGTAAGAAAGATGGTACAATACTTTGATCTGAAGTTATCTGTATTGCCCAGCCCGCATCCTGTTCCCACGGGAAAAAGGGTTTCCTGTGCTTTTGCTGTGGTGGGTGTTTGATTCGATGCTCGGTAAGAGAGGAGGGGAGGGGAGAGGAGAGGAGGGGAGAGGAGAGGGGGAAAGAGCAGGGGAGAGGGATGACTTAACCCTTGTGGAATGATAGCCGGGATGTGAGTAAGTAAAGCGGGCTGGGTGGTGGGGGGGGATGTGAGTACTGTAGCCAGAGCGGTAGGGGCAGGAGGGGGGGTTTGTATACTACCTACCCACCCAGGGGACGAGAAGAGGTGAGAGATACATATATGTACATATATACCTTAGGTATGTTGGAGTACTTCTCTGTACAAGACTCGCAATGAATACAACGGACGCAGGCACGCACGATTGAATCCGATCACAGGTCACAGAGTTTGCCAGTCCAGGTACATACACACATCCGCTCTCCAACGCCGAGCAACTTTTCCCCCCTGCCTGCCTGCTTGCTTGCCTGGAGGATGCAAGCGCAGGCGCAACGAATCATTCTGTGTGCTGGATACAGTCGACAAGAGATGCAGTGAGCACCAGTGACAATGACCGCCATTGTTCCTCCCACCCCAAGCTTTCCACCTATCGAACAATCGGACCCGCTGACGCGGTGTGCCTTGGCAGAAATGAAGGTTGTCAATGAGGCTCGTCAACCCCTGCCCCTCTGTCCACTATTGGCAACAACTTCGAGAATAATATCCCTAGCCGTTTCCACTCCCTCCTTTGGCCCAATGATTTCAATCGCTTCACCTTGCATCTGATCTCTCGGCACGTTGATCTTGCACCCCGTCTCTTTCCTGATAGCGTTGATTTGGCTCCCGCCCGGGCCGATCACGAAGCGGTAAGTCTTGGGGTCTGGGAGTGCGAGGTAGCCAGTCGAATGCGCTTCCTGGGCTTCGGCAGCCCTGAGCGCTTTCTCGAGTGCTGAGCGGGCTTTGGCAATGCTCTCGGGTATACCGCGGAGGATCCAGGGGATGGTGCCGTCATCTTCGGCGGATGGAGTAGGGGAGACTAGGTCCCATCTATGGATCTCATCAGAGGATTGAGCGTCGGTGATAAGTGGCATAGAACCGCCGCCGTTGGTTTGGGGATGAGGGGCGGGTGAGGTACGTTTAGGTGGTTTTTGGTCGCCGTGGTCGACGGTGACTTTGTGGTCATTCCGCAGGCGGCGGAAGAACTGGCCATTATCTGATATGGTCTGATGGTGTTTGCGTGGGATTTGGATGGTTTCGCCTTCTTGGTCTTTGGTTATTTCGAGGATGTGTGCTTTGGCTTTTTCGATGTCGGCAGGCTGGCCGGACACTTTGACTTGTGAGCGGGAGGGACCTTGGTCTGTAAGTCGGGGGATATCGAGGCCAATGTTAAACCGGGCTTCAAGGGCTCTTCGAGCTTCACCACCACGGCCAATGAGCATGCGATGTTTCTCGGATGGGACTTCGACAATTTCTGTAGTTTGGCCTACTTTCTGGCCGGCAAAGGCTTCCATTGCGGCAATGATCTTATCAACAAGAGCTTGCTTGCCTTCTACTCGGATGGCACTTTCACCGGATTCTTGACGGGGGAAGCGGATTGTTCGAGCCATATCCCGTGGCTCGATCGACCCACCAGCCGCAATGACAATATTGCGAATGTTTGAGCCTGCAACGCATTAGTCCCTCCCCTGAAAATTACATACACACTGCGACTTACCTCCACTACCTATGAGCTCACCATGATACTTCCTGTCAATGTCGATCAATCTCGTGATACTATCATCAAAGTCTTTCGCTCTCTGCTCGAGTATCTTCCTGGCCTCATCCACTTGTTTCTTGGTGCCTTTGATGTGGATTTGAACACGTCCACTGCCGTCTGCACCATCTCGGCCAGGCACGTCAATCTGTGCACCAGTGGACAGTCTAATACTCTCCATCTCTTGACCCCCTTGTCCAATGAGAGATGGTAGCTGACGTTGTGCCACAGACACGATGCCTTCTTGGGTATGATCAAGAGTCCATTGCACAAGGTCCAGAAGCTCGGCACGTGCTGCATCTGCGCCTCTACTTGGACCTCGAATGATCACTTCGTCGGGGCCTTGATTTGACCTACGACCTTTGAATCCACCAACCTCGCTCGCATCGTCACCTATAGACACGTCATCTCCAGCAGCATGAGCCGTTCGAGGGAACTGGACTCGAACATTATGTCGGTCTTGCAGGCGATTGACTTGAATTCCTTTAGCACCGATTATCTCTCGATGGTACTTGGGATTGATCTTCAGGACGTGAGTCGTCTCATCCTCGAGCTTCTTTCCCAAGGCAAGGATTCTTGACTTCGCAGTCTCCGCTTTGGCTTTCGGTCCTATGATGTCCACTTTCCCATCCTTCACCTGGATATCCACATCAAACTCCTCACGGTATTTATTAATGTTCTCTCCTCTCTTACCGATGAGGTAGTTTGCATATTTCTGGGGAAAGCCGAAGCTTGTCACATGACCACGCTCGAGTTCGTCATGCTTCTCTGCCTCGACAAAGGCCGCGACTTTTGAGGCAAACTCGTCAACGGCGTTACTGGGTCCACGCAGTAGGCATTCCTGGTCAAGGGCTGCAGCTGCACCAGGTGCTTGCGATCCCAAAGCACCGCCGTTGGCACGTTTCGATGCCACGAACGATATCTGCACTGGTACAGCATTTGATGGCAAATCCTGCTGTTCTCGGTCCACAAACTTGCGGAGTTTGTCGTGATACTTCGGTGGAACTTCGAAACTCGCAGCTGCAATATCTTGCTGGCCATCGATAAGACTAAGGATATACTGCTGAGCTTTGAGTAGGTTTCGCTCAAAATCTGCGACCTCTCCTGGCGGGGGTAATTGTTTCGGGACTTCGTACTCTGGCAAATCTCCCAAAGTAGGCCCCTCATACACAAGGATCATGTGCTGACTTTCCTCGGTCTCTCTGGGAGCAACAAGATGCACACCCAAGTCCTCACGCAGGCGTTGGGCACCCTGCCGGTGAATATGCTGGTGGAAGAATGGGTCTACGTCAACATGTCTTAGGCGCGCGGGTGGATGGGCATTGATCAGGTTGAGAATGTCCTGTCGTGCCCGAATCCCGTTCCTACCCTCCTTGACATACACCTCCCAATCCGGAGATCCCTGGTCGTCACTCGGCAGAACAATGCGAGCATTGTATTGCCGTTCCAGCCGTTCGATGGCTTGACGCTGCTGGAGATATCGAGTCAAGGCTCGGGCATGGGCCTGAGACCCTATAGGCGCATTCGCATGCTGGCGGGCAATATCAATTCGGGACATCTGCATAGCGCTGGCAAGATCGATGACTTTGTCAATGCCCATTTCTATCCGGTCTTGAGGGCCAGTAACTGTCAGCAACTCAGTATCTTCTGAGGCAGGAGGTAGGATAATTGCGCAGCCAGTTTCTTGGAGGAAATCATGCATTGAAGCGTTGTTGTCTAGTATAAATTGATGGCGACCACGATCGATAGGGACCTGTGACAAAGTGATCTTGCGACGCAACTCTTGAACGTGGCGCTCTATCTCGGCTCGAGCCTCTTGAGCTGCTGTTCTGTCGCCAGAGATCCTGATATGGCTGCTCTGACTGGGAATGAATTGCGGAAGCACACTAGCTGACGGAGGTTGAGGAGGCGCATTGTCTGACCAGGTATGGTACTGAGGTATCTGCACTCGCACCTGTCGTCCATTCTCAAGAGTGGCGATATTGGAGTTATGAGGTCCTGCGATGAAAGGATAGAACTCTGCCGGTATGTCTCGTAAACGCATATTTACAATTGAAGTTCGTTCGTTGACAATTGCCTCAATTGCTTGCCTAGCCATCTCGGCGGCGACTGCGTCGCCTTCAATTGATACATCAATTGTTGTGCCATCATCATCGTCGAAAGTGGCAGCTGGAACCTCTTCCGCTTTTGGTAGTTGGACACGTGCACCCGTTCGTTTGGAGATACCTTGAATCACAGCACCTTGTTTACCTATGATGTGCGGCCGCACGCTCATTGGTATTGGGACTTTGACATGCTGCATGGACCCAACTTCTTTAGCCAAATCCTTCAAAGCTTGTCGAGCTGCCTCCTCTGGACCAGTTGCCTCAAACGTCACGTTTCCGTTTGGTCCAGTCCTCATGTCGACTTTTGCTTTTGACTTCCTGTTCAGATTTCGAACTATTTCTTGCAAGGGTCTCTTCAACTGTTCGCGAGGCAGCAGTTGTGAGCGGGCGAGTTGAATACGCTCGGTTTTTCGACCCCCGGGAAGCGATAATTGTTGAGGAGACGAAGTTCCTAGTTGTTGAGGAACCATAGGCGCATCACTACCCTTAGGAGACAGAACACCCGAGGTCGGAGTAGAAACGCGAGATGATATGATGCTTGGAGCATTAATCTGCCCATTGACGCCATTCGATCCGCCGTGGATGGAGGATGGCCTGTTGGTCCCCCATGCCATAGGAGTTTGAGTGGGAAGCGGAGCTTTCTTTCCACCGCCAAGCGCTGGGAAAAGCTCTTCAGATTGTGTGTCTAACGGGGCCTTCCCATTGTGGGCTGCCTGAGCGGGGACGAAATCTTGTTCGTCTCTGGCCTTTTGTTTCCCAGCAGCCTTCTCCGACATGGGCTTGGGCGAAATCTCGGGAGGAGGCACCGACGCTGGGCTTGGCGCAGTCTGCATAGACGGTGGTGGGTGAGCAACGTCCTCTTCATCAACAGCATCTTCCATCACTGTACGATGCGACGCATCCGCCTCATGCTTTGCTCGAAGCTTTTCGGCCGCTGTCATACTGGCGGGAGCCGCCGAGCTCTCGCTTGCAGGCATACTTGTCTAGAAGCTCAATGCAGGTGCTTCGAGGTAGAGAGAGCAGTAATGTTCGAGTGACTGTTATATGAATTAGTATACGTCAACGGCAGATCCCTTGAAGGCTCGGGTTTTCTCGAGTCTTACCAAGACGGCGAGAATTTTGAAGACGAGAATTTTGAAGGAACACAAGAAGAATGCCGGAAAGCACGCGGAGAGAACTGGGTCGGATTCGTGTGCCCCAGTAGGAGATTACTGCGAGCTCGGATACATTGTCGATGGAGCATCAGCACAGAGCACGGGTCCACGGCAATCAAGACTGAGAGTGTTAGGTTCAGAGTCGCACGAGACCGATTCAATTGTTTAGCAGACGAGCATCGAAGTATGGTCTCTTAGGCCGTATAGGGATAAGAAGAGATGGAAGTGATAGATTCGAGAACAGGTCTGGGCATAGGATGGCTCTCGAGAATAAGCTGATAGTAAAGGTAAGAAGGTAGGTGGAGTGTGGAAAAGAATAATTTGCAGGAGGTACTGTACATGCTGCAAGCCCCAAAGGCTAAACCTCGGTCCGTCCCTCCCTGCCCCACGCCTTCCCTTTTTAAGACAAATTGGATCTTGAGCTCACTTTTCATGCCATCCGAGGCATCCCTCTGTGTACTGCATCAGCAAGGGTGAATGGTTGTGGGTGGTTGTGCATGTTTGCATGTTTCCTGTGCTAGTGCAAAGAGAGAAAATTCGTCGAATTGGGACTATAAATGTATGATCGAGGACCGTTTACATTTTCATACTTCACCACACTGTGTGGAAATCAATTTCATGGATCGTAAGGTCGGAAGACGATCAATACAGCGTAGAAAACCCTGACTGGAGTGCGGATGGTACCCCATTCTATCAAGGCTGCTAAGGCCCGAGTGCGAAGTGGACTTCTAGGTGTCCCCATCGTCCTATAAGTGAATGCACCCTGTAGAGGTTTCCTATGCATCAAATTGCAAATCGAGGCTCTGGCTCAAGTACCTAGATATCGATCCTTTTCTTGAACCAGGCCTTTACGTATTATCAGCCATCAGAATCACCTTGCTATGCTGGCTCAGGAAATGATCTGTGATTCCATACTTTAGCGGCGGCGACCTTGTCCTGCCACGCGCACTGCCGGCGCCCACCCAAAAACTTGGGTACACCACTTGAGGGAGATCGACACCGCAACGCTCTACAGCTGCTATCACTGATCAATACTGCACCCTTCATCTTGTCCGAAACAATGTGATCTCTACACTCAACATCATCCATTCGTATTCAGGTAATGGAAAGAGAGCGAGATGACCTTCTCATCAGATCAGCTCTCTTGTCGCAATTTTGAGCCAACGCTAATCTAGCGGCTGTTTCCTTCCAACCTATCGACGACGATACTACTACCGTAAGCCTGGTGCGCTATCATGGAGAACAACTTCAAGTCTGGATCCAAATCAAGACGACTCACCAAAGAGCCTCCTGCGAATAGCTCACCAAAAATGAGCATGGATCACACCAACTACGCCAACCAGCAGCGACAGCCCTCGCAGTCTCCTGCCAGCAGCCAAAACAGCCACGATCCTCAGCGCACCCCCACCTCATCCAACTCATCACTCGAACGCTCACCCAACGCACAAGGCTCGCAAGCAGAGCCGTACAACAACCGTCATCACTATCAAACGCGTCAATCTTTTGAGGAAACCGTTCCCGATGAATTCAATCCCCATCCCGGCACTTTGTCCTCGCTAGACTCCACCAAAGCTTCTGGCTACCAAAACTCGCTGCGACGGCCTGGACCACCACCACTTTCCTACACAACGCCACATGCGAAGACGATGAGTCCGTCACTGCGCCAATCATCAAGCTTCTCGAGCGCTGATCGGTCCATTGAAACCGTCCGTGTTGATTCTGAGGGTGGATCCTCAGGAGCGGTGTCCAAAAGGTACTCTGATGATTCCAATGCGGGCAAGAATTCGGCGCCATGGAAGAAGAAAAGTGGCATCTCGTCGTTCATAGGCAGTGTTTTGGGATCACCGCGAAGTAATAGTGTCAAGATATCTGCGCCCGAGAATCCTGTGCATGTCACTCATGTGGGCTTCGACAATGAGACAGGCCAATTTACGGTATGTTTGTCCAGCGAATACTCATAGACTATCTCTCATCGCCTCCACGCGCGCTATTTGAGTTGTTCTATCATGCAAGAAATCGATCATGTCTTTGAAAGTTGATGTTGATACTATTCGTCCCACCACTAAGCACTCCTGTACTAACTTGATCTAGGGGCTACCGAAAGAATGGCAGAGGATGTTGCAGGAGAGCGGGATATCGAAGACAGAACAAGAGCGTAACCCGCAGGCAATCGTCGATATCATGACCTTCTACAAAGACACAAATGGAGGTCAAGCGGAAGACGAAGTCTGGCACAAATTCGACAATGCTCGAGCCGATGATCCAGCTGCGTCTGGTCTTAGCCTTTTAATGCCCACAACATCTGATCGAGGTCCTTACCAACACTTAGCCCAGGTCACCAGCCCACCAGCAAGCCCTCGCTTTCCGTCCAACCACGAAACCAGCTTTGAGAACCCACGTGCACCTCCACCGATACCTCGTAGCGTGCTGCCGTCAAATAACCAGCCTCCATACGCTACACCTCCTAACCATCACCAACTGACGCCTGGTCGTCCAGCCCCTCGACCTCCAGGTCCACCACAAGGAGCAGTTCTCATGCCTGCTCGAGTGGCGCCGCATCCACCGAACGCATCAAACAATGTCTCACAAGGCCCTGGTAGGCCAACCGAAGACTTGGCAATAAGGAACCGCTCTCAATCGAATGCCACAGAAGAGGATCATGACCTTGGTCTACAGCGTCAGCCGTCAAAGGGTCAGACAAATGGCCTTGCTAGACAACCATCTCGTACGACACCTGTCAGTAGTCCGAAACAACAGCAACTAGACTATCCATCAGCGGCAGCTCAGCAAGCTCTCCAAGCCAAGCAGATGGAACGATCCCCAAGCAACCGACAACCTCCAACGCAGCAAACACAATCGTCTCCCATTTCTCCTCAACAGCAATTTGCTCCTTCTCCCGATCCCCAAAATGTTCCTCATCCAACTCATCAGGCGCGATCTGGACCAGCTCCTCGACCACGACGGAACCGTAACACAGGCATTGACATTGTAGCACGCCTCAATGCTATCTGTACGCCGGGAGACCCAATGAAGAAATACAAGGGCCTTAACAAGATTGGCCAGGGTGCGTCTGGAGGCGTCTTCACAGCTACTGAGGTGGGAACGAACAAGTGCGTTGCGATTAAACAAATGAATCTCGAGCAGCAGCCGAAGAAGGATTTGATCATCAATGAAATCCTGGTAATGAAAGACAGCAAGCATAAAAACATTGTGAACTTCATGGACAGCTATTTGCGTCAAGGGGATCTATGGGTCATCATGGAATACATGGAGGGGGGGAGCCTCACGGACGTAGTGACTTTCAACCTGATGAGTGAAGGGCAAATTGCTGCCGTTTGCCGCGAGGTATGTATTTCCCAAGCACGCTGGACTCGAACATCATGCTAATAATCCTAGACGTTGAACGGACTTCAACATCTGCATTCAAAAGGAGTCATACATCGCGACATCAAGTCAGATAACATTCTTCTTGCTTTAGATGGCAACATCAAATTGAGTACGAATCTCTTTTTCATCCACAAGATCGCAAGAGCTGACATTACGCAGCCGACTTTGGTTTCTGTGCTCAAATCAACGAATCCCATGCCAAGCGCACAACAATGGTTGGCACTCCTTACTGGATGGCACCAGAAGTCGTGACACGAAAGGAGTATGGCCGCAAGGTCGACATATGGAGTCTTGGTATCATGGCAATTGAGATGATTGAGGGCGAGCCACCATATCTCACCGAGTCACCTCTTCGAGCGCTTTACCTCATTGCGACCAATGGAACTCCAAAGATCAAAGAAGAGCACGAGCTCTCCGCAGTATTCAAGGACTTTTTGAACTTTGCTCTCAAGGTTGACCCGGAAAAGCGTGCATCTGCACACGACCTCTTGAGAGTAAGTAACCAACACCAAGTATCTGAATCCAACTAACAGGTTTTAGCACCAATACATTCAATCAGCAGAGCCCCTCATCAACTTGGCTCCACTTGTCAAATCGGCGCGTGCTAGTCGCGCAGCTGAGAGGGCTCAGAAAGGCTCTTAATTCATGTCAAGGGTCAATGTGAAGCAACAAATCATGCCAGAATTTGCAAAATTCGAGGGTCACCGACACATTTGCGTCCATCATGGCAGCATTTCTAGAGCTCTTCTCTTATGCTAGGGCTCAATTTCGTGCCGAGAATCACAACACCGGTCCCACTTACCTAGATTCTACGTCTTCATGTCTAAAATTCAGCAAGCTTTTATCATCAACGGCAGGCTACAGATGATCTGCGACGGAACGTGGATCTCGAATTACGATACGGTCTCTTGAGCGTGGCGTAGAGCAGGACAGCAGGGTAGCGGGATCGCAGGATAGCAGGATATGGGAGCGAAGAGCCGGGAATGGTCTTAACTCAAAAGACACACACAGTACTTGACATGATCTTGCATTATTAAAAGGGTTATAGTGTCGACTGCTTCCTCTTTTCCCGCAGGGACAGCGTTCAACTTGCCAAAGTTCCGAACAAAAAGCATGCCTCAATAGCAAATTAGAAGCAGTCAAACCCGGATATCGATAGACAGTCAATGAACTTGATGAGGTGAATAGATAATCGATTAAGAAATTTGAAAGTCCCAGCCAGCTGAAGTTGCAAGATTCCAAAGTGGACGCCTCATGGACGTCGTCATTCCCCCGATTTGGTAAATTCTCAGCCACAGCCGCTAGTGATGCTTTACAAGGCAGGACATTAATTACTCGACACTCAACTTACGCACGTACATAAGTTGTCTGCCTGGCACTCACTTCTTTTGCTTCTCCTCTTAAAGACTCCACCGTCAACCCAAGTCTACTCAGTGCCTCGTGCCGCCATGTTCCGCACGCAGCAGAACGCCTTCGACGATGCTGTCGGTATGTCTACGCCTTCCATGAGCTCTAGGCAGCTACTGACAACCTCCCAGCCAAGGCGACCGATGAGAATCTCACCTCGGAAAATTGGGAATATATATTGGTAGGCCAAGCAGAGACATCCCAAATTCGTTCGGATTCATTCTAAGGGAACGCAGGATGTCTGCGATCGAGTGGCAGCCGAAGATTCTGGGTCAGTATGCTTCGATCCATGCAGAAGATTAACATACTGATGCTTAAGAATGCAGAGCCAAGGATGCGGTTGCTTCCTTAATCAGGCGTCTTGCTCATCGGAATGCCAATGTCCAGCTCTACACACTCGAAGTAAGACCTCCGATCTGCAGAGGTATAAGGCGAGCGCTAACGTAAAAAAACAGCTGGCGAACGCCTTATCGCAGAATTGTAGTCGTAAGATGCACCAGGAGCTCGCCTCGAGAAGCTTCACGGATGCTCTTCTTCGCTTGGCCAACGACCGAGTACGTCATGTGTGAAGCTAGGCGTTGACCAACATGTGCTGATACAACACAGAACACGCACCAGCAAGTAAAGACCAAGATACTTGAGCGCATGGCTGAGTGGGCGGAGATGTTCTCGAAAGATCCAGACCTTGGGATCATGGACCAAGCATACCAGAAGCTGAGAAGCCAAAGTAGGTTTCTCCAAGATTGTCCCCGCCGACATTGCTGAAACGGTTGACAGACCCAAACATCCACCCACCCTCTAAGCCCACGAAGCGTCAAATTACAGATGTTGATAGGCAGAAGGAAGAAGAAGAATTACAAATGGCACTAGCGCTTTCTATAAAGGACAAGCCCCAAGGTGGCCAAGCCTCAGGAAGGAAACCTAGTCTAGCCACAGAAACATCTGCAGCTAGCTCTTCTCAACAAGCCGCACTACCGCAGCCAGCATCTCAAGGTACCACTGCGGCCACCGTATCCAGAGTACGAGCTCTATTCGATTTCCAGCCTTCAGAAGCTGGCGAGCTACAGTTTCGGAAAGGAGACATTATTGCTGTATTAGAGTCGGTTTATAAAGATTGGTGGAAAGGGTCGTTGAGAGGACAGACTGGCATCTTTCCGTTGAATTATGTAGAGAAGCTGGCAGACCCAACACAAGACGAGCTTCAGCGAGAAGCACATATGGAAGCCGAAATTTTTGGGGAGATTAAGAATGTGGAGAAGCTTCTGACGTTGTTGAGCACGAGTGGCTCAGAGCTGAACGTCAGAGATAATGAAGAAATCACAGAGCTTTATCATTCGACCCTAGCAATTCGACCCAAGTTGATCGAGCTGATTGGGAAGTACTCGCAGAAGAAGGGTAAGATACACTGTGGTTTCAAGAGGAGTTCCCGCTAACGTCCGCTATCCAGATGACTTCACACAGCTAAATGAAAAGTTTATCAAGGCTCGGAGAGACTACGAGTCTTTGCTCGAAGCGTCGATGTCTCAGCCAGCTCAACCTCAATATGGCCGTCCACCACAGCCACAGTATGGCTATGGAGGGAACTATCCACAACAAGGTCCGCCTCCACAGCAAGCTCCCGGGAGGTTTTATACGCCTGGTCCGGATGGTGGTGGCCCACCAGGTAGATTGACTCCACGAAACCCCCAAGATGTAGCTAACATGAAAACAGACTTAACCAAACCACCACCTCAAAGCATCCCCCAGAACGGTCCACAGCCCTTCGCTTACGCTGGTCAAGCACCTCCCCCCCATCAGCAACAATCCCAATACCCTCCCAACGACCCTCGAAACCGCATCCCTTCAGGCAACGCACCCCCGCTAACCTCAGATGCCTACCAGCATCACCGTCCGCAGTCCACATATGATAACCCGCAAGAACTCTCTACCTCTGCTTACGCCAGCCCGGCCGACACCCGCCCACAAGGCTACCCTCCGCACAGCCAGCCCCCGCCTCAACAAGCAACAGACTACTCCCCCTCCGTATACTCTCCCAACGATAATGAGACCCCGCAGCAGCAACCCCCTCACCCGCAATACACCGCTCCTCAACCGCCCTACCCCTCCGGCCCGCCGCCCTCGCAGCCACAGCAGCATCCTCCGCGGCAGCAATACGCTCCCTATGATCAGGCCCCTCCATCACAGCCGCCGCCGCAAGCGCCATCCCCGAATCAAGGGCAACATAATCCGTACCCGACGTTGAACAATGGGCCGCCTCCTGGTGGGTATCAGGCGTATCAATCTCCAGCGCAGCAGCAAGGGTACGCGGCTGGAGGGGGGGACCCGAATGATTTTTATCGGTAGTGGGTGTTATCCTATAGGATATGTGGGGAGGGCCTGGGATCGGTGTCTTTACGAAGGATTGCTTTAGGAAACGTGTGCAACGCGAGGCGCGATGACGTGTACGTGAACAGGTAGGGCGATCATATGCTGAAATAGCAAACGTTCGAAGGAATGTAGACGCAGTAGTGCGGCCTCCAAACTTGATGACCATCAATTTTGCCAGTGCCTGGGACACACTTCTCATCCCTACCTCAGCGAACACCGAATTCTCTCATCACACCCCCCATCTTTCCTCCTTCCCATTCCGTCTCCTCACTACCACCTCACCTCCTCA
>JAABUQ010009712.1_pt1 | contig 12906 bp, 9 predicted proteins | sample 5560001 | NCBI WGS metagenome assembly JAABUQ01 (sample SAMN10711888, study PRJNA513371) | rock metagenome | isolation source: Antarctica rocks | place: Antarctica: Victoria Land, Finger Mt nord | collected 2015-12-18 | reverse complement strand
CTTGCCTACAACCTGATCCGAGCATCGAACCTGATCGGAAAAGGCCAGCTCGCCCAGAGGCTGGCCTGAGAAGGGAAGAGCGAGGCTCCCGTGGCAGAAGCCTCGCTCGAGTTTCCACACACCCTGGGTGTGTCGGGCGGGGCGCTCGGGCGGCTCAGTCGCCGCCCTGCTTGCGGCCGCGGGTCCAGACCAGGTTGTAGCCGTCCTCGCCCTCGGCCTCGAACAGGTTGGCGTAGATGGGCGCGATCATGCTCGGGTCGTCGAGCTTGACCGAGAGATAGTCGCGGCCGGCCTTGGAGGTTTCGCTCCACGCCGCTCCGATCTCGGCGCGGCCCACGAGGACGCGGTGGCTGGGGGCCTTGTCGTTGCCGCGCGTCTCCTCGGGGACGATGCGCACGCCCTTCGCCTGGACCTGCAGGGTGACGATCTCGCCCTGGAACTCGCTGCCGACCTTCTTGAAGTTGCCGATGTTCGCCATGTTTGCTCTCCTGTGGTTGATCGAGCCCGCGACCATCGCGGCCTCGATGGCGGTCGACAGGCCGGAGGCGATCGACGCCGCACCCGCTCGGGGTCCCCGCGAGCTTGCTCGTGGGGTGGGCTAGGGCCGCAGCGCAGCGGAGGATGGCGGGAGGGAGACTTTCTTGCCTCGCGAGGAATGGTGGGTCAGGGGTCCCCGCGAGCTTGCTCGTGGGGTGTCCCACCAGGGGAAGAAAGTCGAGGTCCCGCCATTGCGGCTAGGCGATCGAGGCGCAGCCGTCCTTCGGCCAGAACAAGCCATCACAGAGGCCGTGATGGTCGCGGTCTCGGTCACAGCCAGGAGGAGAGCCACATATGGTGGACTGCAACTCAAGGGTGGCGCGGACCCAGGGAGCAGAAAGAAGCCATGGGGTAGGCGCGGCGGCGCTCGCCCGTCCCGAGGACGGCGGCGGCAATGGCGAGGGCCCAACGCTTAGCTTCCAGGCCGAGCCGAGTCGGTGTGCGTGAAGCCGAACCTTGGCGGCGTGCGCTCTCGACCCGCGAAACAACGGACACCCGGCCGTAGGCGCGACCACGAACCGACTTGTGCAAGGCGAGGCGAGGTTGGCGATCCTGGCGTGGGCCGCGGCTGCGAACCGGACGGCAACAGAGAGTTTGATAGCCGTTCGACACCGGGCGGGGCGTCAGACAATCGAGCAGAGGCTCACCGAAACGAGGTGATACCGACGATTGCGCACTCCTGCAATTCAAGCCGCTGCGTGTATTGAGAGTTCCTGTGATCGTGGCTGCCTCGGTCCAACGCGACTGCATGCAAACGCTTCGTCGATGACAACCAACCTCCGGAGAAGCTTGCGCGCTCGAGGCCACGTCGGATTACAGGGCTCGCGCGCATCGTTCGCCATACCAGATCGTCGCGCGCGTTGGCGATCATCGCCAGAATCGGCCCCTGGTCGATGCCGAGCCGGTCGATTGCGGTCCAGCCGTGGACCGGATCGACCAATCCACTCCGCGACCGCGTGTTGGCGAGACGGACGCTCGGGTTGAACGCGTCGACGAAGCCGTGACGCCCGTAAATGCGCGTCCCATGAAGCGCGTGCATCGCTCGCGCCGCCGGTATGACGATCTCGGGCGCGAAGGGGAGCGAGGCGATCGCGGCGGTGGGCGCGAGCGTGCCATCGTCGAAGCCGTCGGGGAAGTCGACCGGACCGCGTGCCGAATAGCCTCGAGTAGGCCGCTCGCTCCCCCGGACGGTGACGTGCCCTCTTCCCGGCCCGTCGCAGGCGGTCAGGCCCCAGATGTCGGCCGAATAGCCGTCCCATCCCATCGGATTAGCGATCGCGTAAGCGCGCTGGGCGTAGGTGGCTCGGCGGCTGTTGTCGAAATAATCGAGCCCGGCCTCGCGCATCGCGGCGTCCTGAATGCGCCGGAAATCGACCCAGACGTGGCTGTATTGGTGGCCGAAGTGCGGCGCGAACGCGAGATGACGCGCGGGGCCCTTGCCGCGCCAGTTCGCGTCGTAGGTGGCACACCACGCGGTCCAAGCCTCGGGTCCGACCGCGTGTTCGGGCGCGGCGAGCGCGAGGATGTAGAGGAGCATCGCCTCGTTGTACCCGCTCCAGTCGCGCGCGATGAAGCCGGTCTCGGGATGCCATCCCATCGCGATGCGCGGCGGGCGGGTCTGCATCCAGCGCCAGTCGACGCGGGCGTAGACTCGCGCGGCGAGGTCGCGAATTTCGCGCTCGTCGGGGTGGGGGTCGTCGAACCACTGGCCCGCGAACAGGATGCCGCCGAGCAGCAGCGTGGTGTCGATCGAGGAGAGTTCGCATTGGCCAGTGCGGTGGCCGTGGCGGAGGTCTAAGAAGTGGTAGAAAAAGCCCTTGTGGCCTGTGGTGCCTGCGGGCGCGTCGCCTTGGGGGGCGTTCCAGAAGAAGCGTAGAGTGGCGAGTGTGCGGGCGCGCGCCTGTTCGCGCGTGATCCAGCCGCGCGTAGCGCCGATGGGCCAGGCGGTGAGCGCAAATCCGGTGGCGGCGATGCTGGCGAGTGGGGCGGACGGCCAGCGATCGGGGGCGAGGCCGTTGGTGGGGTTGGTGGTGTTCCAGAAGTAGGCGAAGGTGTCGCGCTCGATGCGATCGAAGAATGGCGGCAGCGCGGCGGCCCGGCCCGGTGGGGGCGCGGCCGCCGTCGCCAGCCCCGCCGCGAGCGAGCCGAGCGCCTCGCGGCGAGAAAGGGTAAACATCAGAAACTTAAGTGCGCGCCGAACTGGAACGTGCGTGGCGGCCCGGCGAGGAAGTTGGGCTGGCCGAAGTTGGTGTTGACGGCTGGCAAAGGCGGCTTGAACCCGTCGTAGCCCTGGAAGTTCGATTTGTTGAAGAGGTTGAACACTTCGCCTTGAAGGCGGATGCCGACGCCGCGCACCTTAATCGTCTTCGCCAGCCGCGCATCGACCTGCGCGAAATAGCCGGTATCTCCGACGTTCGACAATATGATGTCGCGCCCGCCAAAGCCCTTGCTCGCGTTGGTAACGAAATAAGGCGTTCCCGAGCCAATTGTAATCAGCGTCGAACCCTGGAAACCCCACGGCAGATCGGTCAGCCCGGAGACGACGAGGCGGTGTCGCTCGTTGCCGGAGTTTGGCAGGAAAGGCTGCGCCGCGATATTGGGATGATCGAAGTTGAACGAGTAGCCGCGTTCTGTAGAGAAACTTATAGTGTAAGCCAGCGTCACGTTCCACGGCGATGCGGCAGTGTAAGGCTTCTCCGCGCTGACATAAATGCCGTCGTAATTGGTTGCACGCGCCTGACTGAGCGCGACGACATTACCAAAGCCGTTAAGCAGTGGGATGTAGTCGTTAAAGCCCTTCGCGTTATACTGAGTGCTGCGGTTCGCAGGGAAGTAGCCTATCTGATCGCGGCCCCAAATGTGCGTGTAGCTGAGCGACGTGTTGACGCGCCAGACCTTCTGGCGGACGCCGATCGTCGCTTGGTCGGTATGCGGCGGCTTGGTATCGTTGCGCGTCACGCGCAGTTCGCCGTTGGTGCCGAAGCTCGTCGCCCCGAGCGCAAGCAGGCCTTCGCGAGTCAGGTATTTGGGATCGAATAGCGCGGTCGGCTGGCCGTTGCGAGGCAGGCCGTCCTTCGAGAACTCGAAGGTGCTGACCACCTGGTTTCGAAAAAGCTCCTCCTCGGCGGCGTTGCGGAACAACGTGCGGTCGTAGTAGCGTCCCCAGCCGCCGAAAACGACGGTGCGCTGATCGCCGTGCAGATCGTAGCTGAAGCCGACGCGCGGGGCGAAAGCGTCGTAGTATGGCTTACGATTGTTGCCAGTCGAGATATAGTCATTGGGGTTGAAAAAGTTGCCCGGTTGGGCAGCCAGCGTCGTGCCGAGTGTTTGCAACGCTGCAACCGCGTTGGCGGGGGTGACGAAACTGTTGTTGTTGGCGTTGGTCTCGACATCCCATCGAATACCGAGATTGAATGTCAGGTGCCGATTGACCTCCCAATCATCCTGAAGGAATATGCCGATCTGTATTTCCTTCTCCTTTACCGTCGGATTGCCCGTTCCGAGCTTCGCCTCGAATGGCTGGGTAAAGTCCTCGTTTTGAGTTACATCGGTCCTGTAATTGTAAATCGGAGTGGCATTGATCTGATCAAACACGTTGTAGTCTTGAAGCGAAACCTTTAGTCCACCCTTGAAGATGTGATTACCGTAAAAGCTGATGTTTCGGACTGTTAGATTATCGCGGAATGTCAGCCCTTTTTGCTTCACTTGCTGCGAATCAGTCGCACTGCCGATAGTGATACTCCCGAAATAGTCCTGCCCGATAACGCCTGAAGCATTTGGTCCTGTGGTCAATGTGCTGTCGAGATAATCGACGGTGAACTCGTTGAACAGCCTGCCCGCCGTGTGCTGCCATTTGAGATTGCCGGTATAGATGTCGTTCTTGATATTACCCGCCGCCTCGAACGCCCGGTTCGCACCGAAGTTCGTGATATGCGTCTCGTTGCGCAGCGATCCTGAAAGCTCGATCGTGTTCTGATCGTCGGGCTGCCACTGCAATTTGCCGAAGCCGAGATGCTCGCGGAAGGGCGCACCGAACGTTCCTAAGTATTTGCGAAAGCGCGCGACGTTGTCAGGGGTCGGATTGCCGAACGAAACCGCGTTCGATTGATCGATGAAGTCACCCTCGTAACTTACGAAGAAGTTCAACTTATCCTGGATAATCGGTCCACCGAGCGACGCACCGAACTGCTCTTGCTGGTAAGGTGCCTTGGGAAGGCCCAGTTTCTTGTTCACGGCATCGTTTTCCCGCAGCGCATCGCTCGAATAATCGGCAAAGGCTCCTCCGTGGAACTGGTTGCCGCCGCTCTTGGTGACGGCGGTGACCACCGAGGTCCCGGCATCTTCATATTCGGCCTTGAACTGGCCGCTCAGCACGCGAAACTCCTGCACAGCGGTTTGCGGGAACGGGTTGCCGGGGCTCGAATCCTGGCCGACGATGCCACCCTGCTGGATGTTCGATTTCAGACTCACGCCGTCGATGAAGACGTTGGTCTGCGGACTGCCGAGGTTTTCGCCGTTGGGATCCTGGCTGACGCCGCCGCTCGAAAAGGTTGAGCGGTTGTTGTTGGGGTTGAGGTTCGCCTTGATGCCGGGTGCCAGCGCGCTGAAGTTGAGGAAGTTGCGGTTGCCCTGCGGCAAGTTCTCAATCTGGCGCGTGGTGACGTTGGTGGCGACTTCGGAGGTCTTCACTTCGACCGTCCGTCGGCCGCCGGTCACCACGATCTCCTGCGGCTCGCTCAATGCCACATTGATGTCCGCGGTCTGGCCGACCGAGACGATCACATCGCGGGTGGTCGTTTTCCCACCCGCGCCCGCGTAGGTGATCGTGTATTCGCCGGGCTGCAGCCCGCTAAGCGCATAGCCGCCGTCCCCGCCGACGGTCGCGCGCGTAGTGAAGCCGGTCGCCTTGGCGCGCGCCACCACCGTAGTCCCCGGCGCGGGGGTGGTGCCATCGGCGGTGACGTTGCCGCGCACGGTCGCGGTCGAGAGTTGCGCGAGCGCGGGGCCCGCGCTCAGCATCGCTGTTACGAGCAGCGCCGCGCGCACCGCCCGGATCATCTTATGGTTAGTCATGGCCTCACCCTTTCTTGCTTGGTTTGTGTTGTTAGCGTGGCCGCCCCCGTGCTGGCGCGGATGACGAGTGCAGGGTGGAGGACCTGAAGCTGCGGCCCGTCCTCCCCGGCGATCGCCTGGATCAGCCGCGCCATCGCGCGCGCGCCCATGTCCGCGATGTCGACGCGCATCGTGGTGAGCGCGGGCGCGACGTAGCGCGCGGCGGGAATATCGTCGAAACCCGCGATCGCGACGCGGCCGGGCACGTCCACCCCCGCGTCGCGCAGCGCGAGCAGGCAGCCGATCGCCATGTTGTCGTTCGCGGCGAACACCGCGTCGGCAAGGGCGGGATCGGCGGCGAGCCTTTGGCCGATGTCGGTGCCCGACGCCTCCTCGAAGTCGCCGTCGAAAATTTTGCAGCTCTCGGCCAGCCCCGCCTCGGCGATGGCGGCTAGGAAGCCGTCGCGGCGCGAGACCGCTTCGCTGTTCACCATCGGTCCGGCGAGGTGGACGATGCGGCGACGCCCCGTGCCGACCAGATGGCGCACCATCGCGGCCGCGGCGTCGTGGTTCTCGACATGCAGCCCCGGGTGGTCGCCGATCGCTGGCGCGTTGATGAGCACGACGGGCAGCCCGCGCGGCAGGCTCCGAGCAAGCGCGTCAGGCGCGATGTCGGGCGCCATGATCACCAGCCCGTCAACCCGCCCGCGCATCGCGGCGAGTGCGGACGCCGCGTGCGCCGGATCGGCGTGCATGTTCGAGAGCAGCAGCTGGAAGCCATGTTGGCGCGCCACGAGGCCCATGCCGCGCACGAGTTCGGAGAAATATTCGCCGTGGAGATCCGGGAGTACCACGCCGATCGCGTGCGCGCGCGCCATCGACAGGCTACGCGCCCCCGCGTGCGGGACATAGGCGAGTTCGCGCGCCGCCTCGACGATGCGCGCGCGGGTGGCAGGGAGGACCGAGGCGTGGCCGTTCAGCGCGCGCGAGGCGGACGCGACCGAGACCGACGCGGCACGTGCGACATCCCTAATCGTGGCGTGCGCCAAGCTCCCTCCTCCCACCCGGGGAAGCGTCTGCGCGCCCCGCCCAGATCACCGCGCGCTTTGTCGCGACTGCATACGATATGAATGGTGTAACCGGTTTCATGACGCGCTACTAGGGACAAATCGCGGTCGGCAACGACGGGGTTGCACCTGTGTCGGACACGCCACACGGGGGTGGGAGACGGAATGACGGATTTGACCTTGACGCGGCGTAGCACGCTGATCGCGGCCTCGGCGCTGATCGCTTGGGCACGTCACCCCGCGCGCGCCTTGCTGGCGAGCGAAGGCGAGGGTGCGCACGGCGCGGCGATCGATGCGCTGCTCGCGCGGATGACCGTGGACGAGAAGGCGGGGCAGTTGACGCTAATGCCAGCGGCGTGGGGCGGATCGGCGGCAAGTGCGCTCAATCCGCCGCGCGCGGGGGGGAGCTTCGACGCGCAGTTGGTCGAAGTGCGGGGCGGTCGGCTGACGGGCGTTTTCAACGGCAACGGCGCGGAGATGGCGCAGCGGATGCAAACTGTGGCGGTGCGCGAATCGCGCCTGCGCTTGCCGCTGCTGTTTGCCGCTGACGTGATCCACGGCCACCGCACCGTATTCCCCGTGCCGCTCGCCGAAGCCGCGAGCTTCGATCCTTCGCTGGCTGAGCGCACCGCGCGCGCCGCTGCGACCGAGGCGGCCGCCGCTGGCATAGACTGGACCTTCGCCCCGATGGTCGACATCGCGCGCGACCAGCGCTGGGGGCGCGGGGTCGAGGGCGCGGGAGAAGATGTGTACCTCGGCCGACTGCTCGCCGCCGCGCGCGTGCGCGGGTTCCAGGGCCGCTCGCTGGCGGACGACGACGCGGTGATGGCGTGCGCCAAGCACTTCGTCGCCTATGGGGCGGCCGAGGGCGGGCTCGATTACAATAGCGTCGACGTGTCCGAGCGTACGCTGCGTGACATCTATTTCCCTCCGTTCGAGGCGGCACTCGGCGCGGGCGCGGGGTCGGTCATGGCGTCGTTCAACGACGTTTCGGGCGTCCCATCCACCGGCAATCACTGGCTTATGACACAGGTGCTGCGCGGCGAGTGGGGGTTCAAGGGCGTGAGCGTGTCGGATTACACCGGCGACGAAGAGATGATCGCGCACGGCTTTGCCGCCGACGCGCGCGTCGCCACGCGGATCGCCTTCATGGCGGGGGTGGATATAAGCATGGCGAGCGGGCTGTACCGCGATCACCTGCCTGGGCTGGTGGCGGCGGGCGCGGTTCCCATCGCGCGGCTCGATCAGGCGGTACGGCGCGTGCTGGCCTTGAAGGCGCGGCTGGGGTTGTTCGACGATCCGTTCCGCCGGATCGACCCGGCCCGCGAACGCGCGCGCTCGCGCACCCCCGCTGCGCTGGCGTTGGCGCGCGAGGCGGCGCGGCGATCGGTGGTGATGCTCCGGAACGAGGGCGACCTGCTGCCACTGCGCGCCTCGGGCCAGCGGATTTCACTTATCGGCCCGTTTGCCGAGGGTCCGCACGATCTGATCGGCCCGTGGAACGTCTATGGAGATGACGCGCAGGCGGTCGACCTCGCGACGGGGCTGCGCGCCGCGATGGCCGATCCCGCGCTGCTCACCGTCACCCACGGCAGCAATGTCCTTGCCCCATTCCCCGGCGGCATCGACGCGGCGGTCGCGGCAGCGCGCGCGGCGGACGTGGCGCTGCTCGCGGTTGGCGAGGCGCAGTCCATGTCGGGCGAGGCGCAGTCGCGCACCGCGATCACGCTTCCCGCCCCGCAGCAGGCGCTGGTGGAGGCAGTGGCGGCCACGGGCAAGCCGATCGTGATCCTGCTCAAGAACGGCCGCGCACTGGCGCTCGAGGGGGCGGTGCTCGCCGCGCCCGCGATCCTCGTCACCTGGTTTCTCGGCAGCGAAACGGGAAATGCGCTTGCCGACTTGCTATTCGGCCGCGCCAGTCCCTCGGGTCGGTTGCCCATCAGTTTCCCGCAGGAGAGCGGGCAAGAGCCGTTCTACTACGCGCACAAGACCACCGGCCGCCCCAACCCCCCCGGCCCGCCGCAGCCTTATAAGGCGCACTATCAGACGGTGGGCAACGAGGCGCGCTTCTCCTTCGGCCATGGCCTGACCTACGGTCGCTTCGCCTATTCGGCCCTGAGCGACGGTGGCGGGCGCTTGGTGTGGGGCGGTCGGCTGGAGGTGGGCGCGACGATCACCAACTACAGCGGTCGCGAGGCGGACGAGGTCGTACAGCTCTACATCCACGACCGCGCGGCGAGCGTCACCCAGCCCATCCGCCGCCTCATCGACTTCCGCCGCGTCCGCCTCGCATCCGGACAGTCCGCGCCCGTGCGCTTCACGATCGCACGCGCGGATCTCGCGTTCACGGGCCTCGCCATTCGCCCCACCATTGAGCCCGGCGCGTTTGACTTCTGGGTCGCGCCCTCGTCCGCCGACGGCCTCGCGGGCCGCTTCGAGCTGCTCGCGCCCTAACCCTTGCCCAGTTGTGCGACGATGCGCGCGTGCGTTCCACGCCGGAGCGGATTGGCTGCGATGCACGCGGCCGACACTATAAGCGCGGCGGCGGGCAGGGCTAGAAGGATCAGCCGCATCCCCGCGAGCGTGGCGGGCGTCTGCGCAACATTGGCACGGTAGCCGATCGCGCCCAACGCCACGCCGAACACTCCGGTAGCCGCCGCGAGCGCCAGCTTTTGCAGCAATGCCGCGACCCCAAAGGTGGTCCCCTCCATGCGCAAGCCTGTCGCGCGCTCGCCATATTCGATCGTGTCGGGCAGCAGCGACCAAAAGGCGAAATTGATGCCCACGAAGGCAACCTGCATGGCGCACAAAAATGCCTGGGCAATGCCCGGGCTTTCACTCGAAACGGTCGCGTAAGCGACGATGGCGAGCAGCGCGAGCGCGCAGGAGGCGACGAAGACGTGGCGTCCGCCGACCCGACGGCCAAGTCGCATCCAAGCCGGAATGGCGAGACCGCCAACTAAACCGAGCAGCCCGAGCGCTTGCTGCCCCGCCCCCGCGTTGCCGAGCGCGTACTTGAAATAGTAGAGCGTGATCTTGGTCGTTACTGTCATCGCAACGACCGACGCCGCCATTGCCGCGTTTAGAGAAAGCAGCGCGTCGTTGCGGATCAGACCTCGCCACAGCGCAAGCGCAAAGCCGCGCCGCGCGTTCATCCGCGGTACCCGTTCGCGTAACGCGAGTGCGACGGGGAGCAAGGCCGCGGTCGCGACCGCCGCCAGGAGCACCGCGACCGCGAGGAACCCTCTCGCGTTATCGACATGCCCCGAGGTAAGGTGGCCGATCGGCCCGGTCCCGAACGCGACAATCGCGGCGGCGAGCGTGCCGAACCCCATTCGCAAACCCGCGATCGAGGCGCGGTCGCTACTGTCCTCAGTGATGCGCGAGGTCAGTGCGACATAGGGGACGTTGGTCGCCGCATAGAGCGTGCGAAAGGCGAGTTGGGCGGCGAGAAGCACCGCCACCGATCGTCCCCCCGACATGAGCGGTGCGGCATAGACGAGGACGAACGCCAGCCCGAGCGGAACAGTCCCCGCAACGAGCCAGCACCGATACGGGATTCCCGCGCCGCCCAGTCGATCGAGCAAACCGCCCACCACGACATCGGCCAAGCCGTCCCAGACCGATGCCGCCATGTAGAGCAGCGCAGCTGCCTCGACGCCCATCCCGAGCACGTCGGTGTAGTAGTACAGGAGATAGATCGAGACGCTCTGCCAGAGCAGGTTGAAAGCGAAATCGCCAACCGCGAAGCGCACGCGCGCGCATCGGCTCAGCACAGGTCCGCCCGTGATCTCACGCGCGCGTGGCGCGGTAGCTGACCGAACCGGTGGGCATCTCGTATCCCATTTGCACCTGCCTTATGCCTATACCATCACGCATCCTCGGGCGCGTTTTGGCGGCGCGATCACGATGTTTGAGTTAAGCTCCTGCAATGCGCGCTGTTCCGATCTCGAGCGCGCAAAGCCGCGTCCACGCCGAAACGCAGACGCGGCTCGTCGCAAACGCAGGCTCACCCCGCGTCGGTGAACTTCCACACGCGGATGCCACGTGCGCGCGCCTTGTCGGCGAGGTTGGCCGAGACGCCCGAGCCGGGGAAGACGACGACGCCGATCGGCATGGCTTCCAACATCGCGTCGTTACGCTTGAAAGGTGCGGCCTTGGCGTGGCGTGCCCAGTCGGGTTTGAAGGCGACCTGGGCGACCTTGCGATGATCGGCCCAGCGCGCGGCGATGCGTTCGGCGCCCTTGGGGGTGCCGCCATGGAGCAGCACCATGTCGGGGTGCTTGGAATGCACCCGGTCGAGCGCGGCCCAGATACGGTGATGGTCGGCGCAATCGGTGCCGCCAGTGAAGGCGATGCGCGGTCCGGGGGGCAGCATCAGTTCGGTCTCGCTACGGCGCTTGGCGGCGAGGAAGTCGCGGCTGTCGATCATCGCCGCGGTCATCGTGCCATGGTTGACCTTCGATCCCGCGCGTGGACGCCAAGCCTGTCCGAGGTGGGTTTCGTGGAGATCGGCGGCAACATCGCGCAGGAACTCAAAGGCGTTCCTGCGTTCGATCAGCGACAGACCCTGCGCGAGGAGGCGTTCGAGTTCGACCGAGGCGACCTCGGAGCCGTCCTGGTCGCGCTGGCTGCGGCGCTGGGCTGCCTCGTTGTCGCCCAGATCACGCTCGAGCCGCTCGATGCGGCGGTGGAAGAGGTTGACCACCGACCAGAGCAGATCGTCGAGGTCGGGTTCGAGGCGGGTGTCGTTGAGCGTGCTAACGAGCGCGTCGAAGATGTCGGCGATCGCGCCCTGTGCGGTTTGCGCGTCGGGGAGTGGCCTTGGGTCGGGGTCGTCGCGGCCGGGGCGGTAGCCGTAGAGTTGGAGTTCGTCGAGGAGGTGGGCGGTGGGGGACAGTCCGGGTTCGTCTTCGCGTGGGTGGCTGGTCATGGTGGCTCTCCGGCGATGACCGCGCTCGTCGCGGCCTTCGTGGGCGTGCGCGGGCCGGAAGCGGAGCGGGGCCGCACTCTCAGGGGTCCCCGTCGCGCTAGCGATGGGGTGGAGCCGGAGCGCAGCGGAGGACGGCGGCGGCCGACTTGTTTGTCCCGCGAGGAGCGCGCGCACGTTGCGCGCGCGGGGAAAGAAGTCGGCCATAGCCGTTGCGGCCTCGCTCAGGGCGAAGCCCGGCGCTTCTGGTCGACCACGCCCCTCTGGAAGGCCGTGAGCGCGGGTCTTCTCGCCGGAGGTGCCTTGAGGGGCTCGCGAAGACGATGGCCCCGGGACTACCCGGTCCGCCGCTCGCGTGGTGACAGCAGGCGCTCGACGTCCTCGGCCGCGAGCTGGACCCGGAGCGAGGCCGCGAGTTCGTCGCCGCCCAAGGCTTGCAGATCGTCGTTGAAATCACCGAGCGTCGGCACGAGTGTCAGCGCCTCGATTCCGAGTTCGGCGCACCGCGTGGTCAGCCGTTCCGCCGCCCAGCGACCGGCGGCATCGTTGTCGCGCGCGACGTAGAGGCGGCGCATCGTCGTAGGCAGGTCGAAGGCGGCGAGGTGATTGGCCGAGAGCGCGGCGACGACGGGCAGGGTTGGCAGGACGCTGCGAACCGAGAGCATCGTCTCGATACCTTCGCCGACGCCAAGCACATCGTGGACAGGACCCAAGCGGACGCCGTTGCCCAGAAGGTTGCCCATCGCGCGACGCGGGGACTCGACATCCGCCTTGTCGCCCGAGCGTGTCAGCCAAGTCCGCTGCACCCCGGTGATCGTACCATCGGCGTCGGTCACTGCGGCGAGCAGCGCCGGGTACTCGGTGTGGGGGCCGTGCTCGTCGCGGTAGAAGCAGCGCGGGTGATAACGTAGCGGTGCGTAAAGCAGCGAAGCCGTAATGCCGCGTTTGCGCAAATACGCCTCGGCGGGCGTGCCCAGGATCGAGCGCGCGCTCGCGAAAAGGCGGCGAGCCGCCTCGGGCGATCCGGTCGGTGCGGGTGGCTGCACTTCGGTCGGCTCGGGTCTGGGCAGACGAAGAAAGTTGCGGGCTTCGTCGAGCACGTCGCGCAGCCGTGTCAGACGCTTGTTGCGCGCGATGAGGTCGATCAGGTCGCCATGCTCGCCGGTCGACGCGTCGCGCTTATGTGCAGTTGAACATAAGCGCGATTATGTTGCGCCGACGGTTATGTTGCGGCTCCGCGCTGGGCGTCGGTGTTGCGAGGGATCGGCAGCTTCTCCGCAACATAACCTCAGCCTGCGAGGGGTCGCGTGATGCCCCGCG
>JAABUQ010009711.1_pt1 | contig 12907 bp, 13 predicted proteins | sample 5560001 | NCBI WGS metagenome assembly JAABUQ01 (sample SAMN10711888, study PRJNA513371) | rock metagenome | isolation source: Antarctica rocks | place: Antarctica: Victoria Land, Finger Mt nord | collected 2015-12-18 | reverse complement strand
TTGCGCTCTGGCACGGCAATCCAAACCCGGAAACCGCGATCAGCTACCTGGCAATGTCGCATCAGATGGCGAACCCGTGGCTGTTCTGGCTGCAAGCCATCGGCATTGTGGCGACGGTGTTCCACTTTACCAACGGCCTGTGGAACTTCTGCATCCGCTGGGGCCTCACGATTTCCGCCCACGCACAGCGCATGAACCAGTACGCCTGCTGGGGCCTGTTCTTCGTGTTCGCCGGCATGGGCCTGTGGACCATCGCACATCTGCGAGCGGACGGCCTGAAGCACATCGCGTCCACATCGCCGGTGGTTGCCGTCACCCAGCATTAGCAGATTTGCTGCACTTGTTTTAGGAGATCATCTTGCGTAAGTTCTTGACACTCGCTCTGCTTTTCGTTCTAGCGCTTGCCGCCCGCCCGTCATCAAGCAATCCTGGCACTCTCGCGCCACAAACCCGGCTTACCTGGTACGGCCACGCGGCGTTTAAGTTGGTGACGCCTGCCGGCCATATTCTGATGATTGACCCGTGGATTCAGAATCCGTCCAACAAAAACGGCGCGGCGGACCTGGCCGGTATCACGAAAGCTGACCTCATTTTAATTACCCACGGCCACTTTGACCACGTCGGCGACTCGGCGGCGATTGCCACTACGACCGGCGCACAGCTTGTCTCCACCGCCGACCTCGGCACAGCGCTGGTGCAGTACGGCGGGTTCCCGAAAGCGCAAGCAGGAATGGACACGCAGGGCAACTTCGGCGGCGAGCTGACGCTGCTGGGCGGCGACGTCAAGATTGCGTTCATCCCGGCGGTTCACAGTTCCACCGTCGCGCCGCCTCCCGGCACCCCCGATACAGACCAGCATTTCGGCGGCAACCCTGGCGGCTTCCTGATTTCCGTCACGAATGGCCCAGTGATCTATGTCACCGGCGATACCGACGAGTTCAGCGACATGGCTCTGATCCCGAAGCTGCACAAAGTAGACGTCATGCTCTGCTGTATCGGCGACCATTATACGATGGGCCCGACCCGCGCCGCCGACGCTGTCAAGATGATCAACCCGAAAGTCGTCATCCCGGAGCATTACGGCACGTTCCCGGCCCTGACCGGCACCCCGGCAGCGTTCGGGCAGGCGCTGAAAGATGTCAAGTCCAAAGCGACCCTGACCGTAATGAGCGTAGACCAGACAATCAGCTTGTAGGAAGATTAACCCAATGGCACTGGCGCGGCAGTATGTGGAGAAGGACTTCTACACCGAGGAAGAGTATCTTGCCTGGGAAGAGACCGCCATTGAGAAGTCCGAGTATGTAGACAGTGAAATCCGTGCCATGTCCGGCGGCTCGGAACCTCATGCGTCTATCCCCGTCAATATCGGCGCGGAACTACGAGCGGCTCTGCGTGGGCGTGGCTGCCGCGTCCTGTCGTCCGACATGAAAGTTTGGGCCGCAGGCGCGTTTTACTACCCGGACTTATCCGTCGTCTGCGGCCCAAGCACCTACCGAGGCGGCAACAAGCACATCATCACGAACCCTGTACTCGTGGTAGAAGTCCTTTCGCCAGGCACGGAATCTAAAGACCGGGGCGAGAAGTTTATTCGCTACCAGCAGATCGAAACCTTGCGCTCGTACCTGCTGGTGAGCCAAACGGAGCCGCGTGTGGAGCTGTTCGAGCGCGGCGAAAACGGGCACTGGGACTACACGCTGATCGCAGGTCTGGACAGCGGGGTTGCCGTTCCATCGCTGGGTGTCACGCTGGCGCTCTCGGAGATTTACGATCAGGTGGATTTCTCAAATGCGATAGGTGATTGATGAGGTTCTGCAATGGTCATACTGGAAAACATTGAGCAACATACGATTCTATTTGAGCAGTTCAAGTTGAAATGGCGCTTCACGGAAGAGAAATACAATGTTTTGCCGCCTCATCATTTGGAGCAGATACAGCCACTAGACAAGCTAGCGTCAAGGCTAATAAGCGAGGTGACGGATAAGATGTTCAGTCTTCGCTATCAGCTTAACCCTGACTACTTCAAGTTTTTAGAAGGCTATCATTTGCCTGAGACGATGGAAGGTGAGCAGCTTGTCAAAAAGTGGCTGTACCAGCGTGGGCTGCCATTTGATCATGAAGTTTATGTGTCTTGGGATAGCAACACCGCAGCAATCACGACCTGGAAGATGATTGTCAAGTATTGGACAGATTTCGACTATGGAGATGATTTGGTGGTCGTGGATAAATCTTTGAATTGGATACTGGTTTTTTTTCATTACGACTACATCCAGTTTGGAACGAACAAAGAACGCAAAGAGCAAATTTGCGAAAACGAACCTGTAGGAACTGGTAGTATTTAAGGGCTGTTACTAGATAAAGAGGCAAAACTATGGCGACAGTAGCAAGCAATTTGAAGCCAAAGGTCATCGTCGTCGGCGGCGGGCTGGCCGGGCTGATGACGACGATCAAGATCACGGAAGCGGATATTCCAGTGGACTTGTTCTCGTTTGTTCCCGTGAAGCGCAGCCACTCCGTGTGCGCTCAGGGCGGCATCAACGGCGCGGTCAACACCAAAGGCGAAGGCGACTCGGTTTACAAGCACTTAGACGACACGGTCTATGGCGGTGACTTTCTCGCCAATCAGCCGCCGATCAAACACATGGCGGACAACGCGCCGGGCATTATCAATTTGCTTGACCGCATGGGCGTTATGTTCAACCGCACCCCCGAAGGCTTGCTGGACTTCCGGCGCTTTGGCGGGACTCAGTATCACCGGACGGCCTATGCGGGCGCGACGACAGGCCAGCAGCTACTCTACGCGCTGGATGAGCAGACGCGGCGGGCGGAGACCGAGGGCAAAGTCAAGAAGCACGAGTTCTGGGAGTTTTTGGGCGTAATTAAAGACGATGACGGCGTCTGCAAGGGCATTATCGCCCAGGACCTGCGGACAATGGTCATCAAGGAGTTCAAGGCCGACGCGGTCGTGCTGGCAACCGGCGGCCCCGGCATTGTCTACAACCGCTCGACAAACTCGGTGATGAACACCGGCACTGCGGCGTCTGCCGTGTATCAGCAGGGTGCGAAGTATGCGAACGGCGAGTTTATCCAGGTGCATCCGACCGCTATTCCGGGTCTCGACAAGCTGCGGCTGATGTCTGAGTCCGCTCGCGGCGAAGGCGGGCGCGTCTGGGTCCCGCGCCGGCGCGGCGACGAGCGGCGCGGCGAGAATATCCCGGAAGCGGAGCGCTTCTACTTCCTGGAAGAGAAGTACCCGGCTTACGGCAACCTGGTCCCCCGCGACATTGCGACCCGCGAGATTTTCTCGGTCTGCGTGGACGAGAAGATGGGCGTCTTCGGCGAGAACCAGGTGTACTTGGACCTGACCCACCTCGATAAGAAGCAGATTGACATCAAGCTTGGCGGCATCTTAGAAATCTATGAGAAGTTTATCGGTGAAGACCCGCGCACGACCCCGATGCGGATCTTCCCCGCCGTGCATTATTCGATGGGCGGCCTGTGGGTAGACTTTGCCAAAGACGAGACGACCGGCGGCCTGACCGAAGGCAACCCGCGCAACCAGCAGACCAGCATCGCCGGCTTATTTGCGGTCGGCGAGGCCGAGTACCAGTACCACGGCGCGAACCGTCTCGGCGCGAACTCCCTGCTGTCATGTTTGACTGGCGGGCAGCTTGCCGGCCCCGGCATCGTCAACTACGTCAAGCATCTGAAGAAGAGCGTGGACGACCTGCCGTCGTCGCTGTTTGAGCGCGAACTGAAGCTGCAAACCGAGAAGTACGAGAATCTGGCGGCGTCTACTGGCACCGAGAACCCGTACAAAATTCACGAAGAGCTGGGCGACACGATGACGGAGAACGTCACCGTCGTCCGCTACAATGACCGCCTCAAAGCAACAGATGCCAAGATTCAAGAGCTGATGGAGCGCGTCGAGCACGTGTCCATCGCAGACAGCTCGAACTGGACCAATCAGCTTATCCCGTTCACCCGGCAGCTTAAGAACATGCTGCATTTGTCCCGCGCCATCACGCTTGGCGCACTGGCCCGCGACGAGTCGCGCGGCGCTCACTACAAGCCGGACTTCCCGAAGCGCGACGACGAGCGCTTCCTGAAGACGACTGTTGCGGAATGGACCGCTGACGGCCCGCGCCTGTCTTATGAAGCCGTTGACACATCGCTGATCAAGCCGCGCCTCCGCAACTACGCGGCGGAAGAGAACACCGAAGGCCAGGCAACACCGACTGCCGAAGCCGCCAAAGAAACGCTGGTGGTTGACACTCAGCGCAACGGAAACGGCAATGGGCATAACGGGAACGGCCACCACACGAACGGTAATGGCAACGGTCATGCGCCTCTTGCGATTGGCGACCGGGCAGGTGCTGATGACAAGAACGGCCTCGCCTCGTTCGGCGCGGGCCTGACCGGAGCCGATAGCCAGGAAATGCAGATTGCTGCTGGAGCCGGTATCAACGGCGGCGGTGACCAGCTCTCCACCCGTCCCCCAGAGGCCCGGCGAGACACGGCCTACAAGAGCGCCGACGAGTCGGAAGTTACCGAAGCAAGTAAAAGCTGGCTCACCGGCCACCAGCAGCTTAACGACGCTGACCCGGTCAAAGCGAGCAATCCTGTCTCGCAGCAAGGAGAGCGCGATGTCCACGCGCAGTAGATTAGTTATGTTAGGTGCGGCGGGGCTGCTGTTAGCGGCCCTACCTGTTTGGGCCAAGAAGACGCCGAAAGCGCCGGTGGAAATCGCCGTGATTGAAAATACCGGCTCGACCAACACGGCAGGCTACATGATTTATGTCATGTCAAATGGTATTGCCCACGTTGGTGTATTGCCTCTAGCCACGCCGGGATACAGCACGGCCATAGGTTCTGTCAAGCGGTCAGTGCCGCTGCCGCAGGCTCAGTCGAGAAAGTTGTTCCAAGACCTGAATGTAGCCATGCCCCTGTCAAGTTTGCCGGTGCGTCATGGAATGCGGAGCGCGTCGTTCGGAACGCAGACGTACATCACCTACAAAGGCCAAAGGTCGCCGGATTTGACGTTTGCGTCCGACCCGCGCACCGCTGCGCTTAAAGCAGACATAGACAGCATCACAAAAGCGCTTCATATCGGGAATGCTCCGCGCCGCCCGATTGTTGTCGTGCCGTGCGGTCCGATCGTTATACATTCAGATAGATGATTTTAGAAGAAGCGTGGGAATGAATTCCTACGCTGTGGGGCGAAGCGCCTACCGTCCACCTGCGTGGACGAAGATTACTCATGGAATGCTCTGCTCCTTGTCCGCGAAGGCGGACATTCGGCGTCCGCGCCCCACAGCGTAGGAATTCATTCCCACGCTCTTGTGAACCTCGCTTTGAGATTTAGAAAGAGACACTCATGCCCGATCAGAAGACCATCACGCTCAAAATCAAGCGGCAGAAAAACCAGGACTCGGCCCCGTACTGGGAAGAGTTCGAGCTGCCGTACCGCCCCGCCATGAACGTCATTTCCTGCCTCATGGAGATCCGCAAGAACCCGGTGACTAAAGACGGCAAGCAGACTTCCGCGCCGGTGTGGGAGATGAACTGCCTCGAAAACGTCTGCGGCTCCTGCACCATGCTGATGAACGGCAAAGTCGGCCAGAGCTGCGCGACGCTTGTGGACAATTTGCAGCAGCCGATCATGCTGGAGCCGATGTCCAAGTTCCCGGTCGTCAAAGACCTTGCCGTAGACCGGTCGCGTATGTTCGAGAATTTGAAGAAGATACGCGGCTGGATTCCGATTGACGGCACCTACGATCTTGGCCCCGGCCCGCGCATCGCTGAACGCGACCGGCAGGAAGCCTACGAGTTCGCCCGGTGCATGTCCTGCGGCTCGTGCTTAGAGGCCTGCCCCCAGGTCAACACGCATTCCAACTTCATCGGCCCCGCCGCTATCGGACAGGTGCGTCTGTTTAACAGCCACCCAACGGGTTCTATGAACAAAGAAGAGCGTTTAGAGGCCATTGCCGGCTCCGACGGCGTCACAAGCTGCGGCAACGCCCAAAACTGTGTCAAGGCCTGTCCGAAGGAAATCCCGCTGACCAAAGCCATCGCGGAGATGAACCGGGACGTGACTTTGTACAAGTTCAAGAAGTTCTTCCGTGGCAAGTAAGCCTAAGCAAGTGGTTAAAATAGAGTGAGGGCGCGAGCAATCGCGCCCTTTTTGTTTGCCTTATGCTGTTTTTGCTTCCCTTCCTGCGCGGCCTCGGTCTGGGTGCCAGCCTCATCATTGCCATTGGCGCACAGAATGCCTTTGTGTTGCGTCAGGGCCTGCGCCGGGAGCAGGCTGTCTTAGTGGCTGCGGTCTGCGCCTCTTGCGATGCTGTTCTTATCACTTCTGGAGCGCTGGGAGTAGGCGGCATTATTTCACATTTGCCCCTGCTCACGCGGCTCACATCGCTCGGTGGGGCGTTGTTTCTGCTCTATTACGGCCTGCGAGCCTTTCGCAATGCACGGCATCCCGGCAGCTTAGAGGTATCTGCCGCTGCACTGCCTCGCAGCAACGTGATTGATTCCACGCTGTCGGTCAGTCTGCTCAACCCTCATGTGTATCTTGACACCGTGGTTCTGGTCGGTGGTCTGGCCGCGCAGTACGCCGCAGGTTCCCGTATATTCTTCACGGCTGGCGCAATCAGCGCGTCCTGCCTCTGGTTCTTCAGCCTGGCGCTTGGCGCGGCGCATCTTGCGCCGCTTTTTCGTTTCCCCCGTGCCTGGCAGGTCTTGGACTGCCTTGTTGGAATTATTATGTGGGCTATCGCAGTCAGCCTGCTGTTACCTCTTCTGCACTACAGCTAGGAGAGCGGTTACAAATCCAGTGCGCGGGTACAATACGACTGGAAGCATTATGCTTTCACATTTTTGTTCTGGCAACGAATTGGAGGATCACTATGGCGCTGCCACTTTCATTTGATTACGGGTATCTTGCTCCCGATGTGGGCAAAGAAGAAGTTCAGGCGTTTCAGGCCGATGTGGACCTGGCGCACCAGAAAGTCACGCAAGGCACCGGACTTGGCTCTGACTTTTTGGGCTGGCTGGACCCAGCGCAGATTGTTTCTGCCGAGGAGCTTCAGACCATCAAGACACTGGCGGCGCAGATCCGCGAAAACTCCGACGTACTGATTTCCATCGGCATCGGCGGCTCGTACCTCGGAGCGCGGGCCGTTATTGAAGCGCTGGGAGAGGGCGACGGGCCGGAAGTGCTGTTTGCGGGGAACTCGCTGTCGGCACACGATCATGCGAAGACGCTCAAAAAGCTGGACAGTAAGCGGTTCTCCATCAACGCGATCTCCAAGTCCGGCACGACCACCGAGCCTGCGGTCGCGTTCCGCCTCTTTCGGGACCTCTTGGAAAAGAACGTCGGCAAGGACGAAGCCAAGAAGCGCATTGTGGCGACAACCGACGCCAAAAAAGGGGCGCTCAAGAAGTTTGCAGACGAAGAAGGCTACCCGTCGCTTGTCATTGCAGACAGCATCGGCGGCCGGTACTCCGTACTTTCTCCCGTTGGCTTATTGCCCATCGCTGTCGCCGGCATTGACATTGATGCCCTGCTGGCGGGTGCAAAAGCCGTTGCCGACGCCACTGCCGAGGCCGATGTCACCAAAAACCCAGCGTACTTCTACGCCGCCGCCCGCAACCTCTTGTACCGCAAAGGCTACTCCACCGAGATTTTCGCATCCTTTGAGCCGCGCCTGCATTACATCGCTGAGTGGTGGAAGCAGCTTACCGGCGAAAGCGAAGGCAAGAGCCATATCGGCCTGTTCCCGGCCTCGGTAGATCTGACCACTGACCTGCACTCGATGGGCCAGTGGATTCAGGAAGGCCGCCGCAACATTATTGAGACGTTTATCATCTTAGACGGCGGCGAACCCAGCTTGGCCGTACCGACAGCCGAAAACGACCTGGACGAGCTTGGCTACCTGCAAGGGCGTCAGTTGTCAGAAGTCAATAAAGCCGCGTATGAAGCCACGTCCCTGGCCCACCGCGACGGCGGCGTCCCAAACAGCACGGTCCATCTGGCCCAGCTTGACGCTTTTTCTTTAGGTGCGCTATTATACTTCTTCGAGCGTGCCATCGCCATTTCGGGCTATCTGATGGGCATTAACCCCTTCAACCAGCCCGGCGTCGAAGCCTATAAGACCAACATGTTTGCACTGTTAGGCAAGCCCAAGTTTGAGCAGGCCACCGAAGAAGTCAAAGCCAAACTCGCCGCGCTGCCGAAAGATACAACCGTTTCGTTCAGCTAAATCATGGTGCGAAAACAGCGTACTCTCGGCATTATCGTGGCCTGCCTTCTCCTTCCGCCTCTGCTTGTGAGCGGACTGCTGAAGGCAGGCCATTACACGTTCCAGACATGGAAGTATTCGCCGTCGTATCATTATTGGTTTCTAGGACCGTCTAATGGCTCAATAGATGATAGTGGTGAACCCGTCCCTGGCTTTGACTTAATGTTTGACCGATACCACCTAAAGATTTATCGCCCACAAGATGTGCCGCCGCCACATCACGGTTATATTGTTTCAGCGCAAGTAGTCGACAAGCAAGGACATGGGATTTCAGAAGCAGAGCTTGAAGTGTATGACCTAGCTGGAATATCAGCAGAGACACCCGCTGAAAACGTCTTCAAATCGGGGGACGAGGGAAATGTTGACTATGTCGTTGCTTCAGAAGGCATCTATAATGTCATTGTAGACCGACATGGCTATCTGCCGATTAAGAAGCGCGTGAAAGTCGGGCCAAACGGTGGGTTTGTCAAGTTTGTTCTGCCTCGCGCCGTGCGCGGGGGTGGGCCTTCTCGTAGACTTCCTGCAAGCGCTCGGTGGTGACATGGGTATACATCTGGGTCGTGGCGACGCTGGCGTGGCCGAGCAGTTCTTGGATCAAACGCAGGTCGGCCCCGTTAGACAGCAGGTGCGTGGCGAACGTGTGACGCAGGACATGGGGTGTGATTTTGAGGTGCGTGGAGGCTTGGGCGCAGTAGCGGTCGAACAGCTTGCGGACGCCCCGGTCGGAAATCCGCTTGCCGTAGCGGTTGACGAACAGTGCCCCGTCGTCTTCGGCGGCTAACATCAGCAGGGCAGGGCGGCCTTTTCGTAGGTACCGCTGTAAGGCAAAGACGGCCTGACGGCCCAAGAGCGTGACGCGCTCTTTGTTCCCTTTGCCGATGACCCGGATCACGCCCTCGTCGTAATCTACATCGGTGACAGACAGCGTGACGAGTTCCCCGGCTCGCATTCCCGACGCATACAGCGTTTCCAGAAGGGCACGGTCGCGCAGGCCAAGCGGCTTGGTCAGGTCAGGGGCAGCGAGAAGCGCATCTATTTCGTCAGGGCGCAGGAACTTCGGCAGGCGCTGCTCCAACTTGACGCTTCTCAGACCGGCGGCGGGAGAGCGGGCGATGAGAGAGTGCCGAGCAAGGTGGGAGAAGAAGGAACGCAGGGCAGCAGTCTTGCGGGCACGAGACGCACGCGCGAACTGCTGCGCCTGCATTTCGGCAAGGTAGGAGCGCAGGAGTGCAGTATCTACAGCATGAATGTCCGTAATGCCCGACGCCGCAGCGAACTCTTCAAACTGCCGCAGGTCTTCAGCGTAGGCTTTGATTGTGTGCGGCGACGCGCCTTTAACATTCGCCTGCGCTTCTAAGAACAAATCGCGGCAGGCTTCGATCATTCTAAGAACTTGCTCATAACGCCAGCGCAGGCATCCAGGAATCCAGCGCAGACAGGCCGCGCTCGGCCAGCAGTGTGTTCTTTTCTTTCTTGTCCCGAACGCGCTCCGGCAGCGGCGGCACGATGCCCCAGTTGGCGTTCATCGGCTGGAAGTCTTTGCCGTCGTAGTGGGCAATATAATTGGCAAGTGCGCCAAGCATGGTCGTGTCGGGAAGTGTCAGCAAAGGCTGCCCTAGCAAATGCCGCGCGGCATTCCGGCCTGCGAGTATGCCGGTGGCCGCTGACTCGACATAGCCCTCCACGCCGGTAATCTGGCCCGCAAAAAAGACGTTCGGGTAAGACTTCATCTGGAGCGTATCAGCCAAGACCTGCGGCGACTGAATATAAGTGTTGCGATGGATCACGCCGTAGCGCACGAACTCGGCATCCTCTAATCCAGGGATCATGCGAAAGACGCGCTTCTGGTCGCCCCACTTCATTCGGGTCTGGAAGCCCACCATCGAAAAGAGCGTGGCGGCACGGTTTTCTTGGCGGAGCTGCAGGCAGGCCCACGGGCGGTGGCCGGTGCGCGGGTCGGTCAAGCCGACAGGCTTCATCGGGCCGAACGACAGGGTTTTGGGGCCGCGCGACGCCAGCACTTCAATCGGCAGGCAGCCCTCAAAGTAGGGGACTTTGGCTTCATGCTCCGCCAGCGGGGCAAGCTCGGCACTGAGCAGCGCCTCGTGGAACGCTTGGTACTCGGCTTTGGAAAACGGGCAGTTGAGATAGGCCGCATCGCCTTTGTCGTAACGCGACGCCATGAACGCAATGTCCCGGTTGATCGTAGACGCATCAATGGTCGGCGCGACAGCGTCATAAAAGAAAAGCTGGGACTGCCCGGTCAGCCGCCCGACTTCCCCTGCCAGCGCGTCAGACGTCAGCGGCCCCGTCGCGATAATATGCACCGCGTTCTCGTCAATTGTCGTGACTTCGGCGCGTTCCAGCGTAATGTTCGGATGGCTTTCCAGCTTGCCGGTAATGCAGGCCGCGAACAATTCGCGGTCAACGGCCAGCGCTTCACCAGCGGGAACACAGGACGCATCTCCGGCAGCGACAATGAGCGAGTCCAGCCGCCGCATTTCTTCTTTCAGCAGCCCGGCTCCGTTGGTCAGCAGATTGGACTTGAGGGAGTTGGAGCAGACCAGTTCGGCCAGTTTATCCCCGACATGCACGGGCGTCGGCTTGACACCGCGCATCTCAATCAGGCGCACCTTCGCGCCCGCATTCGCCGCCTGCCAGGCAGCTTCGCTGCCCGCCAAACCGCCGCCAATAATCGTGATTTCGTCAGTCATAAGTCGTTGTTCCAAAATCTATTTGTCCCAGACCTACAGCCCGGAACGATTCACTTTTGATTGGCTTCCCGGCGAGACAGCATTCGGCGCAGTAAGTGGCTACGCGCTTTCTACACTGCCAGCGCTGAGCCTGAGCGCTGCTCAAGTCGTCGGGCCGCTCATAACAGAGCGCCCAAATTGCTTTCAGCATCAAGAAGTCGTCGAAGAAGGTCGAAAGTAGGGGGAGACCCTGCGCCGTAAACAAGGCATCGGCCTGCATTAGAAAATCCGCAACTTGCCGGCGGCTAAAGTCCCACAAGCGCATTGTTCCGGTCCCATCCGGTTTTGGGTGATCCCAAAGCTGCTGAAACGCAATGCTGGTGATCGCATCCAGCCCGGCAGGCGCGACAAAGCGCAGTTCAAAGTCAATCACGCCGTTCAGCATGATGTTGAAGGGTGACAAGTCACCGTGCGTCAAAACCAGCGGCAGCTCTTTCGTCCGGTTTTCAGCCTGAGCGACAGCTCGGTTAAACAAGTCTGCCGCATCAGGATTTTGGCTCAGCACGTTCCCAACTCGGGTGCCTGCTCGCATCTGCGACGGCCCATGCTGACGGGAGGAAGGTTTAAGTTGAGCGGCAAGGAACTGAAGACTGATCGCGCGAAAAGTATCAAAGGTTTCATCGCTGATGCTGCCGGTTGCTGCATATTCGCGTCTGAGCAAGTCACCAAAGTTCTCGGTGCCGACAGACTTTTCGATAAAGTAGCCTAAGCCACCCGGAAGCTGTCCGATCTCGGTCACTTCCGGCACAGGAAAACCCTGCCGCCACGTCCTCCTGCCGAACGCCGCTTCACTGCGAATAGCGGCGGCTTCACCCGTTCGCAAGTAGAGGATGCCATCGAGAGAACAATACACATTTCCGCTACGGGCAATCGCCCCGCGTTCTTTGACGAAAATCCAATCATCAAGATTAGGAGCGGCTGCTTGGCTAAGTTGGTCCACCATACGCTCTTACAACTCGTACTCGTCTACCGGCGAGAAGTAAATCACCGTGCAGATGTCTTCTTCCGTGACTTCCCGGCCATAGATGCGGCCCAGCAGAGGAATGACTTCTTCTTTGGTGCGGAACTCCGGGTTCTCGCGCTGGACATCACGCGGCGACAGCTCGCCGCAGGGCTTAACTTCTACGGCGTCTAAGATAGCACAGTAAATCTTTTTGCGCCGGGCGAACCGCTGACCGACCGTGACCCAGACGATCTGCCCAGTCTGGTACTTGTCGCTTTTGTCGCCCAGGCGGATAGTGGCCGACTTGCGGCCTTTTTTAAGGGCGTCCCCATACAAATCTGTGTAGAAATTCAGCGCTAACATGAACTTGGATCATCCCCCGACTTCTTAAATTATCTTTCTAAACCGCCGCCAACTCGCGCTCAGTTTCCATTTCGACAGGCGGTGCGTCCGCGTCCGTGTAACCCTCAGAAGCCTCCGTTGTTTTGACCGGCAGTGCCTCTTTGTAGTCGCAGTCCGCGCCCATGCACTTGATGCCGATAACGCGCCCACCGCGCATCGTGTTCTCCATCAGCGGCGACTTGCACTTCGGACACGGGCGACCAATCGGCTTGCCCCAAGCCACAAAGTCGCATTTGGGATAGTTGCCGCACCCAAAGAACGTCGCGCCTTTTTTAGAGCGCTTCTGCACCACTTCGCCGCCGCACTTGGGGCAGGGGACGTCAATTTTGGCGGACGCCGGCTGCTTGGTCGTCTTGCACTCCGGGTAATTGGTGCAGGCGATGAACTGACCGAAACGACCGACGCGCACGGCCATTTCTGCGCCGCAGTTCGGGCAGGCCTCTTCAATTTTTTCCGCTTCCGGGCGCACGATAGTCTTGCAGCTTGGGTAGTCGGAACACGAAATGAAC